>Ga0209542_10000421_pt1 | contig 102754 bp, 103 predicted proteins | sample RifCSPhighO2_01_FD_184028 | JGI IMG/M metagenome (GOLD analysis project Ga0209542, IMG submission 184028) | Soil microbial communities from Rifle, Colorado - Rifle CSP2_plank highO2_0.1 (SPAdes) (version 2) | ecosystem: Environmental > Terrestrial > Deep subsurface > Rock core/Sediment ...
TTGGGGAGAGGATTCTCCTCTCCCCAGTGCGTTGCCTCGGTTCGTGCTCGTTTCACTCGCATCCCGCAGAGCGGGACAGGGCTCACCCCACCCGGCCGCACAAACCCCTCTCAGGTTTTTCATGTCCACGTTTGTAGTGTCGCTTTCGCTTTTAGATTTCTGTATTACATACCACTCAGGCGCTCGTCTTTAGCCCAGACACCCTAGCGGAAATTCCCGAAGGCGCAAATGCCATCGTGCTTGCCCCCAGTCCGCGCGATTACGCGCGGACTCCCACCCGTGCGTGCACGAGAAAACACTCCCTAAAGTTAAATTCTAGAATACGAAACTCCTGCTCCGGTTCTGCCATTCTGTTTTATTCTTCCTTCCTTTTCTAGTTGCGAGAGATACCTTGTTGCAGTTGCATCAGACACATGAAGAAATTTCTCTACTTCATCGTTTGTGATTTTAGATTGCTGAAGAAACAAAGACATGACACGATCCAATTTTTTGCGTTTCCGAAATTGAATTGCGTTTCGTGCCATTTCCAGAAGTTCCTTTGCTTTTTGGGATTTTAGATACGAAATTTTTGGTTTTTCTTTTTCGGGTTCCGGTTCGGGAGTTTCTATTGGTTTTGGTTCTTCCTTTGCCTCGCTAACGCTCGGCTCGGATTCGGGTAACGGCTCATTTACTGGTATTTGAGCCGTTTCCGGTTCTGGAGCTTGATTTGGTTCAGAAACTGGCTCGGGGATAGGTTCATTTTCCGCCTGATTTTCTTGGGTTTTTTCGGGTTCCGAAGGGGTAGAATCAGGGGGTGGTATATCATTACTTTTCACTGAAAAGTCGCTTGGTGAGCTTTCTGGAGCCTCAGGAAGTGCATCGGAAGGCTCGGAATGTGCTGTGTTTTCAGGGGCAGGCTCGGTGGGCTCTTGGGGGCTTGCAGGAATAGAGTTTTCCGTGGAAACTGGGTTTTGAGTTGAATTTTGGTCGTCGGGCATAGATTATATTATTTCTTGCTATTTTGGTATTCCAATAATTTTTCGGCTGGCGATAAACCATTTATAATTTTATGCGGAAAATAATTCCAAGCGTCATTTGCTAATTCAAGTATATTACTCAATTCTGAAGTATCTCCACCACGATCAAATATCGCAATAACTTTTTGCATATCATCGTTGTCCTCCTCGTGGAAAATAATATCTTTGATGTGTTCCAAGGAAAAAGGGCTTTTGGTTTTCTTAAGCATGTCCACAAGCTCCTGCTCAATTTCTTTTCGTCGTTCTAAAATTTGTTGTTTTGATTCTATTTCCATATACGCCATGGCTGATATTAGTAAACTTCCTGCTGATAACACTTTTCACAATAAACTATTTCCGGTCTATCCGGCGCATAAGAAGTTTGTATTTCAATACTACATTTATCGCAAGTGCGGTCATAGGTTTCCATCGGATTCATTTGTTTGATATGGGCTCGATCTCGGCATAGTGGGCACTGGCGCGGAATAGGTAAATTAAATCTGTGCAAGAATGCTAACTCTTTTTGAATAATCTGATAGTTTTTTCCGCAATTTTCACATTTCAAAATATCTTTGAGTATATCTTCTTTTACATCCTTGATATGATCAGGTAAAATAATTGTCGCATCTTTATACTCTCGTGGGTCGGGATCGCGCCAAGTAAAACCTCTATCTACGGCTTCTTCTTTTGTAATAGGGAAAAGTTCAAACAAAGCAGATTCGTTGTAAGTCCAAGGGCATAAATCTACCGGAAATTGTCCGCCGTAGCCATGCTTTCTACCTAACTTATCTGTAAAAGGCATTTCGTCCATTTGTTTTTTAATTTTCTCTACAATCGAGAAGTATTCTTCTTTTGTGTATTGTTTATTAAAAATGCAATATGATGCTTTATTTAAACCTACGCAACCGAAAACATTTTGACAACCACTACAGGCGAAAGTATATTCAGTTTCTCGATTACCATAACCCCACACAGCAAATTTTACATTATTGCAAATGTTTCCTACCCATGTGGATTCGTACATAAATTCTGAATTCTGTCCAAAATATGAATAGTCATAACTATTTTTAACTCCGCCTTGAATAAACAATTGAGAGTGTTTAACATTTTCTGACTCTGCAACATAATACGCATCGTGAACATTGCGAGAATTATAAATATAATCTCCTGATACGTTGTTATTATTTCTCGCTTGCATAGATCGGCGAGGATATTTTAGGGAAAGCTCATAAGATTCTTTTTTATATTTTTCAATATCAGCTTGAGTGCCTAAATCAAATTCTTTAAGCTTGTTTAAATAATCTTCTCGTGAATATTGCTGGTTCCAAATACAATAGCTTTTATTACGGAGAGAAGTACAACCAAAACAATCATTGCAATTAACTAGATCTTTAGAGAAATAAACATTGTGGCAATTTTCTATATCTTGTGAGAAAAAACACTGATAACAATTACGCGCATCTACCACTTCGTAAGATAAATCGCAGTCAGCAGAAAATGCAGTGTCCAAGCAGTTTGTCATGCGAAGAACGAAATTGGTATAAGCATTATCTTCTCCAGTAATGTGACGAAAACAAAGATATCCATTCTTTAAATAACTTACTGCATTACAATATTCACTATTAGAAAGTGTGGCGTAGTTAGTATGCAGTGCGGCACGAGGAACTTCTTCTAATAAATCTCTGTATTGATCGAAAAAATTACGAGAAAAATCATAATCGCGACCATAGCTTTTGGGGTCCCATTTGTCGCTCCACCAAACATCTTGCTTGTAGATTTTACATTTTACGTCGGGGTGATAAAAAGTTATTATGTTCTCGCCCGTAAAATCGCACTTGCGTTTATAAAGAATGCGATAGGATAACCAATTTAAGCGACGCATTAGTCGACACCTAGGACACCATACTGGAGGAGGAACCTTCATTTGCTCATAGAAACCAAAATCGTCTGGCTCGATGGTGAAATCTTTTTTGCAGTTTTGACAAGTTCTGTTTTCCATATGTTTATTTTATCACAAAAAGTATATATCCTGTCCGTAACCACCAATACCAAGATATTCCGCTTCTCCTTTCAAAATTGCTTCGTATGGCTTACAAGCAAAACAACCTTGTTCTCCACGATTACATTTATATAAATTTTTTCCTCGAGCTTCCTTAACCTGTAATGCAATTCCAAGTACTTTTTCTCTTGCCTCATCAATATCGGGCAAAGTCATATCTATAGGTTCGTCGTCTCTATCAATATACCAGTAGGATGCACCCGAAACTTTACGCTTTTGCAAAGCAGTTAAAAGTAAAAGATATATTGGCAGTTGGAGGGAATCTTCTTTCTCTTCATGTTTACCCGTTTTAAAATCAAGAATACGGATACTGTCGTTTTCTTCAACATATTCTAACCAGTCAATCAAGCCACATAAAATTATATTATCGTCATCAGAAAGAAAAAAATTAGGTGGCATATTATTATGACTTTCTTTAAGACGAACTGTTTTTCGAGCAATTGGTCCAGGATTTTTTATAACTCTTTCTATCATGGCTCTACCACGAGCTTTTGCCTCAGCTTCCTCTTTGTCGTTTGTAAACCCTCCTTTTTTACCCGAAACTTTTTCCCATGATTTTTCAAATTCAGCAATAAGATCAAGTTTGACTCTTTCATCTACTGGAACATCTCTTAATGGTTCAAGAGTTGAATGAACTGCTTGACCAAGAGAAAGTGCCGGACTTACAATATTTATTTTTCTCCCAGTTTTTGGGTCTTTATATACATTGTGCAAATAATAGGATCTAGGACATTTTAAAAAATCTCCCATAGAAGAGTGTGATACCCATATAGCTGTATATTTATCTTGAGCCATTTTATTTTAATTTTCTAAAACTAATTTTCTTCCATCGTGATATGAGCAAGTATTGCAATCAGGGCTATGACCCGGATATGATCCATTTAAAAGCTTGACCATATCTTTAAGTTTTTTCTCAACTGCTTTTATGTCAATTTTTACCAAATCTACATGACTATCAAATTTAACCTCTAGCGAAGGATCATTTTTATCTTTCACAAAATAATGCAAAAGATACGCGCGATTAGAAACTTCATATCCGTGCTTGGAAAACATAAAACCATATGCAGTAAGCTGGTCTATGTAATACTTTTGTTTATCTTCGCCGGGAGCATTACCAGATGATTTATAGTCAGCTGGAACAAGTCGCCCGTCGGACTCCATAAGTACATCATCAATTTTACCTACAAGAACATATCCAACCTTTTCGTTTTCAACCTTCAAGGCATTTGTACTTGATCGCCATTCATTAAGAGTTGTCAAATCAAGAAATGGTTTTATTCCCTCCTTAACTAATTCTTTCGCTTCGGGAGGAAAATTACCATCAACACGATATTTGTCATATCTATTTTTTAGAATACTGTCCATCGCGCTATTTAAAAGCAAAGGAAGTATAGATTGTTTTTTATAATTATTATCAACCCAAAAACAAGATTGACACTCTGTGAATTTATATAAACTACTCGGGCTTAATTTCCATAATCCTTCCTTTGTTTTCATAAAATTATTTACTACCAAACAAACTAATCAAAGCTATAATTAAACCAACACCCGATATTGCAACAGACGCTTTTAGCCAATTGAAATTTTTATTTTGTATTATAGTATTTTCTTTATTTATTTCATCCGCCTTCTTTTCTAAAGAAATTATTTTCTTATTGGAAACCACTAGAAGATCTGCTATTTCAGCCAAGGCATCATTTGCAACGCCATTTCCTTTTTGTATGTTATGTTTGATTTCTTCTTCCATAAAATTATTTTAGCAGTTCGTATTCGAACAATTTTGGCTGGATTTTTGTTTCATAATACTTGTTAAGTTTTGTTTTTAGAGCTAATAGTTTTGTATTTAGTTGAGGATGATCATAAACTATTGTTTCATTTTCGTCTTTATGGTTAGTATTGAGCTCATTGTCTATTTGATATGTTCCATAAGTGTATTTGAAATTGTAATTTTTGATTTTCTTTGCCTCACTTAATACTTCCTTAAACGAAGCCAAAAGTTCTTTTTCTGATTCTGAAAGTTTAAATGACTTCAATTTTTCGGTGGCAACCGTTTTACCATCAAAACATAATTCATTTCGATAAAATCTACCATCGGAACCATCGAATGATCTACACTTGTTGAAATAAGATAAACACGAATAAATTAAACAAGATTTTAGAAAATCTTTATCATGCGTATAAGCACTACCACCATCAGATGTCTTAAAAATGGTACCTTTCTCCCACCAACGACTACCTGAATCATATTTACCAGCCGCAAAAAGTGGTAACTTTTCTAAATAATTACCAGTATGTATATAAAAACCATGACCATCGTACAACCCACAACGAACCATTGTTGTTGCCAGTCTGGGATGATCAAATCCGAACTCTCTTGAAACCAAATAACCGAGTATGGATTTATTGAAGATTGGTTTAATCGAGGCCTTAGTATACTGCTTTTGTGTTTCTCTCCCATCCAATTCAAGTAGAACTCCGACATCATCATTGTTTGTTGCTTCGTATTTGTCATATAATTTACTAATAAGATTATGCGCTTTTTTTACTTTAACCTTATGTAAAGGTGAGATATTCAAAACATTGGTATTTGAAGTACCTTGTATATCTATATCGTAAGCCATTAACATAAGTTCTTCTTTTTTCTCATCTAAGTTTTGCCATAAAATACAACTAATTGCCGATGGACCAGCATGAAAATGTACACGATTAAACAAGTATCCATCAATAAATTTATGCTCCCCGAGACTAAGCGATTTCCAGTACTTGATAGGGCTAAACAATATAAAATAATCATCTGGTTTATTTAGATAATATTTATAAGCACTTGAAATAAAAAGATTTGATAAGTCATTTAGTGCTGGTCCTTTTAACTCTCCTCGCAATTGTTCTTTTACATAACTCGTATAACCCTTAGTTGCATTGGTGTGGCTATTGCTTGCAGTATCACGAAATGGTGGATTTTCTAATAAAATAATATTGATTTTTTTATCTTTTACAAAATTATTCAACTCAGAAACAGAGTTAATATACTCCTTGCTCATTTTTATTTTTGCTTTCCCGAGTATAAATTGTTCACTCAGTGCATCACCCCCATTAACCAATGCCTCCTTACCAGAAATTTCACTTGGAGGTGGAATAATCATTTTTACTTTGTTGCCAATTCTTTCGTTTAAAACAATCCATTCTTTTAATTCATAAGTGTTAACAATGGCGTGCGATAACTCATTATCGAAGATGTAATCATGGATATCTATCTTTGTTTTATATTTTTCAAGTTTTCCTACTGTTATTTGATTAAAATCAGTAAATTTAATAAGAGAAAGAACATTTGCTTTATCTTTTAAATATTTATCAACGAACTCATCAGAAAGATATTTACGCAATTCGCTAATTGTAATGTCTTTTACCGGTTTATCAGTTAAAAATTCCAAAAGATTGCCGGTTCCAGCGCAACGATCAAGAATAATATAATCATTGCTCTTTGGAATCTGAGCAATAGCTTTACGCACAAGTTCAGTGGCTTTTTTGCAGTAGCTAGGAGGCGTATAAAAAGCACCAAGCTCCTTCCGGTGCATCTTATCATTTAGAAGATCCATTATATATTTGAAGTCTTTTTCTTCTCCTTTCCATGGATAAATGAACTTTTTAAAATATTTTGGCTCACGAAATTCTTCAAATAATTTAATCTTAGTGGCCTTAGGATTTTCAAAATAAAAACGATTGGACCAACCGACAACGTCATAAATATCGATAGTCACTTTAGTAAAATTGTTTGTTTGCACTAATTCAGTAATGCGTTGAATTCCGGCTGGTTTATCATATTTAATAACCTCGGGTTTTATTGTTGTACTAAATTTATCATTACCCTTACTGGCAGCACCGATAAAGGGAGGACAGTTAATATATTTATTAGCAAAATCTTGAGAATTAAACAGATACGCAATTTCTTGATTCAGATCCACTAATAAAATGTTTACAGGAATACTAACACCCTTTATACGCATATGGTTTAGGTATTTCAGCGCTTGAAAAAGGGTGATATTAATATTATTTATGTTAAGTTTAAATTCAAATATATTTCCATTATAAATACCGTCAGTATTGTTGCTAAGTTCGGTATCTTTAATACCAAATTTACCAAAAAATTCAATTTGGCCTTCGCGTTCAGTTGTAAATATATTATTTGGCATAAATTATTTCAAAAGTTCATTAGTTGAAACGTTTAATGCTTTAGCTATCTTCGTAATAGTTGAAAGTGTCGGATTGGTTTTACCATTTTCTATGGTGCTAACGAAACCGCGACTAACCCCTAATTCGCGCGCAATATCGCCTTGCGATATTGCTTTTTTAGTCCTGATTCTTTTCAGATTCAAACCCAACTTTGCGGATTCATTTTTCATTATCCACAGTATATCGCTTGTTATAGTTTATCACAATGTTATGATATATCATAACACCCCTCATCCGCCGTCCATTCCAAAAATCCAAGAATTCCCCAGCGAGACAATGAATGCATGGAAACGGTGGATGAGGGCGAGACGCGCCAAAGGCGCGTGGCGGAGTTCATTGAGTGACCACATTAGTAGAGCGTAGTAATTGATTTCGAGAAAGGAGGCACGCGGAGCGTGCGATTAGTTGCTTTGGTTCTCGAAATAATTTCGCGCAAAGGATATAATTAGATCACAACGTCAAGAAAAAGTAATCCGTTTTACTTTTTTAGTTGTGAGGACCGCAGCGATGTTTTGTGAGCACACAAAACCGCGAGGGGCGGGCTGCGAAAATTCCGAACGACGGGGAGGAATTATTTGTAGCCACAAAACCATATTTGACACTTTTATTTTTTAATATATTCTAAGTTTGGGAGGTGTTCCGTGACAGTTGCCACGAAGCTTCATGCGGGGCAACGGCTGATGCTGGACTTTCGTAGTGGGATCAGCTACGTGAGAGTGAGCCGCCTTAGCGGTCACTTCGTCGGCGGGGATTACCTGTCTGACGCGCCACCAGATCTAAAGGTGGCAGACGACTCATTCCGTCGCTATGCTGAAAAAAAAGCGGCGGAAGACGGTCTTGACGTCGAAGACGACGATTGGACCGGGTCGGCACTATTTCTTCGGCTTATTAAAAAGAAAAAGTGAAAAACTTCAAGGGCGCGGGGCTCGTTTCAGAGATGCCCCGCCCGCGAGAGATAGTAATATGCCACCACGAGCCACTGCTCCTCTGGTGGTATTGTTAATTATACGTATATATATACGTATACGAATACGTATAAAACCAATTTGCATCCGATATATTTTTCATTTACAATGTAGGGGTGGACTGGAAACCAGTAATCATTTTTTATACCAAGACGACATCTTGGATAATATTTCCTTTGGTCTTAGGTGTTTTATTGGGAAAATATGTAGGAAGTTTTACCGGAAGCCAGGCACTCTTTTTCCTCATAATGCTTGCGGGATTTTGTGTTACTTGCTTCGGGATTTACCGCGAAATAAGACAATATAAAAAGGACTTAGACCCGCCTTCGCCTGAGGATACAGACGGGCAAGAAAAAGATGGAAAATAATACAACACAAAATAATATAACTCACGAGGTAACTATTTTTGCTGAACCAGTTTTTCATATCGGTCCGCCAGCTGGTGGATTCAATATTACAAATTCACTGCTGACCTCCTGGCTGGCGGTCTTTATAATAATAATATTTTGCATAATACTTCGGCTCCGACTAAAAAAAATTCCTGGGAAAATCCAGCATGTTTTTGAAATACTGCTTGAAGGAGCGCTTTCACTTTGCGATCAGGTGACTAATGACCGCAAGCTTTCTCTGAGAATTCTTCCACTTGTGCTACCTCTTTTTGTTTTTATATTGATAAATAACTGGCTGGGGCTGCTGCCGATGGTCGGCTCTGTCGGATTTACGGCGCTCAAGGAAGGGCATTCCCTTTTTATACCGCTTTTCCGCGCTGGCACGGCGGACGTCAACACCACCCTCTCCTTGAGCATTATGATTGTCATCGGCTCAAATATTTTCGGAATTTTAATTGTTGGTTTATGGAAAACTTTTAATAAATATGTTAATATCAAAGCGCTGGGTTCGATAGTGATGAAAGTTCGCAAGGATCCGGCGGTGCTCATTGTTGCGCCGATAAATGTTTTCGTAGGATTGCTCGAGCTTATCGGAGAGGTGGCCAAAGTGGCCTCGCTTTCTTTCCGACTTTTTGGAAATATCTTTGCTGGGGAAGTGCTACTAGCTTCCATGTCCGCGATATTTCTATATGTTTTGCCCGGGCCGTTTTTATTCCTGGAAGTATTTATCGGACTCATTCAGGCCTTGATATTTTCTTTATTAGCGACGGTTTACTTCACTATCGCAGCGCAGGATCACGAGGAACATGAGGGGAGTCGTAGTGAAGGAAAATTGGCCAGCGTTTAAGATTAATATTAAAATTATTAATAAGTCGAAAAATTATAAGTTTAATTTAACAATATTATGGAAAACGAAGTAGTAGGTTCAGTTGTAAATTTAGCGCCACTCGCCAAGGCCTTAGCCATCGGGCTCTCCGCTATTGGCGCGGGGTTGGGTATCGGTATGATCGGCGGGCGCGCGATGGAGGGTATAGGCAGGAATCCGGAAGCAGTAGGAAAAATTTTAGTTCCAATGCTTATTGCTTCGGCTTTCGCTGAAGCGGTAGCTATCTATGGGTTGGTTATTGCCTTTTCAATTAAGTAACATTTTGAAGAAGTAATGGATGAATTTATTGCAACATTTCACATTGACTGGAAATTAATGCTGGCGCAAGCCGTTAATTTCGGACTGGTTTTTTTGGTATTTTATCTTCTCGCTGCCAAGCCCTTGAGTAAATTAATGAAAGACCGCACGGGAGAAATTTCCAAAGGGCTGGATGACGCGAAAAGGTCCAATGAATTATTGCAAAAAGCCACCGAAGAATACGAAAAAAATACAATTAAATTGAGACAACTATCGATAGATGCTCAAACGGAACTACAAAAAGACCTGGAAAGATTGAAAGAAAAAAACCTAGAGAAGATAAAAGCAGACAACGACGCATGGACCAAGAAGAGAACGGAGCAAATGGAAATCGATAAAAAGGCCTTAGTCGAGGAAGCAAAAAGCGAACTCGTATCGCTTGCCATGCTGGCTGCCAAGAAAATTATGGAAGATAAAAATCAAAAAAATTAACGAATTATGGCAAAAATTTCCCCAAAAAATATAGCAGAAGCGGTGTATAAAGCGACAGAAGGCAAATCAAAACAGGATTTGACTGCCGTACTCAAGCGTTCGGTTCGGGTGCTTGAAAACAAGCGCATGCTTGGCAAGTCCGAGGAAGTCCTGAACGCTCTCCAAAATATTTTTGATAAAAAAACAGGGACTGTTAGAATGAAAGTTGCCACCGCCAAGAGAATGGAGCACCCGAAGAGAAGCAAGCTGGAAGATGAAATCAAAATAAAATACAAGGCGCAGATTGTAGTGGGCGAATTTCTTGAAAAAGAAGAATTATTGGGCGGAGCGAGAGTTGAGGTCAGAGACGAAGTATTGGATACTACATATAGCAACAAACTTCACCAGTTAGAAAAATTTTTAATACAAGGAAAATAAAAGAAGAATATGTCAAACCATATCATAGAAAATTTAAGAAAAGAAATAGAGGCCTTCAAGGCAGATACGAAGACAGAGAAAGTCGGTCATGTTATTGAAGTTTTCGACGGTATTGCCAAGATCTCTGGACTCTCTGACATCAAATCCTCCGAAATGGTTACTTTTCAAAATGGCGAGACCGGTGTGGCGCTCAACCTGGAAGAGGACACAGTCGGGGTCGTTATTCTGGGTGACTTTTCAAAAATAAAAGAAGGCAATGAAGTAAAAGCGACAGGCAAAATCTTGGAAATTCCGGTCGGGGACTCGTTACTTGGCCGCGTTGTAAGTCCTTTAGGGCAAGCCATTGATGGCAAAGGCGCTATCAAAGCGGACAAGACCTATCCGATTGAAAAAGTTGCGACAGGGGTAGTAACCAGGCAGAGTGTTTCCGAGCCGGTGGCTACTGGTATAAAAGTAATTGATGCTATCATTCCCGTCGGTCGCGGTCAGCGTGAACTTATTATTGGTGACAGACAAACAGGCAAGACCGCTCTCTGCATAGATAGTATTCTAAATCAAAAAGGCCAGAACATGATTTGTGTTTATGTTTCCATCGGGCAAAAGGATTCCAAACTTCGTAAGATCGAGGCGCGCCTGGAAGAAGGTGGCGCTATGGCTTACACTGTCATAGTTTCTGCGGGCGCATCGGAACCAGCACCACTCTCGTACATTGCGCCATATGCCGGAGTTGCCGTTGCAGAATACTTTATGGATAAGGGTAAGGACGTGTTAATTATTTACGATGACTTGTCCAAGCATGCTGTGGCTTATCGCGAAATTTCTCTTTTACTACGTCGTCCACCTGGCCGTGAAGCATATCCGGGTGACGTTTTTTATTTACATTCTCGTTTGCTTGAAAGAGCTTGCCGAAGAAATGCTAAGTATGGCGGAGGGTCTATCACCGCGCTACCTATTATTGAAACCCAAGCTGGCGACATTTCGGCGTATATTCCAACGAATGTGATTTCTATTACGGACGGGCAGATTTTCCTTGAGACCGATCTTTTTTATAAAGGTATTCGCCCGGCGGTAAACGTGGGCTCATCAGTGTCTCGCGTGGGAGGAAATGCACAGATTAAGGCAATGAAAAAAGTGGCAGGAACGCTCAAGCTGGACTTAGCGCAGTTCCGCGAGCTGGAAGCATTTTCCCAATTCGGTTCTGATTTGGATGAGAGCACCAAGCGTCAGCTTGAACGCGGCAAAAGAGCGGTGGAAGTGTTGAAACAACTCCAATATTCTCCAGTAAAGACCGAGCATCAAGTGGTTACCCTATACGCTCTAACCAAGGGCTTCATGGACGATGTGCCAGTGGAGAAAATAAAAGCATTTGAACAAGGACTCACGGATTACAGCGAGCGCAATGCCAAGACCTTTTATAAAGAAATAAAAGATACAAAAATGTGGACGAATAAAGGGGAGAAAGAATTAGAAAAAGTGATAGAAGATTATAAGAATAGTTTTAGTTAGGGAACAAAAGTCCCGACCAAAGTCGGGATCCCGACAGAGGTCGGGAAAATTAAATTATGTCAAACAGTAAAGCAATTAAAAATAGAATAAAATCGGTCAAAAGCACCAAGAAAATCACCAAGGCGATGGAGCTGGTGGCAGCCAGTAAAATGAAGCGCGCGGTTTCTTCCACACTTGCCTCACGACTATATGCGGAATATTCTTGGGAAATCTTGACCTCAATCGCTCGGAATTTAGAGGACTCCACCCATCCACTTTTTATTGAAAGAGAAGCGAGAAATATTTTGTTGGTGCTCATTACTTCCAACCGCGGACTCTGTGGCGCCTACAACGCGCAAGTAACGAAAAAAGCGATTTCCATATTAAAAAATCAAGAAGAAAATAAAAACACTAAGATTGATATACTTTCAATCGGTAAAAAGGGCGATACCTCGATGCGTCGCTTGGGCCGAAACATCATTGCCAGCTTCACTGAACTCCCAGACAATATCTCTCTCTCGGATGTTTTACCGATATCCAAAATGATAATGGATGAATATACCCTGGAACATTATGATAAAGTTTTAGTAGCTTACACGGATTTTATTTCAGCTCTGACCCAGCGGCCGAATATAAAACAGATCCTTCCGATTTCAAAGACGGAGCTCAAGGAATTGATAGAAAATCTAGCCCCTAAAAAAGGAGCGAAGGAAATGAAAAGAGTAAATTATTTATTTGAAGGAAACCGGGAAGAGCTTATAACTTCCTTGGCGGAAAAGTTAACCCGCATGCAGATATACCAGATGCTCCTAGAGTCCAATGCTTCCGAGCAGTCGAGCAGGATGGTAGCGATGAAGAATGCGAGTGAGGCCTCGGGGGAAATGATTGATGACTTAACACTGGTATTTAACAAGGCAAGACAGTCGAATATTACTAGAGAAATATCGGAGATCAGCGCAGGGATGGCTTCAGTCAGCTGATAGAAGATAGCTAGTTAACTAAAAAGCTAAAAGCTTTGTGAATAAAGTAATTTATTATAAGATATCAATAAAGAAAATATGCAACACACAGGAACAATTAAACGCATTATCGGTCCGGTCGTAGATGTGGAGTTTGCGGAAGGTCTGCCAGATATTTACAACGCGCTAGTAGTAAAAAAAGGCGAGAAAAAAGTAATTCTGGAAGTTGAACAGCATCTAGGCGGCGGAGTTGTGAGGAGTGTTGCCATGGATTCCACTGACGGCCTAGCTCGCGGCGTAGAGGTTTCTGACACTGGCGGGCCTATTTCTGTACCCGTGGGCAGTGCAACTCTCGGAAGAATTTTTAATGTTTTAGGTGAGGCCATTGATGACCTCCCACCACCTCGCCCTTCAGGCACTCCTCCTCAGGCAAGAGGAGAAAAGAACCCTCCCCGCCTTGATAAGGAGGGGGCAGGGGGTGATGGAAAACGTATGCCAATACATCGTCGCGCTCCCGAATACGTGAAGCAGGCAACCAAAGTTGAAATTCTAGAGACCGGAATAAAAGTCATTGACCTAATTTGTCCGGTGCTCAAAGGCGGCAAGGTGGGGCTCTTCGGTGGCGCGGGCGTGGGTAAGACGGTGGTCATTCAGGAGCTCATTCACAACATTGCTTCAAACCACGGCGGATATTCTGTGTTCGCTGGAGTGGGTGAGCGTACTCGTGAAGGAAATGACTTGTATCACGAAATGAAAGAGTCCGGTGTTATTGATAAAGTGGCGATGGTCTTCGGGCAAATGAATGAACCGCCAGGCGCGCGTCTGCGCGTGGCTCTCTCGGGACTAACCATGGCGGAACATTTCCGCGACCAAGAAGGCAAGGACGTGCTTTTATTTATTGACAACATTTTCCGTTTTACTCAAGCGGGCTCCGAGGTCTCCGCGCTTCTCGGTCGTATTCCTTCAGCCGTGGGTTATCAGCCGACTTTGGGAACGGAGATGGGAATCTTACAAGAGCGCATCACTTCTACGGACAAGGGCTCGGTGACATCCGTACAGGCCGTGTATGTGCCAGCGGACGACCTGACTGACCCGGCGCCAGCTACAACCTTTGCCCACCTGGACTCTACGGTGGTGCTTAATCGTTCGCTTTCGGAAATAGGAATTTATCCAGCGGTGGATCCGCTTGATTCTTCTTCTACCATTCTGGACCCCAACATCGTGGGGGAAGAACATTATAATGTTTCCCGCGAAGTACAGCGCGTGCTTCAGCGTTACAAGGACTTGCAAGACATCATTGCGATTTTAGGGATGGAAGAACTCTCTGAAGCGGACAAAGAACTCGTAGCTCGGGCTCGTAAAATTCAAAAGTTTCTTTCACAACCGTTTTTCGTGGCGGAACAATTTACCGGAGCGAAAGGGCAATATGTGCCGCTCAAAGAAACTATCCGCTCGTTCAAGGAAATTTTGGATGGCAAGCATGACGATAAGTCGGAAGGGGATTTTTATATGCGAGGCGCACTTTAAAATTTTTTTGAATAGTTCTTAAGAAATGCCTTGCGCAGGAGCTTAGAAAAGAAAAGAGGTAATCCGATTATTATTTTCTTGAGCGACGAGCAGTTCGCTAGCTAAGCTTAGCTAGACAGATTGCATTTTGAGAGAAGCTATTCAAAAATACTTACATATGGCAAAACAATTAAAATTAAAAATAGTTACCCCAGAACGTCTCGTCCTAGAAGAAATGGTGGACTTTGTTAGTTTGCCGACTTCTGAAGGGGAGATCACGGTATTGCCGGATCATATTCCTCTAGTGGTGGGACTTAAATCCGGAGACGTGGTAGCTACTTCAGGTGGCGAGCATATCCCCATGGCAGTGGCGGGCGGATTTTTAGAAGTGAAACAAAATGAAGAGGGTACTACTGAAGTTGCAGTACTAGCGGACTTTGCGGAACATGTTTCAGAAATATCAGATGCAAAAATAGAAGAAGCAAAAAGGAAGTCCGAAGAATTGAAAAAGAAAATGGAAAACAAAGAACTCGTGGATTTCGAGCATTTCGAAGCCGAGCTTGAGCGCTCCCTTACTCGCGTAAAAATTGCGGATAAATGGAGGACTAGGAAATACAGAAAATAGTGCTTGACTACTCTCGTAGCTAGGTATATACTGAATTATAGTATTATAAGTTAATATTATATAATCATATGTCTACAATATCTGTGCCCTTAAATTCAAAATTGGAATTATCCTTAAATAATTTAGTCAAATCCGGTTTCGCGGAAAATAAAGCTGCAGTTATGCGCAAAGCTCTGACTCGCCTTACTGAGGAGGAAGCAGTTTTTGCCTTACTTAGAGCCGAACAGGATATAAAAGATGGTTTGATTTTTAGAGGCGATTTACGAAAAATATCTAAAAAATTTAAGTAATTTTATGAAGATTGCTTATACTCAATCTTTTATTAAACAATATAATAATCTCCCAAATGAATTACAAGAAGAAGTTCTAGAAAAAACTGAACTTTTTAAAGATAGAAAAAATCACAAAATGCTGAAAGTCCATAAATTACATGGTCGATTTGCCTCCCGATATAGTTTTTCTATAGATTATCGTTATAGAATAGTTTTTGGCTATCTAAAAAAAGACGAGGTTGTATTTATGACTGTTGGCGACCATGATGTCTATAAATGAGTAATACAAATTTAGGTCAATTAGCCCTTATAATATAAGCCAATTTGGCTTGACTTTTGACTTGAAACATGCTATACTACTAGGATATAGCGTTCTTTGAATTCTCGCCAAAATTGGAGCCAGGCAGTTAGGTTGTTTTCAAAAATTACTTAACCGTCTGGCTTCAAGCCGAGACTCGCCCCTAGTAGGGCGATGCCAGTAACCGGTAACGGTTAATCGCATGTCGCGAACTGGCTTCTTCGGTCAATCGACCGAGGAGATGATAAAATGGAAAGAGTGGAAAGAGAAATATTCGCGTACCAGTATAGGTACGAAGTAAGAACGAATGCCATCATGGCGTTCAGTTCTTACAGCTTCCCCATAAAAATCGAGGGATACGTTGACTCCCCTTTAACTTTTTATACAGACGTTATATAATCTCAAAATGCAAAACTTTAATCAAAAAATAGAAAATTGGGATGAAGTGCTGGTGAGTTGGGCGGGGAGAATAGCAGTGCCATTTGCGCGCTTTGCCATTTTCGCTGTGTATGTTTATTTCGGAGCAATTAAGATTTTCTCCGCTAACGGCGCGGCGAATCCCCTGATCATAGCGCTCTTGAATAAGACCATGCCCACGGTTGCACCGGAACCATTCTTAATTGCCTTTGGCGTACTTGAAATTATCATTGGTCTTATTTTTATAACTCCATCCCTCACCCGCCTAGGCCTTTTTCTTTTGGCATTTCATTTTATCACAACTATTCTGCCGTTGTTTATTTTACCGGAACTAACTTGGCAGGGTCTTGGTATTCCTACGCTGGAAGGGCAATACATCTTAAAAAATATTCTCATTGTCTCACTTGCCGTAATCATTCTAGCGAGCTTACCTGTTCTAAAAGAGAGCAAGGCAAATGTCTAAGCTCTATATAGTAGCTACTCCGATAGGCAACCTGGGGGATATCACCCTCCGCGCAATTGAAACATTAAAAAATGTGGACTTGATTTTATGCGAGGACACCCGCGAGACGAAAAAGCTTCTCAATAAATATGGAATTGGCACGGCCACGCTAAGTTATCATACTCACAGCAAATTGGCAAAAACAGATAAAATTTTTAAACTTCTAGAAGAGGGCAAGGACTTGGCATTGGTCTCCGACGCTGGTACACCGGGGATTTCCGACCCTGGGGCCATGCTAGTGGCGCAAATCAAGGACAACGACAATCTACGCTATAGCGTAGATGTAATTCCGGTGCCGGGACCTTCGGCCGTTATCGCTGCGCTCTCGGCTTGCGGCTTGCCCATACACGAATTTACTTTCCTTGGATTTTTGCCGCACAAGAAGGGCAGAGAAACATTGTTCAAGGAAATTACCGAAGCAAAAAGGACAATTGCGTTTTACGAATCCCCGCACCGTATTTTGAAAACACTGGAATCGCTTGCAAAATTTTGTCCAGAAAAAAAGGTATGCCTAGCTCGAGAGCTTACGAAAATTTATGAAGAATTTAAGACCGGGAAGGCCGCAGAACTTTTGGAATACTTAAAAGAAAATCCTGTTAAACAAAAAGGGGAGTTTACGGTAATTGTGGCCTAAAATAAAAAAGTGTCGAGAGGACGCAGCGAGGGTTTGCCCTTGCTGCGTCCTCTGACGGGGCACTACTTGCCGGCGTGGTATTCCCTCTGCGGATCGATTATTCTGCTTGGTCGCGGAGGAACCTCTTGGAGCAGAGTGCTTCCTTGCGGGCTCGTGATCATCTCTGCACGAGCCCTCTCCACGTCTGTGGTCCAAACAGGTTTCAACAACCCTGGAATACCCCAGACAGGCACTTTCTGCAGTAAAACGTAATACATAGGAACTCTCCTCCTCATCTAAAACTATAAACTATCTACTCGTGAAGTCAAACTCTTTTTATTTTATTTAAATTAATTTTTCCACTCTACTTCAATTTATGTTTTAAGCAAGTAATTATAGACCAATCGAATCCTCCTTTGTCGGCCAAGTATTTCATTTTATCCAGTGCCCAGACCGCATCTTCCAACTCCTCCTCGCAGGCCTCGTATAACATTTTTGCTTCATGCGCAAGCTTCGGATAGCTTCGTTCTTTTTTCTCGTAAAATTTTTTTGGCATATTATCCCACCTGCGCATCTCGTAGTATATGTTGACGATTTCGTGTACAGGGTTCTCCACTTCTTCATGTATCCTGAAGCTGTCCATGTAGTTTCGGAAAGGATTTTTTAAGTCATCATTCATAATTTTCTTTGATTCTTTCATTCTAACACAAGTGTGATATATTACTTTAATGGCATTTTTCGGAAGAAAACTAGGCATAGATCTGGGTACGGCCAATACTTTGGTGTTTTTGCCGGGTAAAGGCATCGTGTTAAACGAGCCCTCCGTGGTGGCGGTGTCCGAGCAGGATAATAAAATTCTAGCTATTGGCTTTGAAGCCAAAGACATGATCGGCAAGACCCCGGAGAACATTATCACTTATTGTCCGATGAAAGACGGAGTGATCGCGGATTATCGGGTGACTGAGGCGATGCTTAAGTATTTTATAAATAAAGCGATGGGGCGCTTCAATCTTTTCAAACCGGATGTGATGGTGTCGGTTCCGGCCGGGGTTACATCTACGGAGCGCAGAGCCGTAGTAGAAGCGGCGATAAAAGCCGGCGCTAAAAATGCTTATGTGGTAAAAGAGCCCATCTTGGCGGCTATCGGCGCTGGCATTCCCATTCATGAATCGAGAGGGTATATGATTGTGGACATTGGCGGAGGCACGACGGACGTGGCGGTAATATCGCTCGGGGGAATTGTGGCTTCTACTTCAGTCAAATGCGCCGGAAATAAAATTGACCAAGCCATCGCGGATTATATTAAAAAAACTTTCAACCTAGCCATCGGCGACAGAACTGCCGAAGAAGTAAAAATAAAAATCGGCGCGGCGGTGCCGCTGGAAGAAGAACTACGCGCTACCATAAAAGGCCGGGACTTTATCCAGGGCTTGCCCCGCTCGGCCCAAATCGGCACCAACGAAATAGTGCGGGCCATAGACGGTGAATTGAAACGTATTATTAAAGCCATTAAAGATGTTTTGCAGGAGACCCCACCGGAACTTGCTTCCGACATTATGGATTACGGCATCATCATGACCGGCGGTTCATCTCTCTTGCGTAATTTTACGGATTTGGTTTATCGCAAAACCGGAGTCAAAGCAATACTGGCCGAAGACCCGCTTTTCTGCGTGGCTAAAGGTACCGGCATCGCGCTAGAACATTTGGATGTATACAAAAAGACCGTCCTAAGTAAAAAATAATAAGTAAAAAATAATAAGTAAAAAATAAAATGAGCTCCAAAATTTCAAAACATATAAACAAGAATAATCTGCATCATGCGTATTTGATAGAAGGAATTGGGGAGGAAATTTTACCTGAAATTCTGGAAGCGGTAGAGGATTTAGGAATAAAGACAGTTGGCAATTCGGACTTTGTTCACCTAAAAGCGGACTCTTTTAAGGTGGAAGATGCGCGTAATCTAAAGTCCTTCAGCCGAGAAAAAGCAAATTCTGCGGGTAGAAAAATTTTTGTAATTTCGGCTAATAATTTTTTACTAGAGGCGCAGAATACTCTGCTTAAAATGTTTGAAGAGCCGATAGAGAATACTCATTTTTTTCTAGTTGTACCGGACGTCAATGCGCTCCTTAAAACCTTCGCCTCTAGATTTTATGTAATTAAACCAAAAGAGGGGATTGAGTTGAAAGAAGCGGAAGAATTTATTAAGACGCCGCTCCAAAGTAGAATTAATTTTATAAAAGAGTTAGTAACTGAAGCGGAGGTTCCGACCGAAGTCGGGATCCCGACAGGGGTCGGGAAAGATGTCACACTGGACTCTGCACGGTCCAAAGCGCTTAGATTTTTGAATGCAGTAGAGAGCGTGCTTCACAAGAAATTTGTAAATAATTTTTCCGGATTACTCCATCCTTCGGATGGAACCTTCCCCGTTCAAAATTCTTTACAAATTTGTCTGCATCAGATTTTCAAGGTCCGAGAATTTCTCCGTCAGCCGGGCTCATCCGTAAAAAATTTAATGGAGTCAGTCGCTCTAATTATTCCTGTGCTATAATAGGTAAATGCAATCCCGTACGAAATCTTACCACCATGGTTTCATATAAGGGATGGGTCAATTTACAAATTTAATGAAATTTCGTACGGGATGCAATACAACTTTTCTAATCTTAAAACAGAATTAAAAAAAGTGGAAGAATTTCTAGCAAAAGAATACAACCAACTCAACATGGGCCGGGCGTCGCCCTCGGTCTTAGACGGCGTATCCGTGGAGTCATACGGCGCGCATGTATCGCTCAAAAATGTCGCTTCTGTTTCCATTGAAGATCCGAAGACCCTCCGCATCGCTCCCTGGGACAAAAATCAAATTAAAGATATTGAAAGAGCCATCATTGCCTCCAATTTAGGGTTGTCAGTTGCTACCGATGATGCAGGTATTCGCGTTATTTTTCCTCAATTAACCACAGAAACCAGGCAAACTTTAGTAAAAGTTCTGAAAGAAAAATTAGAAGAGGCCAGAATTACGGTCCGCCGGGAACGAGAAAGAATCTGGGACGATGTCCAGGTTAAGGAAAAAGCGGGGAAAATGACGGAAGACGAAAAATTTAGAGCCAAAGATGATTTACAGAAGGTTGTGGACGGGGTCAATAAAAATCTGGAAGCGATTTTTGGCAAGAAAGAGAAGGAAGTTTTGGGTTAATTATAAATTAGTAATTACGAATTAAAAATTGAGCATCGTTATTTTCATCGTAATACTTCTCGTCCTCGTGCTAGTCCATGAATGGGGGCACTTTTTTACCGCGAAAAGTTTCGGTATTCGGGTGGATGAATTTGGTTTCGGTTTCCCGCCGCGACTTTTTGGTTTCCGAAAAGGGGAAACGGAGTACACCCTCAATCTTTTCCCCATCGGCGGTTTTGTAAAAATTTTCGGCGAGAGTCCGGATGAAGAGTCCCTCAATGGGCCTGACCGAGAAAGAAGTTTTGTAAATAAATCAAAGTGGAAGCAAGCAATAATACTTTTCGCCGGAGTTTTTATGAACTTTTTACTAGCCTGGATGGTGCTTTCTTTTGGTTTTATGTCCGGAATTCCGACTTCGGTAGGCAGTGCCGTACCCGGCCATGAACTTGAAAATGTAAATTTACTAGTTGTATCTGTGGCGCCGAATTCACCCGCCGAAACTGCCGGCCTAAAGCCCGGAGATGCCATCGTAACGGTTTCAATCTTGTCTTCTGAAATCGGAGAAGAAGGTAAAAATCTTCAAGAAATAAATCCGGAAACTCTAAAGGCCTTTATTGTTTCTCACCCCAACCAGGAAATTGAAATCGGCTATACCCGAGGTAAAAATCATCAAGATGTGAAGTTCGTAAACATAATACCGGTCAAAAGTGTGGTTGATGGCAGGCCAATGATAGGTATATCCATGGATCAGGTAGGTACGGCCAAATTGCCTATTTTAAGGGCATTTTCTGAAGGAATGAAGCTCACCCTGGCTCTCACCAAAGACACAGCTCTAGGGCTGTATACGCTTATTGTAGAGAGTATAAAGGGTCAAGGCAACCTGACTGCTATTACCGGACCGGTGGGGATGGTGAGTATAGTGGGAGACGTTTACGAATTCGGCTTTGCCTACCTTTTGTCCTTCGCGGCGCTTATTTCCATAAACTTGGCGATTATAAATTTGCTTCCATTTCCAGCGCTCGACGGCGGGCGGTTGCTCTTTTTATTGATTGAAAAAATCAAAGGCTCGGCCATGAATCCGAGAGTTGCCAACACGGCGAACACAATCGGCTTCGTGATTTTAATTCTCTTGATGGTTCTGGTTACCTATCACGATATTGTGAAGTTAGTGTAAAGGTATTCTAATATTCTATAGAATTGTAGAATAGATTATGCAAAGCGAAACTAAAATTTGTCAAAATTGCAAAAAGGACTTCGTAATCGAGCCGGATGATTTTTCTTTTTATGAAAAAATAAAAGTTTCTCCACCAACGTTTTGTCCGAAGTGCCGGCTCTTGAGACGTTTTTTACACACTAGTGAGACCGTTTTGTACAAAAGAAAGTGCGATTTTTCTGGCAAAGAAGTTTTTAGTATGTATTCGGAAGACGCGCCATTCCCGGTTTATGAGACCGATATTTGGTACTCTGACGAATGGGATCCAGGGCAGTATGGGATGGATTATAATCCGGCCCGACCTTTTCTTGAACAATTTTTAGAACTTCAAAATAAAATACCCAGGATGTCGATAGTTCGGCAAGGGCTTGCAGTGAATAGCCCGTATGCGCATCGTGTTACGGACCCAAAAAATTCTTATATGGTTTTTCGTAGTTCTTATCCGGAAAATTCCTTATATATTTACAATGGCAAAAAGCATGTTCTTGACTGTTGTGATTGCTCGTGGATTTACGAATGTGAATTATGTTACGAGTGTGTGAATTGTGCGAACTGCTACAATGTAAAATTTGGACAAGAAAGCAAGGACTCGAGAGATTGCTATTTTATTTACGCATGCAGAAATTCCTCGAATTGTGTGGGGTGCGTAAATTTGGTGAATGCAGAATATTGTATTTGGAATAAAAAATATACCAAAGAAGAATATTTAAAGAAATTAAAAGAAATGAAACTTGATACTTTTTCCGGGCTCGAAAAAATGAAAGTAGAATTCGAGCGGTTTAGAAAAAAATTTCCTCAAAGGGCTATCATGTCTATTAAGTCCGAAAAAGTGTTGGGCAACTGGTTTTTGAACAGTAAAAACGTTACTAAGTCATTTGATTGTGAAAACGTGAAGGACGGTAAGTACTTATTTATGGTTTTCAATGCTGAAGATTGTATGGATTACTTTGAATGGGGCAATAAGGCCGAACAAATTTACGAATGCGAAAATTGCGGCATTGATATCGCACGACTATATTTTTGCAATCAATGCTGGATGGGAGCGCATGATTTGTATTACTGCAATACTTGCCCCGGAGCGCATGATTGCTTTGGTTGCGTGGGCTTGAAAAAAGGAAAATATTCAATTCTCAATAAGGAGTATTCTAAAGAAGAATATAAAAAACTAAAAAATGAAATTATCGAACAGATGAAAAAAATACCCTACGTGGACAATAAGGGCTTGGAGTATCGATTTGGAGAGAATTTTCCTGCAAACTTTTCTGATTTTGCTTACAATGAAACAATCGCGAATTATTATCATCCTCTTACTAAAGAGGAGGCACTTGATAGGGGTTACCGTTGGATGGGTAAAGGGAAGAAAAATTATGAGACCACAACAAAGGCCTCTCAATTACCTGAAACCATTTCTGAAGTAAACGATTCAATTTTAAGTGAAATTATAGAGTGTGCTGAAAAGGATAATCCAAACTCTGTGGGAGCGTTTCGCATAACTCAAAACGAATTGACCTTTTATCGAAGAATGAATTTACCTCTACCAAGGGTGTGTTTTGATATTAGGCATATCCGGCGAATGGACAAACGTCCACCTCTGAAAATTATTAAGCGAAGTTGTTCGGAGTGTAGCGTAGAAGTCGAGACAGTATATACTGAAGAATACGCACCGATTATTTACTGCGAAAAATGTTATCAGCAAGAAGTATATTGATGTTATCAATTTTGACGGCCGTCTAAAAGTGATAACATACATAAAATGAAGAAGAAAACAAAATTAATTCATGAAGTTCGGGCAGTTAAAAGTAGGCGAGAACTTGCGAATATTATAAAAGCGCAGAGGATAAGCGAGCGGGTCTTAAAAGATGTTATAAAGAAACTCAAGTCGGGAGTGACAGAACTAGCGATCGCAAGATTTGTCACTGAAAGATTTCGGAGGTATGGCGCTTCAGTGCTAGCTTTCCCACCGATTGTCTCATTTGGTAAAAATACGGCAAACACTCACCACGAACCGGGCAAAACAAAACTAAAGAAAGGGGACACCATTATGTTTGATTTTGGATGCACTATAAATCATTACTGTTCGGATATGACTCGCACTTATTTCTGGGGGCAACCAAGCAGGAGACAAAAGAAAGTTTATCAGAGCGTACTAGAAGCGCAAAACCGTGCGATTAAAAAAATTTCAAGTGGCGAGAAAAGAGCAAAAGTCATAGATAAGACAGCGCGAGATTTTCTAAATAAAAAGTTCGGCGTAAAAAGATTTGGGCACGGGCTAGGCCACGGTATAGGCACAGTAATTCACGAGTGGCCGAATTTTAAACCAAAAAGCGAGGACGTACTACCGGTGGGCTGTGTAATGACAGTAGAACCCGGACTTTATTTTAAGGGCTGGGGCGGAGTGCGGATAGAGGACATGGTGCTAATAACCCAGAAGGGCTGTAAAAATCTCACCAATTTTCCTAAAGACCTAAAAAGTGCTACACTGGTGCCAAGATGAAAAAGAAATTAAGAATTGGAATACTCTTTGGAGGAAAATCAGCTGAACATGAAGTATCTTTAGAATCAGCCAAAAACGTAATATCTGCGTTGAATAAGAAGAAATATAAAGTAAAACCTATCAAAATAGGCAAAGACGGCCAGTTTAATTTTAATAATCTTAAAAATTTTAATGTGGTTTTTCCAGTATTGCATGGGCCGTTTGGAGAGGACGGTAGCATGCAGGGGCTTTTAAAGTTAGCAGGAATACCATATGTGGGCGCTGGGGTTTTGGGCTCAGCAGTAAGCATGGACAAGGATGTAATGAAACGACTTCTTCGAGACGCCGGAATTCCGATAGGAAAATTTATTACAATTTCTAACGGCAAAAAAATAAATTTTAAAAAGATTAAAAAAGAACTTGGCCTACCACTCTTTATCAAACCCGCCAATATGGGCTCTTCGGTGGGAGTAAGTAAGGTGCGAAATGAAACCGAATTTAAGCGTGCACTACGTGAAGCATTTAAGTTTGACACAAAAATCGTTATTGAAGAATTCATAGACGGCGGGGAAATAGAGTGCGCGGTTTTAGGAAACGAAACACCGACGGCTTCAATTCCTGGAGAAATTATTGCCAACCAAGAATTTTATTCTTATGATGCGAAATACATTGACCATAGTTCTGTTTCCGAAATACCGGCAAAACTTGATAAAAATACTATTAAAAAAATTCAAGAACTCGCCGTAAAGACCTTCGAAGTTCTAAACTGTGAAGGCATGGGACGAGTGGACTTTTTCTTGAAAAAGAACGGAGAGGTATTGGTGAATGAAATTAATACTATTCCCGGCTTTACTAATATCAGTATGTACCCAAAGTTGTGGGAGGCGAGTGGTATACCACTGCCTAAACTTTTAGACATTTTGATCGATCTTGCTATTGCCAGATTTAAACGAGAGTCAAAGCTAAAGACCACAGTTAAATAATTACCATGAAAAATAATCGGCCAATTGGAGTTTTCGACTCAGGCGTGGGCGGGCTCTCTGTCTTAAAAGAACTCAAGCGTCTGCTACCGAATGAAAATTTTATTTTTTTAGCCGACCAGTTATATGTGCCCTATGGAGAAAAAACTGCAAAGGAACTCGTTAAACTAACTTCTAAAATCACTGACTACTTTATAAAACATCATGGTATCAAGGCAATGGTGGTGGCCTGCAACACCGCGACTTGCAGTGCGATAGGTGAGCTTCGTAAAAAATATTCACTTCCGATTGTAGGTACTGTGCCCGCTATTAAAGTAGCGGCGGAAAAAACTATCTCTAAAACCGTGGCGGTTATTTCAACTCCTTCAACTTCTAAAAGCGCAGTACTAAAAAAACTGATAAAAAATTATTGTGGGGGCTTCAAGATTTTCAACATCGGTTGTAAAAACCTTGAAGACGTGGTGGAACATGGGGAGCTAAATAGCAATGAAGTAAATAAACTGCTTCTAAAATATCTTCAAAAAGTAAAAAATTCAAAGGCCGACTGTCTGGTCTTGGGCTGCACCCATTACCCATTTCTTAAGTTCGCTATAAAAAAAATAATTAAAAAACCAATTAAACTTATAGACGGTGGCCGGGCTATCGCCAGACAAACAGGCAGTTTACTCGCCAACCATTTCTTGGAAAATAATGAAAAGAAGGCGGGAGAAACTTTATATTTTACCACCGGGAACCCCGTAAAATTTTCTAAAGTCGCAAGTAAATTGTTAAGGAAAAATATCCAAGCCAAAAAGGCGGTAATTTAACCCGGTTGCTTTTTGTAAATTTTTATACTAGGATGCTCACATGTCCCAAGATAGATTGATAAAGCTTGCCTGCGGAACTTGTAAACGCATAAATTACTGGTCTAGCAAAAACAAGAAACTCGTCACCAAGAAGATTGAGCTTAAAAAGTACTGTAAATGGTGTCGTAAACAGACCAAGCATAAAGAGGCCAAGAAATAGCTTTATTTTGCGGGCGATGAGGGAATCGGACCCCCGACATCGGTTTTGGAGACCGAAGTTATACCACTTAACTAATCGCCCATACTCCGCCTTACGGCGGAGCACAGAAACGTGAAATATAAACTAACACATTTCTTTACTAAAAAGAACATGCAACAAAACACTTTGTTGTCTTGTGATTATACCAGAATAAGCTTAAAATTAAAAGATAATTATGGAAGAACGAATTAAAAAACTAGAAGAAGAAATAGAAGTAATAAAGCAAAGGAATGCTAAAGTGGAAGCTGATAAGGCCTGGGAGACGAGTTACTTTCGTGTATTTTTGATTTCGGCGATCATTTACGTGATCGCAATCAAGGTAATGTATTTCATTGGTTCAGAAAATTATTTCCTAAACGCCCTTGTTCCGGCTATAGGATATTTCCTATCCGTTCAATCTTTGCCATTTATTAAAAAATGGTGGATAAAAAACCACAATAAATAATGCTTGAACTTTTTGACATTCCGCACATTATCACCACTTTCGGCTACACCGGCATTTTTATTATTGTTTTTTTGGAATCCGGAATATTTTTTCCTCTGCCGGGAGACAGTTTGCTTTTCACCGCCGGACTATTCGCTGGAGCGTATGGGCTCAATATTTTTTTCCTAATCCCAATGATTTTTGTGGCTACCTTTTTAGGCGGACTAGCGGGATATGAAATAGGTGTTCACTTAATCAAGCTTCAGAATTTTTCCTTTTTCAAAAAAATACTAAAGCAGGATCATATCGACAAGGCGCACGAATTCTTTAACCGACATGGCAAGATTGCCATCACTTTCGCCCGTTTTGTGCCCATTGTCCGCACTTTCGTGCCAATAGTGGCCGGCGTGGCAAAAATGAACTACCGTTCTTTTATCAAGTACAATATCGTTGGCTCATTCCTCTGGTCTTTTCTAGTCACCCTGCTTGGCTATTTTCTCGGCCATGTTTTTCCCGGAATAAAGGATTATCTCTGGGTAATGGTGCTATTGGTAGTTTTTATATCGGTTCTACCTATCTTTTTTGAAATGGCGGAGGGACAGAAAAAATCTTAAAGTTTTTTCTTTAGGTACTTTTCTATTTTTTTGTATTGGTCTGGCGTAAACCATTTTATTTCAGGGTCGCGCTTGAACCAAGTCATTTGGCGTTTAGCATATTGCCAATTATTCTTGAAAAGGTTTTCAAACATCTCTTTTTGGCTAAGTTTTCCACGCAGATAAAGAGCGATATATTTTTGGTCAAAACCAAGTTCTATAAATCTTTTCCACGGCACCCCCTGATGTTTTAGGTCGTATAGCTCGGCAGCCATTCCACCGCGGATGCGTTTTCGCAGGCGAGATCTGATTTTTCTTTTCAAGCTATCTTCCGGAACTCTAAGGCCAATTTTTATAAATTTATACACAGGTTTAATTTCGGTAATCTTTGGAACTTTGCCCAGCGCTTTGGCTATTTCAATAGCCCGGATAAGCCGAATTTTATTTTTAGGATCTATATTATTTGCCCTGCGAGGATCTAATTTTTTAAGAGTGACAAACAATGCTATCGCTGATTTTGTCATTAATTTTTTTCTTAACTTTCTATTTGGCAGAACTTCTGGCAGAACCGTGCCGCGAGTTAGAGCGTCAATATAAAATCCTGTGCCCCCGCAGATGATGGGTATTTTGCCCCGTGCGATTATCTCTTTAATTTTCTTTTCGGCTAACTTTTTATATCGGGCTACTGTGAATTGATTTTTAGGATTGGCTACATCGAGCAAGTGGTGTGGAATACCTTTCATTTCCGCTCGGGTTATTTTCCCGGTGCCGATGTCAATGCCTTTATACACTTGCCTGGAGTCAGCAGAAATCACCTCTCCGCCAGCTGGCGGATTAATTTTTTTAGCAATTTTAACCGCCAAATAACTTTTCCCAATAGCGGTTTGGCCTAAAATAACTATAACTTTTTTCATCGCCTATATTTTTATATGACTTTTATATCTGCGCCAATAGAATTAAGGCGTTTGACTATTTCTTCATAACCACGATTTATCATATAAACATTTCGCAGTATTGAAACACCGGGTGCCGAGAGCATCGCAATCAATATGACCATAGAAGGACGTAGGGCCGGTGGGCATACCATTTGAGCAGGCCTAAGTTTGGTTCCACCCTCCACGTAGAGGCGATGTGGGTCGGCCAGGGTTATACTTGCACCCATACGGTTCAACTCTGTCAAGTAAATAGCACGATTCTCGTACGTCCAGTCGTGAATCAAGGTTTGGCCTTTGGCCTTAATCGCTGGAATAACAAAATACGGCAAGTTATCCATATTTATTCCTGGGTATGGATTAGCGTGAATCTTGTCATCCAGGGCTTTGAACTTTGAGGGAAAAATAGTGATATCAACGAGGTTAGTTCTTTTGTTTTTTGCTTTATACTCTTTTGAAATTTTATACTGCAGTCCCATTTTTTTAAGTTTATATAGCTCTAATTCTAGAAAGTTTATCGGGCAACGGGCTATGGTGAGCGTGGAATCGGTGGCTATGGCTGATGCAATAAACGTCATGGATTCTATCGGGTCTTCGCTATTATAATATTCTATTTTTTTATTAATCTTTTTTATTCCGTGGATAATCAAGGTAGAAGTGCCGATGCCTTCAATTTTTACCCCGCATTTTTCCAAGAAAAAACATATTTCCTGAACTTGATAATTTGAGCTGGTGAATTTTATAACCGTTTTACCGGGGATTAAGGCCGCAGCGGTAAGGACATTTTCTATCGGCGTGTCACCGGCTTCATACATGATGATATTTCCCGGGGTAAATTTTTTTGTTCTTATTTCGTACCTATCTTCTGTTACCGCTACCTTGATTCCCAATTCTTCCAGCGCATAGCGATGGGCAGCGATGGTGCGTTTGCCTAAGTGGCAGCCCTCCGCATGCGGAATATAGAATGATGGAAGAAAGTGCGCGAGTGGTCCGATAAACATTATAATGGAACGTGTTTTTTCGGCTGATCCGCGATTTAATTTTTTTACGTTAAATTCCTTCGGTGGCTTTATAGTTACTGTATTGGTGTTTGTCCAAGCTACCTTGGCCCCAATGCTCTCTAATATTTCCATAACTCTATAAACCTCTTCAATTCTGGCGATGCCGTGAAGGATGGTCGTACCTTGATTTAAAACGGAAGCGCATAGAAGCCCTACCGAGCCATTTTTGGAATAACCAGTATTAATAGTGCCGGACAATTTTTTCCCGCCATTTATCTCAAAATCCATTGAATTTTTTGATGGTGCTTTCATATTTTAAATTATTTTACTTTGTGCCCAGGGAGAGAATTGAACTCTCATGATGTTGCCATCAATAGATTTTGAGTCTATCGCGTCTACCAATTCCGCCACCTGGGCAAAGCGAACAGACGATCGGGGGCAAAGTCAATCTTACTTGAATTTATAAAAAAAATCAATTACAATTAGGGAATGTCCAACTTGTATTCCAACTCAATTTTCTGGATTGATACCGATAAAATAAAACCAAACCCTTATCAACCTCGTAGGGATTTTGACGAAGCGCGTCTAGCGGACCTGGCTCTTTCCATAAAGCAGTACGGGGTACTGCAACCTCTGACAGTTTCTAGAATGGAAGTCGAAAAAGAAGAAGGAGGATTAGTGACTGAATATGAACTCATTGCCGGAGAACGCCGACTGCGCGCGGCGAAAATTGCCGGGGTTCTGCAAGTACCGGTAATTATCCGCACCGGCGACACGGCCATGATGAAGCTGGAGCTTGCTATTATTGAAAACTTGCAACGCGAGGATTTGAACGTGGTTGATCGCGCTCGTGCCTTTTTTCGTTTAGTCAGTGAGTTTAAGTTCACTCATAATGAAGTGGCGAAAAAGATAGGTCGGAGCCGTGAATATGTCTCCAACACTCTCCGTATTTTAACCCTTTCGGAAGAAATCTTAACTGCTTTATCGGAGGGTAAAATAACTGAAGGACATACTCGTCCCATCCTTATGTTAGCGGACCATCCCGAAGAACAGATAGTGTTGTTCAAAGAAATTTTATATAAGAAAATTACAGTACGAGAAGCGGAACGTCTAGCCAGGAAGATTGCCTTTGACCGCGTGCGCAAGAAAGAGTTTCTGCCGGATCCAGAAATTCTAGAATTAGAAGAAGAATTTCAAGATAAGCTGGGTACTCGGGTGCATATCGAAAGAAAAGAATTAGGCGGGCAAATTAAAATTGATTTTTTTTCTACGGACGACCTGCGTTCTATTCTGGACTTGATTAAAAAAGAAATGCGCGAAAAGAAGCCGGAGGAAATGCTGGAAAATCATATTGCGAAAAGTTCTAATCCAAAGGTAGAGATAACGCCGGAGAATAAAGAAGAAGCGCCACAGGACGCCATAGATGACAGAAGTAAAGATGAAGTAAAAGAAGACGATGCTAAACTATACGACATTTCAAAATTCAGTATTTAACTACGGCCGAAGGATTTCAATTTAGAGAGTAAACTATTTTTTTCTAAATATGACTTTATATGTTTTTTCGCGATTGTCGTTTTGGTGTATTCTAGCCATTTACTTGAAGGCCGAGAGTCCTTTTTTGTGATTATTTCCACGATATCGCCATTTTTTAATTTTGTAAAAATCTGGGACATTTTACTATTTATTTTTGCGCCAAATAAGTGATTTCCAATATCAGAGTGGATAGAATAAGCGAAGTCCACCGGAGTTGATTCCTCCGGCAAGTCCACCACATCTCCCTTGGGAGTAAAAATAAAAATACGATCGTTAAAGAAATCCATTTTTAAGTGCTCAATGAAGGTTTTCGGCTCGCCGGGAACATATTTCAATTCTTTCAATTCTTCAATCCACTTAAATTTTGATTTATCATCGCGACTTTTTTTATTTTGTTCCTTATAAGCAAAATGGGCGGCGATACCATAAGCGGCTTCCGCGTGCATTTCTTTCGTCCGGATCTGGACTTCGGCTACACCAAGGATGCCAGTAAAAATTGTAGTATGAATAGAACGGTAGCCATTTGGCTTTGGTATGGCAATATAGTCCTTTATGCGGCCGGGGAGAGGATTCCAGATAGAATGCACCAGCCCTAGAATTCTATAACATTCTTCTACATTCTCTACCACCACTCGTAGCGCGACGATGTCATAGATTTTCTCTATATCCATGTCATATTTCAGCAGTTTCTTGTACAAACTATATTTATGTTTCATCCGATAACTTATTTCATCCACTTTTATTTTATTTTTCTTCAACTCTTTTTCCAGAATTTCGCGTACTTCAGCCAGACACTTTTCATATGATTCTTTTTTCTCTTTAATTATTTCTTCTATTTGCGCGTATTCTTTCGGATAAGCATAGGGAAAAGCGGCGTCTTCAATCTCACCTTTTAATTTCCCCATACCGAGACGGTTCGCCAGCGGTGCATACACCTCGATCGATTCTACGGCAATTCTTTTCCTTTTATCTTCTCGAATAAACTCGAGCGTGCGTAAATTATGTAATCGATCGGCGAATTTTATAATCACCACGCGTAGGTCATTTGCCATGGCTACGAAAAACTTCCGTAAGCTTTCCACATGCCTTTCGTGCCCGTGATATTTTAGAGTACCAAGTTTTGTAACGCCTTTAATTAAAAAGGTAATCTCTTCGCCAAATTCTTTCTGGATTTCTGCTTCAGTTATTTTTGTATCTTCCAGCAAATCATGTAAAAGTCCTGTGGCCACCGTCTGGGTATCCATACCAAGTCTAGCTAATATTTTTGCTGTTTCAAAAACGTGAAAGAAATATGGGTCCCCGCTCATTCTTTTTTGTCCAGCATGCGCTTGCTCTGAAAATTTATAGGCCTTAAGCAGAAGCTCCTCTTCTTTCCTGCTCAATTTACTCCCCATGAAGTCGATTATTTCGCTTATGTTTACCGTTGCGCTTGGCATGTGCCGATTATACTCCTCGACTTCTTAGTTGACAAATTTGCTAAGAAATTCTAAATTTTTATTAGAGAGAGGAGAGTGACACATGACAGAGTCAGAAGCGCGTTTACCGCCGTGTGAGACATGTGGCACTGGCATGCTTATCACCCATGACGGGCGAGGCTGGAAGTGCCCTAAGTGCAGAGTGACAGTGTACTGCTACGACTTTCCGGGAATACTCGCCGCTGAAGCAGCAGAACCAGCGAAAGTATTCGTGGCAGCGACGAGCGTTTTCGTCGCACCGTCGGGGCCACTGTGCCCAATGTGCATGACACCCACAATGCGCTCGAGTGTGTACTACAGATGTCCGGTCTGTGCGTACACGCTCGGACTATAAGCAAGGGAGCAGAAGCTTCAAGCGACCCCGGCGGGTATGACTCGCCGGTAAGGCCTGACAAAATGTTCAGGCCTTTGATATTTCTATTCTAGTATTTTGCAAAATACTGTAATAGAAAAAAGTGAGTAATTTACGCATATGCAGAATTTACTCACAAGTCGTCTACTTTATTTTGTTTAATTTATCTGGGCGAAAGTTTGGACAATCTTTTTTACTACATCTCTCTGGAATGGTTTTAGTGCCTTCCATCATCAAGCTGCCACATTCTTTACAGATATTTCCGGTTGGTTTGGCCTTTATGGCAAATTTACAATCAGGATAATTGGAACAAGAATAAAAAATTCCAAAGCGGCCTCGGCGTTCACTAATGTCACCGGTTTTGCATAAAGGACACATCACCCCGGTCCTTTTCTTAGCTTCCTCCGCTTCATCTTTTTTTATAAATTTACATTTCGGATAACGGGAGCAAGCAATAAAGGTACCGGTACCGTCGCGTCTTTCTTTAACCACCAGTTTCCCGCCACCGGACTTTTCTTTTTTCTCTCCGCACTCCGGACACATTTCACCGGTCTTCATGGGCCCTTTCAGTTCCGTACCATCTAGCATGAGCGCGCCATCGCAGTCCGGATATTTGGAACAGGAATAAAACTTACCAGCGCGCGAGAGCTTGATAATCATGGCGCTGCCACACTTTGGACACTTCATATCCTCTGGTGCCTCGCCCAGGTTGGTAGCTTTTTCCAATTTTTCTTTTGATTTTACATTTTTGGAGAATGGTATATAGAAATCTTTCAGCGTTTTTTCATATTCACGTTCCCCACGGGAAATTTCATCCAGTTCGTCTTCCATCTCGGCGGTAAAAGTATCTGAAATATAATTAGCGAAATGTTTTTCTAAAAAGTCGGACACCACTTCACCCACATCGGTAGGGAACAACGTCTTACCTTCTTTGCTGACATAGCCGCGCTCCTCAATGGTCTTCACAATAGAAGCATAGGTAGAAGGCCGGCCGATGCCGCGGGCCTCTAGTTCTTTAATCAGCCCTGCCTCACTGTATCGGCCCAGTGGTTCAGTAAACTTTTCCTCGCTGGTTAAATCCAGTAATTTTAATCTCTCTCCGGCAACACATTTAGGTAGTTCCACATCTTCACCGCGAGCGCCGCTTTCTACCTTGAGCCAACCAGGAAAAAGTAGGCGGGAACCCACTGCGCCGAATTCCGGCAAATCCTCGTGACCTTCTACTGCCGCCGTGATCTTTGTCTTCAATAGTTTTGCGTCAGACATCTGCGAAGACACAGCTCGCTCCCAAATGAGGCGGTAGAGTTTATCATAGTCATCGTGTCCGCTGTGCAATTGATTTATGTGTGTCGGGCGGATTGCTTCATGCGCCTCTTGGGCATTTTTTGATTTTGTTTTATAAATTCTGTTTTGCAAATATTCTTTACCATATTCTTTTTGAACGAATGATAAAATTTGGCCCTGCGCGGCGGCGGATAAGTTGGTACTGTCTGTTCTCATATATGTGATGTGTCCCGCCTCGTAAAGTTTCTGCGCTATCTGCATGGTGCGTGAAGGGGAATATCCTAGACGAGAACTCGCCGTCTGTTGCAGGGTGGAGGTAGTGAACGGTGCGCGGGGAGAGCGCTTCTGTTCGGACTCTTTTACGTCTTTTACTACCCAGATTCCGCTTTTACCTGCGTCCATTATTTTTCCTACCAATTTTTCATCACGCGGCTCTTCGGAACACTCTAAAACCAGCCGATTCCCCAAGGCAAGACCTTGGACTCCCTTAAGGCCTTGCCTTTTTCCTCGGCTGGTTTCAAATTCACCCCATATTTTCCAAAATTTTTCCGGAATAAAAGCACGAATCTCGCGCTCGCGTTCCATGATTATACGGAGTGCAGGGGATTGCACCCGACCAGCCGAGAGCCCATAGCGAACTTTCTTCCAGATAAGCCCGCTCAAATCATATCCGACGAGCCGATCCAGCACTCGGCGGGCCTCCTGGGCTTTGCGGAGAGCTGTGTCAATCTCGCGCGGACTTTTTAGCGCTTCTTCTACCGCTTCTTTGGTGATTTCGTGAAAGACCACTCTTTCAATAGGCGCTTTTATTTTTTTATCCTGGCGGAGGAGCGTTTCTATGTGCCAGGCGATAGCTTCTCCTTCACGGTCGGGGTCTGTGGCGAGCAGTATCGAAGTCGCCTTTTCCCCTAGGTGCTGGAGTTCGCGTACGACTTTTTCTTTACCTTTTGAGATTTCATAAAAAGGGACAAATCCCTTCTCCACGTCAATCGCTTTTTTATTTGATTTAGGTAAATCGCGAACGTGTCCAACAGAGGCGCGCACAGTAAAAGCGCCCTCTAAATATTTTTCGATGGTCTTTGCTTTTGATGGGGACTCAACAATGAGTAGCTTCATAGAAATTAGCTTTTTAGCTTCTTAGCTTATGAAAATTTACTAAATCCTAAAAGCTATTAGCTATCAGCTAGTTCCAAGTATTACACGAAATACAATTTTTTTGCAAACTTACCTCTAAAAACTTGCGCGAATTTCTCCCATTTCTTCTTTGATTAGTCCTTTGATTTCCATTACCGAAAGGAGGGAGTTCGCTTCGGCTGTCGGCATCTTCATGGCGCGAATTAAATCGTCGCGGGTACTTGGCTCCACCAGAAGTTTTAATACAGATTTTTCTTCAGGTCGGGCATCCTCAAATAAACTTTCTTGTTTGCTCTTTTCATCTATCTTAAACCCCAACGCTTCTAAAATATCGTCTGAGCAAGTTATCGGAGTCGCGCCATTTCGGATCAGCCTGTTTGTCCCTTTTGAATATGCAGAACTTATATTTCCAGGCACTGCAAGTACTTCGCGATTGTAGTCCAATGCCATACGGGCAGTGATAAGAGTGCCGGATCTTTCTTGTGCTTCTATTATGAGCGCTGCCTTAGAAATACCAGCAACCAACCTGTTACGCATCGGGAAAGTATAGTATTGTGCCTTAAAGTTCGGTTCAAACTCAGACAACAAACATCCCCCAGAATCTAAAATTTTTTTAGCTAATTTCAAACTTGTAGGAGGGAAAAATGCCTGCTCTGAAATTCCCGAACCGGGAAATCCTACAGCCAAAAGCCCAGTATCCAGAGCCGCTTCGTGAGATAGCGCGTCAATGCCCACAGCCAAACCCGAGACGATAGCTATGGGATAACCTCGCAGCCCAGAGATGAGTTTCTTTACCGCATCTTTGCCATAAGTCGTGCATTTACGTGAACCGACGACTGCCAAGTACACTGTTCCCAGAGGGGGAAGTTCGCCTGCAAGATACAGCTTCTTTGGCGGCTGGGGAATTTCCCTTAAGTCCTTTGGGATATTTCCTTTCTCTAAAATCTTCAAATTAAATTTCATAACCTTTTCATTATACCAACTTTCATATATAATGTGGAAATGCTAGATATTAAGTTTATCCGCGAAAATAAAGAAGTAGTGGCGGCGGGCGCGAAGAAAAAATTTATAAACATCGATATCGAAAAACTCGTAATGCTTGACGACAAGCGGTTAAAAGAATTAAAGGTGGTAGAAGATCTGCGAGCAGAAGTGAATCGGGTTTCGAACGACATTGCGCGCAATCAGGATGCCACGCTCAAAGGCCAGCTAATTGAAGAAATGCGCGCTGTTAAAGAAGACATCAAGACCAAGGAAGAAAAATGGAGAAAAACAATGGAAGAATGGCAAAAGATGATGCTTCAAGTTCCCAACGTGCCAGATATTTCTGCGCCGGCAGGCAAGAGTGATGCGGAAAATCAAGAAGTAAAAAACTGGGGCGTAAAACCAGAATTTAATTTTGAACCCAAGAACCATATAGAGATCATGAATAAACTGGGCATGCTTGATCTTGAACGAGGAGTAAGGGCGCATGGCTTTCGTGGATACTTTTTAAAAAATGATGGCGCGCATCTATCATTTGCTATTTGGAATTACGCTATTGACTTTTTTACTGCCCGCGGCTTTTCTTTAATTATTCCTCCAGTGCTAAATCGTAAAGAAAATTTTCTAGGAACCGGATTTTTACCGGAAGGACAAGAGGACTTATATAAAACGCAAGACGGGGACTACCTAGCTGGTACAGCCGAAGTGCCGCTAATGGGTATGCATGGGGGTGAGATTTTAGACAAAAAAAATCTACCAATAAAATATTTAGGATTTTCGCCCTGTTTCAGGCGGGAAGCGGGAAGCCATGGTAAAGATGTAAAGGGTCTTATTAGAGTAAATGAATTTTATAAACTGGAACAAGTGGTACTTTGTGAAGCAAATCATGAAACATCGGTAAAATTCCATGAAGAATTGACCAAGAATACCGAAGAATTTATTGAGTCCCTAGGTATCCCGTATCGCCGAGTGGTGAATTGTGGAGGCGACCTGGGGCTAGGTCAGGTAAAAAAATACGACATCGAACTCTGGGTGCCAAAAGAAAATAAATATCGGGAGATTGCTTCAGCTTCTTATTTTCATGATTTTCAGACCAGGCGCCTAGGCATACGTTATAAAGACGAGAACGGAAAAATGCAATATGCGCATTCCTTAAACCAAACAGCTATTGCTACTCCTAGAATTTTGGTCTCTCTGGTGGAGAATTACCAACAGGGGAACGAAGGTGTTTTAATCCCGGAAGTTCTGCGTAAATATATGGGTGGCAAGGACTCCATAAAATAAATCTATGAAGCGAAATGTTTTACATTCTCCACGTCTTTCAGAGTTAAAGAGAAAAAGACGGAATGTTTTTTTGATTAAAGTTTTATTTTTTGTAATTGGGTTTTCCTTAATTATCACCGGTCTCGCGTATTTATCTCGTCTAGAAAAATTAAATATTACTGGTATAGAAGTGGTTGGTAATAAAATAGTGGATGGCGAAACGATAGGGGCGACAGCCGAGAGCGAACTTTCAGGAAGTTACCTATGGCTTTTCCCAAAGACAAATTTTTTGTTTTATCCAAAAAATAAAATCATAAATAATCTTTACGATAAATTCAAAACATTAAAAGATATTTCACTTAGTGTAAAAAATCAGAAAATATTACAGATTGCTGTTTTTGAAAGAATCGCGCTATACACGTGGTGCGGAATTATGCCGCCCGAAAAAAGTAACAGTGATCAAAAATGCTATTTTTTGGATGAGGCCGGTTTTATTTTCGACGAAGCACCGTACTTTTCCGGAGAAGTTTATTTTAAGTTTTACGGAAAAGTTTTCCAGAATTATACCGATATTTTTAGCCAGTTAATTTTGTTGAAAGAAAATTTAGAAAACATGGGACTAAAGCCCATCGCGTTGTATGTGGCAGAGGACGGAAATGCCAAAATATTTCTCTCAAGAGGAAACGATTCACACCCAGAAATACTTTTCAAATCAAGTGACGACGTGGAGAAAATAGCTGAAAATCTAGAAACGGCTCTAACAACCGACCCATTGCAGGCAGAACTAAAAAAGAAATTTTCTTCTTTAGTTTACATTGACCTGCGATTTGGGAATAAAGTTTACTACAAATTTAAATGAATACTTTGGGATTCTGGGGAAAAATTAAGAGACCCGTTTTTGCTTTGGCGCCGATGGCAGACGTTACGGACTGCGCTTTTCGCCAAATCATAGCCAAGTACGGCAAGCCAGACATTTTCTGGACAGAATTTGTATCAGCTGACGGCCTGACGCACCCTGTGGCCCGCGAGAAACTCTTAATTGACTTAAAGTATTCGAAAAATGAACGACCAATAGTGGCGCAGATATTCGGCGGCAAGCCAGAAAATATTAAAATAGCGGCGGCTCTGTGCAAAAAGCTTGGCTTTGACGGGATAGATTTAAATATGGGTTGCCCGGATAAATCAGTTGAAAAGCAGTGCGCTGGTGCAGCTTGCCTGAAGGATCTAGAACTCGCTAAAAAAATTATTCGCGCGGCTAAAGAAGGAGTAGGGGAGTTGCCAGTGTCAGTAAAAACGCGAATCGGTTACAATAAAAACGAAATTGAAACATTAGTTCCAGCTCTTTTGGAGGAGGACTTAGCAGCGCTTACAATTCACTTGAGAACCAGAAAAGAAATGTCTGATGTGCCGGCGCATTGGGATGTGATGAAAAAGATTGTGGAAATCAGGAATGAGATGAAGAAAGAGACGCTGATACTCGGCAACGGAGACGTAGAAAATTTAGAAGATGCTAGAAAAAAAATAAAAGAATATAAGTGTGATGGAGTAATGCTGGGCAGAGCAATATTTGGAAATCCATGGTTGTTTGCTTCGAGGGAACATATTTCTAAAAGCACAAATAATTTTCTGCTGAAAATTTTATCTGCTCGGCCCAGTCGGCCTGCGCAAGGCTTTTATAAACATGTTCCCTCTACGCCAGAGAAATTACAAGTTATGGTAGAACACACGAAACTTTTTGAAAAAATGCTTGGTCAGCACAAAAACTTCGCCACTATGAAAAAACATTATAAAGCGTATGTAAACGGTTTTGCTGGAGCAAAAGAACTTCGGATGAAATTAATGGAGACAAGTAGCGCTAAAGAAGTAGCCGAGATCGTTAATGATTTTTTAGCTAAAGTTTAGTATACTCTTTTTATGCACGACTTGGCTTTATATCGTAAATACCGACCAAAGACTTTCACAGAAGTTCTGGGACAAGACCACATCGTGGATGTTTTAGAGAGTTCTATAGATAATAATAAGGTCTCGCACGCGTATCTTTTTGTCGGTTCTCGAGGCACTGGTAAGACGTCCGTAGCTAGGATTTTCGCGCGAGAAATTGGGGTTTCGGAAAATGACCTCTACGAAATTGATGCCGCATCAAATAGGGGCATTGAAGATATTAAAACACTTCGCGAAGGTGTCCGGGTCCTGCCTTTTGATTCAAAATACAAGGTTTACATCATTGACGAAGTGCACATGCTCTCCAAGGATGCCTGGGGCGCATTACTGAAGACCCTGGAAGAGCCACCGGCCCATGTTATTTTTATTTTAGCCACCACGGAATTTCATAAAGTGCCAGAAACAATTATTTCTCGCTGTCAGGTTTTTACTTTCAGGCGCGCTTCGGACAGCGTATCAAAGAAAATGTTGTTGAATGTAAGTAAAAGTGAGGGCTATGAATTAGACAATGGTTCGGCGGAACTCTTGGCTATTTTAGGCGAAGGATCATTTCGGGACGCTCTAAGTGAACTGCAAAAAGTTATAAATTTTCATGATAAAGAAAATAAAAGTAAGAAAGTTGTAAAAATAACCAGAGAAGATGTAGAAAAAATAACCGGTGCGCCCAAAACAGTTCTGGTTAACGATTTCATCTCGGCTATCGCGTCTAAAGATCTATCCAAGGGAATTACGGCTGTAAGAAATGCCTCAGCAGAGAACTTGGACCTGAAACTTTATTTTAAGCTTATTATAGAAAAATTCCGCACGGCGATAATTATGCGTTACGCGCCAAAACTTGAAAACGAACTGGCAGGGGATTTATCGAAAGGCGACAGAGAATTCTTGAAATCACTTATCAAGGAAGATAAAGAGGGAATACTTCGCTCTCCCGCTCTCTCAATTCTGCTTGAGGAATATCAGAATATAGACAGGGCTTTTATTGCCGAACTTCCGCTCGAACTTGCGCTGGTCAGAATTTTGGGGCAAAATAATGAGACTGCTGGGAAATAACAAATAACTTGTGCCTAAAGCTGGGGGATCGTCTAATGGTAGGACTTGGGATTTTGGATCCCACTATCTAGGTTCGAATCCTAGTCCCCCAGCTTTGCGCGGAAGTTTGATATCATTTAAAAAAATATGCAACTAAATATACAAACCACAACAAATACTGGGGTTGCCGCAAAATTTCTCGCAAGTAAAATCCTAGAACAATTGAAGTCCGGGAAAAATGTTTTATGGTTTGTGCCGGGCGGTTCGGCTATTACTGTCGCCGTAGAGACAGCCAGAACTATTTCAAAATATCCACATAAAAATTTAACTGTCATTATGGCCGATGAGCGTTACGGACCAGTCGGGCACCAGAACTCAAATTGGCAGCAAATACAAGAGCATGGTTTTAATCTCCCACAGTCCAAGCTCATTCCTATTTTAACTGGAGAAGATCTTATCGCGACGACTAAAAATTTTAATACTATCTTGCGAGAAGAGTTGGCCAAAGCGAATTATAAAATTGGTTTATTCGGCGTTGGCGCCAATGCGCACACTGGAGGAATAATGCCCAAAAGTGACGCAGTGAATTCGTCGGACTTGGCCCATAGATACAAGGCAAAACAATTTGAGCGCATTACTATCACACCTAAGACAATAATACAATTAGACGAAGCGGTAGTTTTCATGCAGGGGAAGGAAAAGTGGTGGGTGCTTCAGGACTTAGAGAAAGACATTCCCGTCTTTGACGAACCGGCACAAGTATTAAAAAAAATCCCCTTATTAACAATTTTTACCGACTATAAAAAATAGTTATAAGATTTCAGCATATGCCGAAATTACTCGATGAATTACCTAACTCTAGCGGTCGCATAAGTTAGGTAATTCATAAAAGTTTACTGAAATTAAAATAGCCAGCAAACATTCTCCTTTCGGGTGTTGCTAGCTATTGAGAGTTTGGACTCTCGGCCCTGCTCGAAAAGTCGAGCTTGCATCTTGGTTTGGCGCCCAAGCGCGCGTACTACTTTTTGAAATGCAGAGAAACCGGATCGTCCGATTCATCCCATTTCCTGGCATGTTCCAGCGCTTGGGCAAATTCCTTGCAGTTGCCGTAGTTATGCCGGAAACGATGCATCAGCCGGATCAAATTCTGTTTTTCCTTTGGTCCTTCGGGTGTAATTCGCCAGTGATTTTTCGCTGCCCGAAGTGCTTGGCTTACTGCAATATCCAAGTCATCGATGTCCGGCAGTTCCTCTTGAAGTCGACGACGACCCAAGTTCATGATAGGTTGACCGTCCCGGTAGAACAATGCGGACAGCACCTTGTGTGACAGCTCGATGGATTGCTCCTTTGGTATGTTGGGAGTGGGAACAGGTTTTCGAGCCAGCGGAGGTGGAAGAGCTTGAGCAATCGGCGTCGTTAGCTCTTTCACTTTGCGTGGGAATCGGATGTCGACTACCACCGATGCGGGTATCGACACAGGTCGTGGACACTCGACCTCAAGAGTTGAAGGCATTTCGATTAGAATTACCCTCATTTGATTCAGACGAGCAATACACTGTTCCAGTTCCGTCGCCATGACGGCACGATCCGCCGGGTCACGTTTCTTGAGTGCGTCCTGAACGGCCGGTACGAGAAGTGCGTTGAGTCCCTCTTGGGCGATTCGAACCATGTTCTTGAGACGAACCCAACTTTGCGAAGGAAGACCTGGTGCTCTCCCTCGGTTGGTTCCAACTTTCACGCCCGCTTCCTCAGCAACTTGCCGAGCGTAGAGACGCGCCTGGTTGAGGCTCATCTTTTTCGCCAGCACCGCCTTGGCGATCTCGAGCTGGAGATCCTGGTGCAAGCTCGAGATGAACACGCCAAGCGTATGGCTCAGACGCTCCTCTTCGGGGATCATCGGCGCCATCATTGCTTGCACGTCGGGGTGAAGCCGCAGGATTGCGAGATGTGAGTACACCCAGGGTTCAGAACGGGCGAAGATCTTCGCGATTCGCGCCACTTGTTCCCCGGGCGAAAGCTCCTGCATTCGCTTCGACTTTCTGATGCGATCGACGGCCTGAGAGATCTCGAGTGCCGTGTGACCGGACCGTCCGAAGTTGCCAACCACCGACGCAATGAACTGTTCGTCGCTGTCTGCGATTGGTCGCACCCAGGCGAGCATGGTATCCACGTTCGCCATTCCACAGGCGATCCAGCGTCGTTCGCCATCCACCAACTCGAAGCTATGCTTCGGATCGCCAGTGACGACTTTGACGACGATGGGCGTTTGTTGTCCAATTTCTTCAATGCTCGCGGCGAGGTCATTCATGTCCTTTGCATCGAAAAAATTGCGGGGCTGATCTGGGAAACGCCGAATCTGACTCCGCGGAATGCGACGTACCTGGCTAATTTCCTGTTCACCGGTAACTCGAACTTGCTTGTCTGCAGTTGCCATGTGAGCTCCTTGTTTTGAAGAACGTTTCCAAACAACAGCCCACAGGGGGCTCGTACAGTAACTCTTAAAGAAGATTAGTTTAAAAAAAAAAGAAAATCAACTTCTCCTAGACGACAAATAAATATAGAGTATAATCCCCTTATGATTAAAGTTGCGGTAATTGGTTTAGGAAAAATGGGAATGCAGGTTGCAAGAAAACTGCATGAAGATAAATTTACTGTTATCGCCCACAATCGGAGCAGGGAAAAAGTTGATGAAGCGAAAGATCTAGGAATGGTGTCTGCTTATACAAAAGAAGAAGTCCTGGCGGCCTTTGGGCAAGAGCGAGCAATCATTTGGTTGATGATTCCTGCTCTAAGTATGGAAGAAGAACTAGATCTCTGGCTAAAAATAATTCCGCAGAATAGTATTTTAATTGACGGGGGAAATTCGGATTTTCGTCTTACAAAAAAAGAGCTGAAAAAGTATCGAAAAGTGACTCTGTCCTTTTAGATGTGGGCACAACGGGCATAAAATAAATCAAAAATAAATGAAACGCAGTCAAACAACCTATATAATTTTCGGCGCCTCTGGGGATCTGGCAAGGCGTTATTTGTTGCCGGCCATTAGAAATATGCAACATATGAATTATAGTGGGGCCATTATTCCTGTTTCCAGAAAAGATTATGGTAACTTGAAAAATTTAATTAAAGAAGGTGGGGAAAAGATATTCCATTTAGCAATTCCTTCCGAGGGGGTGCTGGACGCCGTAGAAATAATAAGTACTAACTTCGGCAAAGAGAATAAGAGTAATGTAAAAATAATGCTCGAAAAACCTTTCGGGAAGGATTTGAAGTCAGCTCAAGACCTGGTGGAACATATTGATAAATATTTTTCTGAAGAGCAAATTTATCGGGTTGACCATTATCTGACAAAAGAATCCTTGCAAAATGTAATGACCGAAAAATGGGATAGAAACAATGTCGCTAGTATTGAAATAATTGCCAGTGAAAAAATAGATATTGAAAGCCGAGTTAATTTTTATGAACAAACCGGAGCATTGAAGGACTTTGTTCAAAGCCATCTTCTAGAAATGGCGGCCTCGGTCTTGGCTGGATCTTTTGTTACCGTTCGCCGCCATGAGGCCTTAAAAAATTTAGAGATTGTCTGTGATATTAATAAAAATGAGTGTGTAAAGAGGGGACAGTATGCGGGCTACCGGGAAGAAGTAAATAATCCGGGCAGTATGACAGAAACATTCGTCTCGATTAATTTAGTATCAAATGATCCGGCTTGGCGTGGGGTTAGAATAGTACTCTCTACCGGTAAGGCCCTAAGTGAAAAATTGACCCAAATAAAAATTAAATACAAAAACGGTACTGAAAAAATTTTTAACATCAAACATGAACCGGAGGCGTATGAACGAGTCATTTCCGCCACCATGTCCGGGAATCATGATTTATTTATCTCAAGCGGTGAAGTGCTGGAGAGCTGGCGAATCTTGGATGCCATAGAGCAAACCTGGAAAAACAGGACTGATGATTTAATAATTTACCCGAAGGGGAGCGACATCAGCACAATTTGACGAAAAAACCATTTCCGTGTATATTGGATAAGACATATGGCTATTGGGAAATCAAAAAAGAAAACCCGCCCGACTGGACGGTCGTTCGGGCAGATATCTATACCAAAGGTATTGGGAGCTGGGTTTACCTTTGATGATGTTCTACTGGTACCTGGGTATAGTGAAATTTTGCCGAAGGATGTGATAACCAAGACCCAGCTAACAAAAAATATAACTTTACATATTCCGTTCATGTCCGCCGCCATGGATACAGTCACCGAAAGCACCATGGCCATAGCTATGGCGCAACACGGAGGTATCGGCATTATTCATAAAAATCTTGGTATTGATGATCAAGTAAAAGAAGTACAAAGAGTAAAGCGATACGAGTCGGGTCGGATTGCAAATCCAATTACTTTACCTGTCTCGGCCACTGTCGGAGATGCTCTGCGCATACAGAAAACACACAAAATCGGGGGCATTCCTATTATAGATAAAGAAGGAAAATTGATGGGCATCGTCACCAATCGCGACCTGCGCTTTGAAACGATGGAGAAAAATGAAAATACTCCGATTAAAGAAATAATGACGACCAAGATTATTACTGGTACTGCCGATACAAGCTTATCCGAGGCAAATAATTTATTTAAAAAACACGGTATTGAAAAACTCCCATTGGTAGATAAAAATAATAAATTGGTGGGGTTAATTACTTATCGCGACATGGCCAAGTCCAAAGAATATCCAAACGCTACGAAAGATAAAGAAGGTCGGCTCTGCGTAGGAGCAGCTGTCGGCACAAGCGTTCACGCTCTCGCGCATGTTAAGGCATTGGTGGAAGCCCAGGTGGATGTCGTTTGCGTGGATACAGCCCATGGACATTCAAAAGGTGTATTGGAAGTTGTTAAAAAAATTCGCGCCGCTTATCCGAAACTTGATATCATTGCGGGCAATATTGCGACCGGCCAGGCCGCCCTTGACCTAATCAAAGCAGGAGCCGATGCGGTAAAAGTTGGCATTGGCCCTGGTTCAATCTGCACCACTCGCATTGTCTCCGGTGTAGGGGTACCACAGCTCTCAGCCATTGCTGCTGTCTACGGCGTATGCGGACCACTTGATATTCCGGTTATCGCGGACGGCGGAATAAAACATAGCGGGGATGTGGTCAAAGCGCTTGTTTTTGGAGCGGATGTAATAATGTCCGGAAGCGCTTTTGCGGGTACGGACGAATCCCCGGGAGATACTATTGTTATTAATAACCAAAAATATAAAAAATATCGCGGCATGGGGTCCTTGGGCGCTATGCAACGAGGGTCCAAAGACCGTTATTTTCAGGATGAGCAGTATGACCCAATCAAGTTAGTGCCAGAGGGTGTTTCCGGCCATGTCGCTTATAAGGGCGCAGTAGGAGAAGTGATTCATCAATACATAGGCGGGCTACGCGCTGGGATGGGTTATTTGGGAGCAAAAGAAATTAAACTGATGCGAAATGCTTCATATTACACTATTACTGCGGCGGGACTAAATGAAAGTCACGTGCATGATATTTTCATGGTCACTCCCGCACCGAATTATAAAAAACAGTAATGAGATCCAAAATTACTCCAATTATAGGACTCCAGTGGGGAGATGAGGGTAAGGGCAAAGGCGTCGCTCGTATCGCTTCCGGTTTGAGGACGGAAGATCTGATTGTTAGGTTTCAGGGTGGAAATAATGCGGGACATACTATTTGGCACAAGGGTAAGTGTTATGTGTTTCATTTGATTCCATCGGGTGTCTTCGGCCAAGCGCAAATACACTTGGGCGCCGGGATGGTTATTAATCCAGCCGCGTTAAAAGGGGAAGCCAAGACCATACCGAGAAATGTATCTTTTCTGGGACGGATGTCTGTTTCCCCACATGCGGTTCTCACCATGCCCACCCATCTCATTCTTGATTCCATTTCCGAAAAAACTAAAGGAAAGAAAAAAATCGGTTCAACTGGGAAGGGAATTTCACCGTCTTATACGGACCTTACTCTCCGCCGGGCACTCCGGGTCGGAGATATTTTTTATAATGATTTCAAAAATAAATATAAAACTCTTTGTGACGAACACAAGAGAACTTTGCGGAATGATTTTGGATATAAAATGACCAATCAAGAATTAAGGGGAAAAGAGAAGGAATTTTTTGAAGGTGTAAAATTTTTACGCTCTATTAAATCAGAGAACTCGTCAGGAATAGTGCTAAGAGCCCTTTCTTTGGGGAAAAAAGTGATAGCGGAGGGAGCGCAGGGAGCGCTCTTGGATGTTCGCTTTGGACACTACCCCTACGTCACATCTTCCCACACAATCTCAAGCGGAGTGGGTACAGGCCTTGGCATTCCCCCTTCTTACATCGGGGGCGCCATTGGAATTCTTAAGGCCTATACGACGAAAGTGGGTGAGGGACCTTTCCCTACAGAGCTTGGCGGCAAGGATTCGGCAATCTGGTGCCGCGATAAAAAAGCGATAGATGAAAAAACAAAATTCCCAAAACCAAATCCAAACAGTAAAAGTGATTTTGAGCAGGGAATAGCGTTAAGGCATTTTGGCAATGAAATCGGGGCCACTACCGGGCGTCTGCGTCGGACTGGGTGGATGGATATTCCGCTTTTGAAATATGCCATAGAAATGAACAATGCGACAGAGTTGGTTTTAACTAAACTAGATGTGCTGAATGGTTTTAAGAAAATAAAAGTGTGTATTTCTTATGTCGTCAATGGAAAAAAAATAAACCAGATCCCCTTTGATTTATCTCGTGTTGATATAAAACCAATTTATAAAATATTTCCCGGCTGGAAAGGGGAGTTGTCGGATTACGGTAAAAAGTTGCCCAAAGAAGCGCTTCAATATGTTCAATTTTTGGAAAAAACTTTAGGCGCTAAAATTATCTATGTAGGCACCGGAGTGGAAGAGCATCACGTGGTGGAGCGGTATTGGAGGTAAAATGTGGGTGCCGGAGAGTTGAACTCTCCGGCACATGGAACACGATGGGGGCTAGTTCTCTCGTACCGTGTTCAGGGTTGCGAAAGCAACCCGACACGCATCACCAAGAGACATGCCGCTAACCTCGAGAAAACCGTGGCCGATGGGAAGGACCACTGTCACTTTCCCATCGACGGTGTGTATCGTGCCGTTCATGCTGAGGATTTTTTGGGTCTCCAGCAGTTCGTCATCCGTGAAGAAATCTGGCTCGTACTTCGGGGAGACGATGTTCATGGGGAACTCCTTCAACCATTAAGTATGACAGTATCAACGACAAAAGACAAGATACCTACCTGGGCCCTTTAAGTTCTGAAACAACACCTTTTTCTCTCATCAAACTCTCAAAGTCCTTATAATGAATCGTGGTTAAGTTTGGGTAATCCTTTTTATTTATATCTTCTTCGACACCCTTTATGTGAGGCATTTTATCATCGATAAAAACCACTTCGTGCACAGCATTTTCCTTACAAATTTTTTTTATAGTTTCTGTCTTACTTTCGGTGACTGGATAAATTTTATTTTTATCAAATAAATTAAAAATTCCACTATACTTTATTTTATCTCTTTGAAACTCTTTATCGCCATACGTGACAATATAGCAGTTTTCTCTACCGATTCTCCTTACTGCTTCTAAAAGTTGGGTATTTATAAAATTAGAACATTCTCTCATTATTTCTTGATACGTCTCTTCTACATTATTTTTAATTTCATCGTGGCGAGAAAATAAGGTAGTTATAAATTTGCGCAATGAAAATTCTTTTTTTCTTTTTTCTTCATAATACGCTCGTGCTTCGTCAAGAGGCACTCCAGCATCCACTAGCACTTCATACATGTGTGGTTTGAATTGGGAAGTGTTATTGAACAGTACGTCATCAAAATCAAAAATATATTTCATGTTATTATTTTATTAACGCACTGGGTAAATTTTTCCGAATCGTGACGAATAAATCCACGTGTTGCCTTCATCTGCTCGTCATATTGCGGTTTGAATATTACATTTGAAAGAAGGTGACTTTTTACTACTCTGGGGTCTTCCATGTCATCATGAACTAAGACACCTTTTCCTTCTTCAAGCTCATAGTAGTTTCTTTGTTCTTCCGATGGCTTTTCACTATTTACCAAAATAAAATCCACTTTTTTACCCAAGTATTTTTCAATATCTCGTACGTAATCACTTACTTTCCAATTTTCGGTATGTTCCATTTTATTAGTAAGGTTTACGGGGAAAATTATTTTTGCCTTGCTTTTTTTTATTGCTTCCTTAAAACCACTTACGATCAGATTTGGTATTACTGAACAATAATAATTTCCAGGGCCTAAAATAATTACGTTTGCATTTAGTATAGCGTCCCTTGCGTGAGGATTTAAGGTAACATTATTTTTGTAAAATATTTTTTCTAAACCATATTCCTGTAACGCAGCACCTTGAATTTCATTTTCACCATCTAGAACTTTACCATTAGACAAAAGGACACTTAGTTCTGCGGGGCTGGTAGTTATAGGTACTACTTTACCTCTCACTTTCATAATTTCTGAGGCGACTTCTACCCCTTTGGCAAAATCTCCAGTCACTTTTTCAAGAGCTGTAAGAAGAATATTTCCAAAATTGTGACCCCCCAGACCGCCATTTTCAAACCTGTAATTCATAAGTTTTCGCATTATGTCGCTATGCTCTGAGAGCGCAACAAGGCACTGCCTCACGTCTCCAGGGGGCAGTACCCCTAGTTCGTCCCGAAGTACCCCTGTAGATCCGCCATCGTCGGCCATGGACACAAGGGCGGTTAAAGATACGTCTTTTAAGTTTTTTAAGCCAGAGAGAATGGTATAGCTTCCAGTGCCTCCTCCTACGGTGACTATATTCTTCATCATATTTTCTTTTTGTTGTCTTTAACCTTAACATATTATACTATACTAATATGATTTCAAGGGTATACGTGGCGCAAAAAGGGAAGGTCTCAGGTACGGAAATTATTACTTCATATCTCATAGAACACGAGCTCCCGGGCGATTCACTCTTTAAGATTGCGCGTTCACTCACTAATCCAATTATTGAAATATTTTCTATCAACGCAATACCTAAAGTAAAGTCCTTTAACTACGTTATTGAGATTGGCTTGAAGCCGGGAGTGACGGACAATGTGGGACACACCGCGAAAGAAACAATCCTGGACTTGCTGCATCTAGAGGACTCTCCCAATCTTAATGTTTACTCTTCCAAATTATTTTTAATTTCCAGTTCTATGAAAATAGACCGGGTAAAGAAAATTGCTTCTTCGCTCTACAATCCTCTGATTGAAACGTCTAATATTACGAGTATTAAAGGTTTTCCCAAAAACAGAAACCTTTTTTTAGACGTACCCGAAGTAGTTTTAAGAAAAAGTACTCCTGTTATGGGCGTGCCACTCTCTGTGCCAGACGAAGAGTTAACTAGAATCGGTAAAGAAGGAATTATGGACATAGATACAAGGACCCGCAGGGGCCCTTTGGCTTTAGACCTGGAGTCCATGAAGACCATTCAGGAATATTTTATAAAATTAGAAAGAGACCCGAGTGATATTGAGCTTGAATCCTTGGCGCAGACCTGGTCGGAACACTGCAAACACACTATTTTTGCAAATCCCATTGATGATATTAAAGACGGTTTGTATAAAACTTACATTAAGGGCGCGACCAATTTAATTCGCAGGGAAAAAGGTAATGACGATTTTTGCGTTTCGGTCTTTTCAGACAACGCCGGTGGCATTATTTTTGACGACGAATTTTTAATCACTCATAAAGTAGAAACGCATAACAGTCCTTCGGCGCTCGACCCCTACGGTGGCGCCATGACCGGAATTGTGGGAGTAAATCGCGACACCATCGGATTTGGTTTAGGCGCTAAACCGGTAGCCAATACTTACGGTTTTTGTTTTGGAGAACCGAAGGATGAAAAAAAGTTTTTTGCCGATAAAAATCTCACCCAGCCGACAATGTTGCCAAAAAGAATTATGGACGGAGCGATAAAGGGTATTAATGTGGGAGGAAATTGTTCCGGCATTCCAACTCTTTCCGGTTTTCTAAAATTTGACAATCGCTATCGGGCCAAGCCGTTGGTTTTTGCCGGCACGGTCGGGCTTATTCCAAGAAAAATAAATGATCGACTTTCGCACGAAAAGGAGGCCCTGGCAGGGGACTATGTCGTGGTTGTCGGTGGCAGGGTCGGGGCAGACGGTATACACGGCGCCACCTTTTCTTCGGTCGCGATGGACTCAAATTCTCCGGCCACCGCGGTGCAAATTGGCGACCCTATTACTCAAAAGAAATTTAGCGACGCCATCATAAAAGAAGCGCGAGCAATGAATTTATACAATAGCATCACTGACAACGGCGCTGGGGGGCTTTCTTGCTCTGTGGCCGAAATGGCTAAGGAGTGCAATGGGGCGAAAGTGTTTTTGGAGAAAGTGCCGCTTAAATATCCTGGGTTACGGCCTTGGGAAATATGGATTTCCGAATCACAGGAGCGAATGACTCTAGCAATACCTAAAAAAAAGTGGGAGGTATTTAAGGCCCTGATGGAGAGGCGTGGCGTGGAAGCGACCATGATAGGAGAATTCACTGACTCTGGAAGGTGTGTGGTTTCTTATGAAAACAGGATCATTATGGATTTGGAACTTGAATTTTTACATAATGGTTTGCCTAAAAAAAATCTTACTACCACACCTTCGATTCATAAATATTCTAATCCTAAATTACCAATCGGATCTGCCCGGACAAAAATCTTAGAGGACTTGTTTTCCAACAATAATGTCAGCGGATTTTCGTTCATCTCCGAGCAATACGACCACGAAGTACAGGCGTCCTCGGTATTGAAGCCCCTCTCTGGCCGAGGTCGCATCAATACCGATGCGCAGGTTTTCAAGCCGGTTTTGTCTTCACCCCAAGGAGTAATCTTATCATCCGGTCTGACGCCTTCATATTCCGACATTAATACTTACCATATGGCGGCCTGCTCTTTAGACACCGCAGTTAGAAATGCAATTTGTGCCGGCGGCAAGCTCACCCACCTAGCCATTTTAGACAACTTCTGTTGGTGCTCATCATATGATAAAAAGCGTCTGGCTGAGCTTGTAGACGCGGTGCGGGCTTGCTATGACTATGCTGTCGGTTACGGCACCCCATTTATTTCTGGAAAAGACAGTATGTTTAACGACTTTCAGGGTTATAATGAAAAAGGCAAACCGATTAAAATTTCTATTCCACCGACTCTCCTTATCTCTACTATTGGGGTGATAAAAAACATTTATAAAATCGTTTCACCGGAATTTAAGAACTCGGGTGACATAATTTATTTACTAGGAGAAACACACGAAGAGCTTGGCGCCTCTGTGTACTATAAATTTTTAGCCGCGAAAGAAAAAAGCTCACGGATTGGCAGTACTGTGCCGAAAGTGGATCTAAAGAAAAACTTAAAGACCTATCTTGCTTTAGAGCATGCTATAGAGCAAGAATTACTGGCTTCCTCGCTTTCAGTTACTTCTGGAGGGCTCGGAATCGCGCTTGCCAAGGCCTCTGTAGGTGGAATGGTGGGGTGTGATATCTCAATTAAGGACTTGCCAGGAAGAATAAAATCGTTAGATGCCAAACTCTTTTCTGAAAGCCAAGGAAGAATTCTTGTTTCTGTCGCACCGGAAAATACAAAGAAATTTGAAAAGATAATGAGAGGAACTTCATGTGCGCGGCTAGGCATGGTCTCGAAAAATGGGAAAATGATAATTATCGACACAAAAAAAGTCGTGGATACGGATGTGAAAAAACTTTACACCATTTATCACAGTTTTTCTGAATCAATGAAATGAAAAATAAAAAACCAAAAATAATAATAATGTCGGGGTACGGGCTTAACTGCGAAGAGGAAACAAAATTCGCTTTTGAGCGGGCTGGAGGTGTGGCGGATATTGTACACATTAATGATCTTGTGGCGAGTCCAGGACTGTTAAATGATTATCAAATCATGGCTTTCCCGGGCGGGTTTTCTTATGGAGATGACACCGGCAGCGGCAAGGCCTATGCTAACAAATTCAAAAATCATTTAGCGAAAGAGCTGGAAGAATTTTTAACACGCGACACTTTAACCATCGGTATTTGTAATGGATTCCAAATTATAACCAACTTAGGAATTTTACCCGGCGCGCTTACATACAACAGTGGCGGGAAATACCTTGACCGTTGGGTTGACTTGAAGGTGGAAGGAAACAGTCCATGGCTTAAGGGGGTAAAACAGCTTTCAATTCCCATAGCGCATGGTGAAGGCAGGTACGTTATCAGCCCCAAAGAATATAAAAGTATGAAGAAAAAAGGGCAAGTCGCCTTCACTTACGCCAAAGGAGATATTTGTAAATTCCAAAACCTGGGAGCAAATCCAAATGGCTCGCAACATGACATTGCGGGCGTAAACGCATATAATGGGAGAGTGCTCGGACTTATGCCGCACCCGGAGCGAGCAACGTTTGCCCACCAGAGTCCATTGTGGCAAATTAGAAAAAATCAAAATAAAAAAGAAGGAAAATTGGAGGAGGGAGGAGTGGGGATTATTATTTTTAGAAACGCCATTAATTACTTTAATAAATGAAAAAAGATCTAAACGAGAAATGCGCGGTCTTTGGAATTTTTGGAAATGGGACTTCTTCGCCTACAGACATTGCCAGGGAAACGTATTTCGGCCTGTTTTCCCTTCAGCACCGCGGACAGGAACACTCCGGCATTGCCACGACCGACAGCAAGAAACTACGTTTACATAAAGATGCAGGGTTAGTAAGCCAAATTTATACTGAAGAAATTCTGACCAAATTGCCGGGCTTCGCGGCAATCGGACACAATCGCTATTCAACTTCTTCCGGCCTAGAAGTTGAATACGCCCAACCATTTGTCTATGACAACCTTTTTGCGCTCGGACACAATGGCAACTTGCCCAGCGTAAAGGCCCTAATTGATTTTCTAAAAAGCAATAATGAAATAACCGAGAATTATTCGGACTCAAAACTGATGACCGGAGCGATAGGTCTTTATATGAAAAGGGGTAAAACATTGCCGGACGCGGTAGCCGCGGCTTATCCGCTTTTCACCGGAGCATTTTCTTGCGTAGCCCTTGGACTCGATACTCTGGTCGCTTTTCGCGACCCTTGCGGTATTAGGCCGCTTGTCCTCGGTAAAAAAGGCAAGCAGACAATCGTCTCTTCTGAAACATGCGCCCTAGAGACAATCGGAGCAAAATTTATAAGAGAAGTTGAGCCCGGGGAAATGGTAGTTATAACCAAGAAGGGAATAGAAAGCAGAATCCTGGCCAAGGCAGATCCTAAGCTTGATATCTTTGAATATGTTTACTTTGCTAGATACGATAGTGTTATTGCTGGTAAATTGGTATATGAAGTAAGAAAAAATCTCGGCAAGATGCTGGCGCGCGAGCACAAAATAGATGTGGATATGGTAATTCCAGTGCCCGACACCGCCATCTCCGCGGCCATGGGCTATGCTGAAGAATCAGGCATTTTATTTGAAATGGCTATTTCTAAAAATCGTTATATTAATCGCACTTTCATCGAGCCGATTCAAGAAGTGCGCGAAGAAAAAGTGAAACTAAAACTTACCCCACTGCAAAACGTGATTCGTGGTAAACGTATCGCCGTAATGGATGACTCCATCGTGCGTGGTACCACTAGCAAGCAAATCGTAAAAATGCTTTTTGAAGCCGGCGCGAAAGAAGTTCACTTCTTGGTAAGTTCTGCGCCGATAAAGTTTCCTGACTTTTATGGCATTGATACTCCTAAACAAAACGAATTGATAGGGTCAAAGAAGACCATAAAAGAAATCTGTAAATTTCTAGGGGCTACATCGCTCTCCTATCTCTCTATTCCCGGAATGATTGAAGCCACCGAATTGCCGAAGGAGCGCCTTTCACTTTCTTCTTTTGACGGGGTATATCCAATCGATATTCATGAACGCGCTAAGGAAATAAACTATGACGTACCTAAGGAGTAAAATCAACTCATGCAGATAGCAATTCTTATTTCCAATACTGGCGCCGGCACTAATCTCCTGGCCATCATTGACGGGATTGAAAAAGGCAGAATCAAAGCAGAAATTTGCGCGGTAATTTCCGACACTCCAAATGCTTTAGGGCTAGAACACGCAAAAGCGCACAAACTAAAAATAGAAATTTGTGGAGCGAAGGAGGAGCTCTTGCCACTTTTACAAAAAATAAACCCCGACTATATAGCCCTCACTGGTTGGAAACAAATTATTTTAGACGAGGTTATTCTAGTGTATCCAAATAAAATTTTGAATTTGCACCCTGGGTTAATCCCGGACACAGTTGCTGGGAAAGTTAAAAATCCCGACGGCACAGAGGCACTCTGGAATAAAGGCATGCTTACCACCAAGGCCATTCAAAATTTTCTGGACGAAAAGAGCACTTATGCCGGCTCTTCGATACATTTTTTAACTTTGGACTTTGATTTTGGTCCGGTTTTAGGAAGAACATATGAAAAAATTATGGTTAACGATACAGTTGAGTCGCTATACGCCCGCCTAAAGAAAAAAGAAAATCAGTTATACGTGGAGGTCCTAGAGAAACTATGTTCTAAAGTTCGTTAGAACATTAGAACGAAAATCATGGTAGAAAAAAAACAGAAAATTTTAATAATTGGCGGGGGAGGCAGGGAGCATGCGATCGGCTGGAAGATAGCGCAAGAAGAACGAGCAAGAGAGATTTTCTTTGCTCCCGGAAACGGTGGTACTGCCGAACTAGGAAAAAATATTAATATTTCTGCCACAGATATCTCAAAATTAATTGAATTTGCAAAACGGGAAAAAATTGATATTACTTTAGCGCTTCCGGATGACCCATTGGCGCAGGGGGTAGTAGACGAATTTCAAAAAGCTGGTCTCCGTATTTGGGGTCCGACCCGGGCCGCGGCAGAACTCGAGTGGTCAAAAGCGTATGCCAAGGACTTCATGAAAAGACATAATATTCCAACGGCCCGACATGAGGTCTTTAATAACTTTGAAAAAGCAAAAATTTATATAGAAAAAGGACCAGTACCCGTCGTGGTTAAGGCAAGCGGGCTTGCGCTTGGCAAGGGAGTAACGGTTGCGCAAACAAAAGAAAAAGCAATTGAGGCGCTCCATAAAATCTTAGTGGGTAAAGTTTTTGGCGCTTCCGGCAATGAAGTTGTGATCGAAGAATTTTTAGAAGGCACAGAAATTTCTATTCACGCGCTTTCAGACGGAAAATCGTGGAAAATTTTTCCGGCATCGCAAGATCACAAGCGCGTTTATGACGACGATGCCGGTCCCAATACCGGAGGCATGGGAGTAGTAGCGCCGTTACCATTCGTAAATAGCACGCTCCTCTCCCGCATTGAAAAGAAAATTGTAAAACCAGCTATCGAGGGTATGGCCGAAGAAGGCAGGCCATTCGTAGGAATTTTATATCCAGGAATAATGTTGACCGATGAGGGCCCGAAGGTCTTTGAATTTAATGCGCGCTTTGGCGACCCGGAAACACAAGTTTACATGCGGCTACTTGATTCTGACTTGTTAGACCTTATTGAAGCAAGCATTGATGGGGGACTTGAGAACCAAGAAATCAAATGGAAAAAACAATTCGCTTGCAATATTGCTTTGGCCTCCGGCGGTTATCCAGGTAAATATGAAAAGGGGAAAGTAATTTCTGGCATTGAAGACGCGGCAAAAGAGCCAGATATAGTGATCTTTCATGCTGGCACTAAAGTTGTGAGGCAAGGCCTCACAACTAATAGTGGAAGGGTGCTGGGTGTTAGCGCTACAGGTAATACTTTAAAGGAAGCACTGGGCAACGCCTACAAAGCCATAGGGAAAATTTCTTTTGAGGGAATGCAATATCGTAAAGACATCGGCCAAAAAGCGCTTGCTTTAGAGGGTAAAAAATAATAAGATGGACTAATGAAAAAGAATATCAAAGTCGGGATAATCATGGGTTCCGATTCGGATTTAGAGGTTATGTCTGAAGCCGCGAAGGTACTTGAGGAGTTTGGAATAGCTTATGATATAACAGTCGCCTCGGCGCATCGCGCTCCTAATTTAGTACATAAATATGCCACCAACGCGCCTCTGCACGGAGTAAAAGTAATAATTGCCGGCGCCGGCGGGGCGGCACATTTAGCAGGAGTGGTAGCATCTTTAACGACCCTGCCAGTCATCGGCATACCCACAAAAACAAAAAGTTTGGACGGGCTTGATTCTCTTTTCTCGACCGTCAGTATGCCTTCCGGAGTGCCGGTGGCAACTGTGGGTATTAATGCCGGCAAGAATGCCGGACTTTTAGCTGTTCAAATACTCGCCACCTCGGACAAAAGTTTAGAAGAAAAATTAATTTCTTACAAGGAAAAAATGAATTCTGAAATTATAGCGAAGGGAGAAAAGTTACAAGAAATCGGATATAAAAAATATTTGGAGAAGTAATTATGTCCGACCTTTATACAAAATCAGGAGTAAGTATAAAAAAAGGAAACGAGGTTGTAAAAAGGATAAAAGGTTACGTCGCTTCCACTCACAATAGTGCAGTACTCAAAAACATAGGAAACTTCGGCGGCCTTTTAGATTTAGCGGAGATATTAAAAAAATATAAAAATCCTGTTTTGGTCCAAAGCATAGATGGCGTGGGTACCAAACTGACTGTGGCAAAAATGGTAGGTAAGTATGAATCCGTTGGTGAAGATATTGTAGGGCATAGCTGTGGGGACATCGTGGCCATGGGGGCACGACCTATCACTTTTCTTGATTACGTGGCGAATGAGAAGCTTAACCCGGGAGAAATGGAACAGATGGTGCGTGGCATGTCCAAGGCCTGTAAAGACGCTGGAGTAGCAATAATAGGCGGAGAAACAGCGGAGATGCCCGGCACCTATGCTCGGGGTGAACACGACATTGCTGGGGCCATTACCGGTATAATAGAAAAAAGTAAAATAATAACGGGAGAGAAAATAAAAGAAGGGGACTTGATTTTTGGTTTTCCTTCATCTGGATTGCATACCAACGGCTTCTCTCTTGCTCGAAAATTAATTTTTGAAAAGGCGGGTTATAATGTAAAAACAAAAGTTAGAGAGCTCGGCATGTCAGTTGGAGAAGCTCTTTTAAAAGTTCATACAAATTATACAAAACCGGTACTTAAAATATTGGACTCTGGCATTGATGTCAGAGGTATCGCACACATTACGGGTGGAGGATTTTTAGAAAACATCCCAAGAATATTGCCGAAAAACCTAAACGCGGAAATTGAAAAAGGTTCTTGGCCAATGTTACCGATTTTTCCATTTATACAAAAAATAAGCAAGGTGTCAGAAAAGGAAATGTACACAGCGTTTAATATGAGCATAGGGATGGTGTTGGTCGTTTCACCAAAAGAAAAAGAAGAGATTGAAGAAATATTAACAGATCATAATATTTTTTGGATAGGGAAGATTGTTAAAGGAAAAGGTGTGGTATTATTAAAATAATTTATGGACATAGAACTTATAAAAAAACATTTGGATGATGTCTTAGTAGAAACCAATTTTAAGAACTTAGGAGAAAAGAAGGCAGGCAAGGTGCGAGACGTCTATGTGGGAGAGGATAGAATTACCCTCGTTTCCACCGACCGGCACTCATCTTTTGACAGAAACATCGCTTCCATACCATTTAAGGGTGAGGTGCTTACCCAGATAAGTTTATTTTGGTTTAAAAATACAAAAGATATTATCCAAAATCATATTATTTCAAATCCTGATCCTGGAGCCGTAGTAGTAAAAAAATGCAAAGTTATCCCGATTGAAATGGTGGTGAGAGGGTATATTACCGGCTCGACCAATACTTCACTTTGGACGCTATATAAAAACGGCGAGCGGAATTTCGGAAACTTTACTCTCACCGACGGTATGAAGAAAAATCAGAAACTAGCCGAGCCGGTACTGACTCCTACCACAAAGTCCGACGAACATGATAGACCCATTACCCCAAAGGAAATTGTAGCGGAAGGAATCATGCCGGAAGCACTTTGGAATGAAATGGCCGAGAAGGCGCTGGCCGTGTTTAAAAGAGGGCAGGAGGTAGCGCTTTCTCGTGGGCTTATTCTGGTAGATACTAAATACGAGTTTGGACTAGATGATAATGGCAAACTTACGCTCATTGATGAAATTCATACTCCCGACTCTTCTCGTTACTGGAAAGCGGATAGTTATAATGAGCGGTTCAGTAAGGGCGAGGACCCAGAATATTTCGATAAAGAATTTTTACGATTATGGTTCAAGGAACATTGCGACCCTTATAATGATAAAGTATTGCCGAAAGCGCCACCGGAGCTCGTGGCTGAACTAACACGGCGATACATTGAAATATATGAAACAATTACCGGCAAAAAATTTGAACACGATTTCTCCCAACCAATCATGACTAGAATTACAAATAACTTATCTAAAATAAATTAGTGATAAACCCTGCTATCGCTAGAGTTGTCACTGGTGTTTTTATTTTTTTAATTTATAATCTCTTGTAAGCTTGAAAGTTTTTATACAATCAAGAAGTTTTATCTGGCGTAAATAATCTAAAAATTCTTCCGGTAGGGGAGATGGGCCGACCCATACGCTTCGTTGGATCATAATGTAATTAAACTTTTTTAGATGGAACCTGAACCATTCTCTCTCGGCCTTGCGTACTTCCGGAATATCAAAAATTACTAGTAAATTCTTGGAAGATTCTTTACTGAAATATGATTGAAAAAGTTGTAATCTTGCTTTCCTTTTTGCAATATATCTTTTCCCATTTTCGCTTAACCTTAAAGAAGAACCTTCAAATACTATATACTGTTTCTTTTTTAGGCGAGCTAACGCTACATTTATAGAATTTTTTTTATAATTTTTAAGAGTAGGCAGACCAAACACGTTAACATGCATACCTTTGTATCTAAATTTTGGTGTTTGGAACAACTCAAGTAGGTAATCTTGAATACTCATTTTTATATTATATCCCATAATAACTTTAGTGACAAATCCAGCTATCGCATAAATTGTCACTGTTGCAGATTTTAGTAAAATTATATATAATCATCCAATGATTCAAGGCGCCATAAACCCGCTAGACGGAAGATATTTTGAAAAGACCCGGGCGCTCGCGCCATATTTTTCCGAACAGGCATTGATGAAATATCGAGTGCTTACGGAGTGTGAATATTTGATCGCTCTTTCGGAAACCAAAGGTATAGGAATACGAAAACTAAGTGAGAGAGAGAAAATTATAATAAGAAACTTATATAAAAATTTTTCATTAAAAGATGCCCAAATGATTAGCAATATTGAACTCAAAGGTTACAAAAACATCAAAGCCACTAATCACGATTTCAAAGCCATAGAATATTTTATAAAAGAAAAACTCGGGAAAACAAGTTTAAAAAATGTTTTGGAGTTTGTGCATTTTGGCCTGACTACTTGGGATGCCACTAATATTGCGTACGCACTAATGCTATCTGATTCTCTAGAGCACGTACTCATTCCTGAAATTAATAAAACAGTAAGAGAGTTGGACAGTTTGACAAAAAAATACAAAAACCTGCCAATGCTCGCTCGTACCCACGGACAACCTGCAAGTCCTACGACCTTTGGTAAAGAAATCAAGGTTTTTGTCACTAGAATTGAAAAAAGAATTGAAGAACTCGAAAATACAAAAATAGAAGCGAAATTAAATGGCGCATCGGGCAATTATAACGCGCTCTATGTAGCATATCCCAAGATTGACTGGATAAAGTTTAGCAGAAAATTTATTGAAAGTTTTAATAAGACTAGAACTTTGAAACTAGCACCTAATCTTATTACTACCCAAATAGAGTGTTACGACAGCTTTATCGCGGTTTTTGATACTCTTAGAAGAATAAATACTGTACTGTTAGACTTTAATCAAGATATGTGGAGATATATATCTGATGATTGGGTAGGGCAAAAACCGAAAGCCGGAGAAGTCGGCTCTTCCACTATGCCCCACAAGATAAATCCTTGGTTTTTGGAAAACAGTGAAGGTAACTTGGGGACAGCCAACGCATTGTTTGAATTTTTTGCCCGCAAACTCCCAATTTCTCGTTTACAGCGTGATTTGTCAGATTCTACAGTGTTGCGTAGTATAGGCACGGCATTTGGTCACAGCTTGATAGGTTATAAGTACTTAAATAACCAACTCGGCAGACTCGTAGTCAATAAAGAAAAGATGTTGGAAGACTTAAATTACCACCCAGAAATAATTACTGAAGCTATCCAGACTATTCTGCGACGTGAAGGAGTAGCTATGTCATATGAGAAATTAAAAGAATTGAGTCGGGGCAAACAACTCAAACTTACGGATATTCATAAATTTATTAACATGCTAGAAGTCAACGACAAGGTAAAAAAAGAATTATTAAAGATAACTCCACAGAATTATACTGGTCTAGCGTCAAAACTCGCGTCTTAGTTTTTTTTGGGGTAATATAGAAATATGGTGCTTAGAATTTTCGCGTCTTTTGTATTACTTATTTCTGTACTTTTTATGCCTTTCTGGGTTTCTATGTTGCTGGCAGCCGGCCTGATGCTTTATTTCCCGGTTTTTTGGGAGACCGTTTTGTTATTTCTATTGTCTGACCTGCTTTTTGGCGTAGCGGAAGCGAGATTTTTCGGTATAACCTATGTTTCTTTTATTGCCGCACTTCTGTTTTTAATCGGGTTAGAAATTATAAAAAAGAAATTAAAATTCTATCCCGGATAATATGATTACCCGAATATTTAAAAAATCCGCCAGCTGGCGGAAAAATAGAAAGACAAATTCTTTTGTAGAGCCGGACGAGATTTTCCTTGACTCAAAAAATTTGCAAAATTTCAACCGCCAGCAATTTGAGGGCCGGATAGAGAAACCAATTACTAAAAAAACGATTTTTGCTCTTGGAATTTTCTTTTTATTTTTTGTTTTAGTGTTTTTCGCTCGGTTGGGATATCTGCAAATAATGGAGGGGGAGACCAATTATAAAAGAAGTGAGAGCAACACCCTGGAGAAAGTGCTTATTTTTGCCGATAGGGGAATAATCTATGACCGCAATAAAGTTGAACTCGCTTGGAATAAGAAAAACGAAGACCCCGCTATTTTATCAGGAGAAGAGGTGAAGAAGATAGAAACGGGTTTCGGCATTCGTGAGTATAAATCGCCTGGATTTGGACATTTATTGGGCTATGTAAGTTACCCGGCGAAAGATAAAATGGGTAACTATTGGCAAAACGAGTTTGAAGGCCTTGACGGTTTAGAAAAAGAATATCAGGGCAAAATTAAGGGTGAAAATGGATCAAAAATAACAGAAACAGACGCAGGCGGAGTAATACATTCAGAAAACATTGTAAATGCTCCGAAACGTGGCATGGACTTGGTAACAACAGTTGACTCTCGTATCCAGACGAAACTATTTAGCGCAATAAAAAATCTATCAGAAAACTTTTCATTCTCCGGCGGAGCTGGTGTAATAATGGACGTTCGAAACGGAGAAATAATTGCCTCTACTAGTTTTCCGGAATATAATTCGGAAATTCTTTCGTTGGGCAAAGATACTAAAATCATAGAGGGTTATCTCGCGGATAAAAGAAAAGTTTTTTTAGATAGAACTATTTCCGGGCTTTATACCCCGGGCTCTATTGTAAAACCTTTTTTGGCGCTGGGGGCGCTCGCAGAAAATATAATTGATCCGTATAAAAAAATATTATCGACTGGTTCAATCTCAATTCCAAATCCATATTTCCCTGATCAAAAGAGTGTTTTTAAGGACTGGCGAGCGAATGGTTGGACAGATATGCGCGAGGCCTTAGCTGTTTCGTCGGATGTGTACTTTTACTCCATTGGCGGCGGATTTGAAGACCAGAAAGGGCTAGGCATCGTGCGATTGGAAAAATATGCCAGAATTTTCGGTATCGGAAGCCCCACCGGAGTGGATTTGCCGGATGAAAAAGGCGGAGTAATCCCGAGCCCGGAATGGAAAATTAAAAATTTTGCGGGCGACCCTTGGCGCATCGGCGACACTTATCATACGGCTATCGGGCAATATGGATTCCAGGTGACGCCGATGGAAATGGCGCGCGCAGTGGGAGCGATTGCCAATTCCGGCACACTCGTGAGCCCGCATTTTATTCTAAGAGACAAAGTAATGGAGACAAAGATAATCCCGATTAATTTAGAGAAAGCTTATTTTCAAATAATCCACGAAGGCATGTGGCAAGCGGTCACCTACGGCACCGCTACGACGCTCAACGTGCCTTATGTAGAGGTGGCCGCCAAGACCGGGACAGCCCAGATTGGAGCCGCAAAAAACAGGGTTAACTCCTGGATAATCGGCTTTTTCCCCTACCAAAACCCAAAATACGCTTTTGCCATAATGATGGAATCCGGTCCCACTTCAAGCAGTGTGAGCGCCTCTACGGTGATGCGAGGACTCTTGGACTGGATGTCCGTAAATACTCCAGAGTATTTTGAATAATTTTGAAATATAGTATAATTCTGGCTTGGGTCGTTTTATAAGTTTATTATTAGAAAAAAATATGATTAGAAAATATTGGGTTTTGGGTTTGGCATTGCTGGTCGCGGGTCTTGGAACCGTAGCGGTGTTTGCGGAAGATTCTACACCCAGCACCACCGCGGCAAGCGCATCTACTGTGATGGGTCCGATGATAGTGAACATCGGTCCTGCGGGCAACGTGCTTTTACGCGGTACGGTTGTAGCGGTTGGCGAAAACTCGCTGGAGGTAAAAAGTTGGGGAGGAAGCTGGAAAATTGCCGTTTCGTCCACAACTCAAATTATAAGTATCAATAAGTTGCTGTCTGACTTTGTGGCGGGCGATATAGTGGGGGTGCTCGGAAGCATTTCCGCGGACGGCGACTTCGTAATTAATGCCAGAATCCTGCGGGAATGGGGACGCCGGGCGGATGGCGACCATGACGGTATCCCCGACAATCAGGATATCGACGATGATAACGACGGCGTTGAAAATCATCGGGATATGAGGCATCATGACCATGACAATGACGGCATTATTGATTCGCTTGACACCGATGACGACAATGACAGAATTTTAGACGTTTCGGATACCATGCCTTTCGACAGCAATAATGACGGCAGTCCAGACCATCGGAAAATGCATGAGGGCAGAGAAAAAATGATGGACAACCGAGGCCCTGGGTCGTTAAATAGTGGTAGTGGTGACGATGATGATAATGACGATAGCGATGATGATAATTCCGGTTCGGGTTCTGATGATAATAATTCCGGTTCCGGCTACTAGTATTTTTACTAAGCAAAAAGCCCCTTGTTTGACGAGGGGCTTTTTGTGTTTTGGAGTAAATGCTTTAGCGAGTTACGCAAATCGCGGCACTGCCGGGGACTGCGGTTTCAGCGCCGCCCGGAGCACAGACGGTAACACGGCTGGTTGTTGAATCCACCTCAACTGTATAGTCCGTATCGTAATCTTCACCTGCGTCATCGCAATCATCGTCCCCGTTAGCATTGCAAGTATTGGATCCTGTACTTGGATCAACAGGAATTTCGGACATGTAGGTTGGGACGATACAAAGACGCATGTTGAATGCTAGCTCGGACAGACCAGTGACAGCTGTCGGCAAATCATCCCCTGGGTCAGTCGTGTCTCCATCATCGTTCTCGTCGCAGGTGAATATGCCCTTATTGTCTGCGGTATTTTGACCAATCGCATTCAATAGTGCATTAACATTTGCGGTGCGCTGCGAGTTTCTAGCTTGCGCAAATTGACGCGCAGGATTGATGGCTATAATGACAATAGCCGCCAGAATGGCAATAATGCCGACAACGACCAATATTTCTATAAGCGTAAAACCTTTATTTTTTAATGTTCTCTTCATAATTATTAATAAAATTAACTTATAATTCGACTGTTAAATGTGACAGTCATACTACTACGCGACCTGCATTTTGTAAAGTGCACATCTTTATGGATAGGTAGGAATCTCTTCCCAGGAAACAACAGAAAGATCTGACGGGTTTATCGCAATTTTTAAATTGGTAATGTAATTTTTATAGTCCGCTCGCAAGTGAATGGTATCTCCGCCGGTGACGGATTGAATAATGCAGGTATCTCCGCCCACATTTACAGGTTCATTGGCGGGATTATAACCCGGGTTATTGGCAAGTTTTAAAATTGCCGTATCCGCGCAGGCTTCCGCCAGGGTAGAGCTACGCTCTTTTAATTCAGAATCCAAAATATTAAAGCGTCCGTAAAATCCGATCAAACTTAGATTAGTCGCGAGCAATAACAAAACGACAGAAATAATTATTGCCGACATAAGCGCAATGAACCCCGAATTGTTTTCCTTTTTCTGCATTATTTTCGAATATATTTGGTGATGGTAAAATGAACTCCATTGATTGTCGCTTTGGCTGTAATACCGGATGGCGCAGACCCGGCAGGAGGGACGTAAGTGAATTCCAAGCCATCGGTAAAAACATTATCTGTTGTCAGGGGTAAAAATTCTGCGACACTGCCGGAACACAGGGTCCCGCCTCGACGAATTTTTATTTTATTGGAATCTAAGCAAATATTAATTTTAGTACCATCATACTTAGTTATTTTAAGTGTGCCAGAGGAAGGAGTACCGGCTGAAGGCAGGGTAATTGTTTCAACCCCGGTCATTGCCCAATCAAACTTTCGTAAAACAAAATTGCCTTCTTCCTGAACAGTATTTTTTATACCGATGTTGCCCGAACCTTGTATCAGCTGATAAGCAATAACAAAAGCGCTGCCCATGAGCAGAGTAAAAAGCGCGATATATATTATGACTTCAATTAATGTAAATCCTTTATTGGACATAATTAGCACGTTGAAGCTTGATCGCGAATAACTCGTATTTCATCGTTGCTGTTATTCGCACTAAATACTGTATCTCCTTCCATGTCGATAGCAGTTGAATTTTCAGAAAAGTTAAGTGACGTGCATATTGGATGGTTCACAATATTCGATGGGTCAGAAATAGTCAATATTTGTATACCTGAAATAGGATTATCAACCCCCACGAATGCTAAACTTCCTCTTACTACTATACCTTCAACCGTTGCCCCGGGGTTTAGGCCAAGATTTTTTGAACCAAGTTCAGTTGGGCTGGTTGGGTCCGATATATTTAAGACATAAAAATCTTTTCTGGCCGCGGGGGTCCTGTCGCGACCCAAATATAATTTATTACCCAGTAGGTATAGTGAATCACCGTCCTCGTTGCCGGGAGCATTAAACAATCCTTCAAATGAAACAGCCGACGGGTCAGAAATGTTATAAATGCGCAATTCACCATTGTTGTCGGAGGTCGCTAGATAAGCGTAATCGCCGCGAACAGCAATATCATTTATATTATGATTTACTTTGAAACTTCCTCGCCACACCGGTGCTCCAGGAACAGAGACATTAAAAATATGAAACTCATTATTTTGGCTGGAGGGACAAACAGGACATCCCAGATACTGGGTGCCAATGTAAATAAAATGATTATAATAAAAAATACTTCGCGCAACGCCAACCATCATGTCCGGCAGCGAATTGGATGCGATAAGAGTAGGGTTCGAAGGGTCGGAAATGTTAAAAACAATAAGATGGCCAGAGGCTTCGCTATTTATTGTAAAGGCATAATCGTTGATTACATCAACCCCGTTAAGACCTGCACTGACATGTATTTTTGCCCGCTCTGTGAGGCTGACCGCCACCGAATCAAATTCGTAAATAAAAAAATCTTCCTTTGAGGCGGCACTGGGGTCCGACGTTAGATAAACAAAATCATTGCGAACATCAATGTCGGTAGCACCTTGCCCGCCGATGCCTACTGAAGTTGCGGTAATTGGATTATCCCAATCTCCAGAAATTTCGGAATCACAGTCGCTTCCCATCATAATCGCGCCCGCAATATCTGACAAAAATGTAGAGAAATTTACGTTTAACGCACGAGATTCTATATTCCAGGAAACTAAGCTGGTAGCTTGTTTTAAGCATTGAGTAAGATCGACAATAGTATTTTGTTTGTTATATATCCCGTCCGAAACAGGGGCCGGATCCGAAACTACGGAAACAAAATCCTGACGGGACAGAGCGCGGACGTTCTCTAATTCTTTCTGTGCTTTAGAAATTGCTTCAACGTTTGTTTGCGTATCAACTGTAACTGATTGGTTGCCAAAAACTACCAGAATAACGGCAGTCACGCATAAAATTAATACCGTAAAAGCGATAAGCACTTCAAGTGTTGAAAAACCCTTATTATTACCAGTTGATTGTGCCTTCATCGTTGATTATTATATCAGCTGACTTAGCGCTGTCCTCAATGTGGATAGTATCACCAGTGGTATTTCCTGTTAATTGCTCGAAGACAAAAGTTGGAAAAGGGAAAGTGGTTCCTGGATTTTCTGCGATATTAGGATTTGCCGAAATAAGTTCGCTTGTTGAAGCTGAAGGGTCGCAAATGTCTTGGAATATTACATAACTATTACTAGTTGCGTCATAGCATACACCGTGTTTTTTCTCAAACATGTTCGCCATCGCGCGGCTGCGAGCTTTTTCCAGAATGGAAACTATTTTGGCCTGCTCGGCAGAAAAATTATCTCGGCTAATAATCCTCCAATCCACAATTATTCCGAAGCCAATAATAATGCCTATGATACCCGTTACCACCATTATTTCTATCAAGGTAAATCCTTTTTTGTGCGATGCCATAAATTTACCTGGGCGTTAAATACTGAGTAATGCCATATATCGGTGTGATAATGGAGATAGCGACGAAGCCGACCAGTACTCCCATAATTATCATTAGAGCCGGCTCGATGGAGCTGGAAAGATTTTTGGTCTGGTCCTCGAACTCATTTTCATAAAATTCAGAAAGGTATATGAGTGTCGTTGATAAATTCCCGCTTTTTTCACCCACCCCAATCATATGCCCCACCATATCCGGAAAAAGAGAAGGGGACTGCCCAAATATGTCCGACATATTTTTCCCTTTCATAATTCCTAGCGATGTATCGTTGAATACCTTTTTGTACTGAACGTTATGAGTCGTATCGGATGTTATAAGGAGCGACTCGGTAAGGGTAAGTCCACTCTTGAGCAATAGCCCCAATGTGCGCAGGGTGTTGGTAAGATTATAGTTCTTGGCAATACCGCCAAAAAGTGGAATTTTTAGTATTAATCCGTCGTAGATGAACCTTGCTTTCGGTACTTTCTTAATGATGATAAATGCGGTTACTGTAAAGATAATTAGGCCGGCGAAAATATACCACCCGTCATTTCGCACCACATTGCTTATAGCTATGATCATCCTGGTAGATAGTGGTAGTTCCGCTTTCAAGCTCGCGAATATAGGAAGTATTTTCGGAAAAATGTAAACTATCAACATTCCAGTAATACCGAAGGTAGCTATAGTAATAATGACGGGGTATAGCAAAGCACTCATTATTTTCTTCCTTAAGAGCTCCTTCTTCTTTAGCTCATCCGCCAGGTAATTCAAACTCTGAATTAAAGTTCCGCTCGACTCGCCCGCCTTGATAATATTTATGGCAAAGTTTCCGAAGACCCCCTTAAATCGGGCGAGTGACACCGCCAAGGACTGTCCATTTGCCAAGTCGGAGAACACCCGGCTAAAAACCTTCATGTCGGACTTTGATTTTGTTTGCTCTTTTATCACCTGCAAACTCTCCAGCATCGGCACTCCGGCCTTAATCAGGAAGGAGAGCCGTTTGGCGAAAAATGTCTGTTTTTTAATGGAAAACCGTGCAGGAGATGAAAAATTAAACTGCGGAAATTTAAATTTGGAGAATTTGCCGATTTTGGCAACAATTTTTTTAGGAGAAACTTGCTTCTTTATAATATCAAATTGTTTTTTGGGCTTATTCATGAGTCACACGAAGCACCTCTTCAATAGTCGTAAGTCCCGAGAGGGCTTTTTTGAAACCGTCCTCAAGCATAGTGGTCATGCCATTCTTGATGGCAATTTGTTTTATTTCGTTCGAGGAGACCTTACGTAAAATTGCCGACCGTATTTCCTCGTCGGCCACTAAAACTTCGGCAATGACAATTCTACCCTTGTAGCCGGAACCGTTGCACTCTTTGCATCCTTTACCATGAAAATATTTTTTATTATTGTTCAGGATTCTTTCGGTCACTGTTTCAGACAGACGTTTATATTCTTCATCGGTTACAATTTTCTCTTCTTTGCACTCATCGCAAATTTTACGCACCAAGCGCTGTCCGATGACAATGCTAACAGTGGAAGCTACTAGAAACGGCTCTATCTTCATGTCTAAAAGACGGGGCAGAGTAGCTCCAACGTCGTTCGTATGAAGAGTGGAAAGTAAAAGATGTCCGGTTAAGGCGGTATTGACCGCAATACCGGCCGTCTCTGTGTCGCGAATTTCTCCCACCATGATAATATTTGGATCCTGACGTAAAATAGAACGCAGTCCGTTGGCAAAGGTGAGTCCGGTGCGTGAGTTGACCTGAATTTGTTCTACGCCATTCACCGCATATTCAATCGGGTCTTCTATCGTGATAATGGATATATCTTTGGAGTTGAGCATCTTAATTAAAGTGTAAAGCGTAGTGGTCTTACCAGACCCAGTAGGGCCGGTAATTAAAATCATACCGGTGGGCTTGCGCATGGCGTGTAAAATTTTTTTTCGGTCCGCTTCAGTGAAACCAAGGGTCTCCAGGGTAAAGTTCTCCGCATTGTCGGACAGCAAACGGAGTACAACATTTTCTCCGTGATAAGTGGGCACAATAGACACCCGCACATCCACACTGCCGGAATCAGAAATAATAGTTCGGAAGCGTCCGTCTTGAGCGGTCTGATGTTCGTCGGTGCGAAGTTGGGATAAGACCTTAATGCGAGAAATTATTTCAGAGTGAATTTCCTTCGGCAGAGAGAGCGCATCTTCTAGGACGCCGTCAACGCGAAATCTCAAGCGCACCATTTTTTCCTGCGGATCAATGTGGATGTCGGAAGCGCGAATAGCTGAAGCATGTTTTAGGAGCTCGTCAATTAAATTAATAATTGACAGATTCACCCCGACCGCCAGCTCTTTTTTAATGATTTTATTAAACTCATCCATAAGACGCAGGCACAAATCTTAGCAAAAACGGGCTTTTTAGGCAAGCCAAAAGTGAATGTTGACTTGCGCCGAGATTGTTCATATAATGATCTTATTATTCGCATAATCGCAAAGTAATCAAAAATTATGAAAAAGATACTTAGTTTTTCCTTGTTCTTCGGCGTGCTTTTGGCGGTACTCGGAATGCCTGCTCCGGCTTCCGCCGATCACTCTTGGGGCGGATATCACTGGGCTCGCGCCGCGAATCCTTTTACATTAAAACTTGGAGATAACATTACTGCCGCCTGGGACAGCTACTTGGTCACTGCCCGAACAAAATGGAACTTATCAACTGTGCTTAGTACGGCTATTGTTTCGGGCTTGGCGAATCCGAAAAATTGCCGGGCAACCCTGGGCCGAGTGGAGGTTTGTAACAGTAAATACGGCAAAAATGGCTGGCTGGGTATTGCTTCCATCTGGATAAGCGGGACTCATATCACTCAAGGCGCGGCAAAGTTTAACGATACATACTTTAACACTCCGACTTACAACAAGCCGGCTTGGAGGAACTTGGTTGTGTGCCAGGAAATTGCGCACACTTTCGGACTGGACCACCAAGATGAAAATTTTTATAACGCAAATCTTGGCACTTGCATGGATTACACCAATGATCCGGACGGCGGAAAGGGCGGCGCATCCACGACTGACCCGTCGAACGAGTATCCGAACGCGCATGACTACGATATACTCGAAACAATTTACGAGCATTTAGATTCGATAACTACTGTCGGCCAGACAACCAGTTCGAGAAATCTGGGCAATGAAATCGGCAATCTAAGATCTGACTGGGGCAGGGGCATCAGGCAAGACAGGCAGGGGAGGGATAATGTTTTCGTTCGAGATTTTGGCAGGGGTAATAAAGTTCTGACTCACGTCTTCTGGGTGGAATAAAATATCCAAAACAAAAAATCCCGCGAGGTGCGGGATTTTTTGTTTATCGTTTTTTATTACCACACGTTATTGACAATATATCTAGTTTAGAATTCGCAAAAACGGTTCTAGAATTCGCAAGGAATTCGCAAGAACGGTTCTTGCGAAAACTTGCGAAAACGGTTCTTGCGAAAAGTTTGTTTTTTGATATAGTTTAAGAATGTTACGCAAGGATCCATTTATTACTGATGAGTATTATCATATCTATAATCGTGGCATAGATAAAAGAATAATCTTTAAGTCAAAAAGAGATTATGAGCGATTTATAACGCTTCTCTATCTTGCTAACTCGAATGATTCTTTTCGACTTGATGATATTTTAAATAAGCAACATAAAACATTTAGTGAGATTCTAGTGTTAGATAAAGGTGAACCACTTATTTCAATTGGTGCATGGTGTTTAATGACAAACCATTTTCACTTATTAATTAGGCAGAAAGTTGACGGCGGAATTACTAAGTTTATGAGAAAATTAGGTGTGGGTTACTCAATGTTCTTTAATATTAAATATCAAAGAACAGGAGCTCTTTTTGGTGGATTATTTAAATCAAAATTGATTGGGATTAATGATAATTATATGAGGCAGTTACTTGGATATATTCACATTAACCCCCTGGAAATAGAATTTCCTGAGTGGAAAGATAAAATTAATAAATCTTCAGTTAATATGAAAAAGTTTCTTAAATCGTATAGATATTCCAGTTACCCTGACTACATTGGTGAAGATAGAGTAGAGAAGAATATAATCAGAACAGAAAACTTTCCTGACTATTTTCAAGATGTTCAATCTTTTGGAGATTTTGTAGAAAATTATTTTATAGAAGTATAAAAAGTTTTCAGAGTTCGCAAGAACGGTTCTTGCGAGAACTTGCGAGAACTCAGAGTTCGCAAGAACGGTTCTTGCGAAAGAAGAACGGTTCTTGCGAAAGAAGAATAAAAATAAATACAAATTGACTATCAAAAAAACCTCGATTTTTGCGAGGTTTTTTTGATCATCTAGGAGAAATTAGTTAGAACATAGTATTGACAATGTGTCTAGCTTATGCTATACTACCCCTTGATTCTTTAAAAAGCCCAATAACGGGCACTAAATAATTGCTCGCAAGAGCAGTTCCCTTATTTAGTGTCCATTATTGGGCTTTTTTTTATCAACATTTTATTCACAAAAATCACTTGACATATTAGGGGGTCAAGGGTAGTGTAATGTATACATATACATAGAAATGGATCAGAATTCTTGCGGGGAACCAAGAATGCGTAGGATACAGAGTACCGGAAAAAATTAAGAAATCTGATTTATGTTAAAAAGAAATTTTCAAAAAATAAAGGTCGCAATCTAAAAGTTTTTTGGATTGCGATTTTTGTTTTTCAGAAATAAAAGGTCGAAAATCTTTTTATTTCTTTATCTCCCATCCTGTGCTTCTTTAGTGTTAAGCGCGGGAATAGGGGTTAAAGGGTAAAAGATATTATTAATGTTTATTATTATTAAATAATCAGGCACTAGGCAACTAGGCATTAGGCATTAGCAAAAAGCTAGAGCCTAGAGCCTAAAACCCTAAAGCCTATTAACAAATTATGAAAAAAATATTATTGAGTTTGAGTATGATAGCAGTGGTCGGAGTTGTAGTTGCCGGCGCAACAGGCGCATTTTTCTCCGACACAGAGACATCAACCGGCAACACCTTTACCGCTGGTGCGATTGATTTGAAGATAGATAACTCTGCCTGGCACAACGGTCTTCCTGTACAGGGAAGTACCTGGAATCCAAAAGATCTTGTCTTAGGTGATTTCTTCTTTAATCTTTCTGACATTAAACCTGGTGACTGGGAAGAAGACACAATAAGCTTGCATGTTGATAATAACGACGCGTGGGCGTGCGTTGATGTTACTCTCACTAAAGACGATGAGGTGAGTCTGAAAGAACCAGAAGAGGATCTTGGCGATGTCGCCGACGAGGTTTCTGATCTTTTCGACGGTGAGTTGGCCCAAGAACTTCAGTTTATGTGGTGGGCTGACGATGGAGATAATGTTTTGGAACAAGATGAAGAAGTTATAAATTCTGGGAATCTTGGATGGGCACCTGAAGGTCAAACTGTAAAGGTTACTCTTGCAGACGCAAATGATAACATTTGGACAGGAATTGGAGGCGACCCTCTTGATGGCGAACAGCCATACTATATCGGTAAGGCATTCTGCATGGGCAACCTTGATGAAGAAGACAGTACTTATAATCCATTAGACAACGCAGGAAATGAAGACAATAGCGGACCTGATGCACGTCCTGTTGATTGCGATGGTAAAGATGTTACCAATTGGTCGCAAAGCGACTCGGTTATGATGGATATTAGCTTCCGTGCTGAACAGGCAAGAAACAACCCAGACTTTACTTGTCAGCAAATCAACAACTAATCTTTTACTAGTTAATTATAAATAACTATGAAAAAGATATTATTAAGTCTAGCTATGATTGTGGTTGTTGCTGGAGCAGTTGCGGGAGGCACGATTGCTTTCTACAACGATACAGAAACATCAACAGGCAATGTCTTTACTGCCGGTTCAATTGACCTGACGGTTGACCACACAAAGGCATCATACAATGGCGAAGAGTGTAAGACGTGTCACCTTGAAATTGTCAGCAACAGCACTACACAAGTTGGGATTAACCCAGCAGTTGAGCTTTCTGTCGTGCATCCTGCATGGACAGCTGACCTTGATGGTGAACATGTGGCAGGAATGCCAAATGATGGTGCTAACGATGGTTCGAAGTGGATTTGGATCACAGATGGTCCGACAATTCCAACCCTTGATCAAGAATATACATTTGACCGTTCGTTCGAGTGGAATGGTACGGCAAGTGATGCAACACTATATCTTGCGACTGACAACCTCTATACGAGCGTCAAATTGAATGGAAATCTCATTGGCGCAACAGCGAATCCTGACAACTTCACTTCAGCAAGCGAAGATGTTTTTGCCGGAGTTGAAGGATTTCTTGTCCAAGGCACAAATGTTCTACAGGTTACGGTACGCAACATTGGCTTGGGAGGCAGTACACCGACATCAAATCCTGCCGGACTTCTCTTCAAACTTGAAATTGACGGTACTTGTGACGGGCAGAACGGCATCTTTCACTATCAGAACACGCCGGATGACCCGACCTGTCAGCTTTGGGGTCCGAAGGACCTTGACGGCAGTGAATACTACTTCGACTTCGATGACGTGAAGCCGGGAGACGAGGGAACAAACCTTATTTCTCTTCATGTTGATGACAACGATGCGTACGCATGTTTGATTCCAAACAATATTCACAACGATGAGAATGTTGTTGTTGATCCAGAGTTAACAGCGTTACCGGTTAATGACACTACAGCTATCGGACTTGAAAACGGTGAACTTGGAAATGAGCTTGAGTTCTTCCTTTGGGAAGACAATGGCGATGGTGCATACCAGCTCCTAGAGCCAATACTTGCTGGTCCTGGCACAACACTAGCCCAAATTCAAACCGAAATGGTTGCTCTACAACTAACCGGCAACGGTCCGACAGAGTATGTTGGTCTTGCATGGTGCGCAGGTGATCAAAGTCTTTCCGGAAGCAATATTCTCTGTGACGGTAACGGCATGGGTGATATCGCGCAGACTGACAAGCTCCTTGCATATCTAACTGCATATGCAGTACAAGTTAGAAACAATCCAGGTTTTGAGTGTGGGGATGTGGAACTAGAAGACGGAAACCCAGAATAAAAACTTTCAACTAAAGTTGAAGCTTTTGACCTCTCGTCACTTTTTACAAGGTCGAACCTTGTAAAGTGGCGGGTGGAAATAAGGCTTTAAGCCTTTTAAATGGACAAAGCATTCAAAATTTTTTACCGAACATTTTATGTAGCAATTATTGTTATCATTGCTTTTTTGCTCATTGCCCTTTTTCCGATTAAAGGCAATATCCAAATAAAAATAGTAAAGTCCGGCTCGATGGAGCCAAGTATAAAGACCGGAAGTGTAGTAATTATAAAACCAAGCGCAAATTATACGACAGGGGATGTTGTCACTTTTGGCAAGGATACAAAAACAGATATTCCGACTACCCATCGAATTATTTCCTCGCGCGCGCAAAATGGCGTAATTATGTTTACCACCAAGGGAGATGCCAATGAAGATAAGGACACAAGTGAAATACGACAGAGCGATATTCACGGTAAAGTTTTATTTGATGTCCCGTTTTTCGGCTACATAATTGATTTGGCTCGCAAGCCCCTCGGCTTCGCCGTTCTGATTATCCTTCCGGCGATAATTGTTATGTACGACGAAGGAGTAAAAATATTTCGGGAAATAAGCAAGATGAGGAAGAAAAAGGAAGAGGTAGTGGAAAATATACAATGACTAAAGTAAATCGAAAAAAGTCCGACCAGAGTCGGACTCCGACACAAGGTCGGAGGAATAAGCTAGGACAATTTACCAAGGCCTCTCCTTGGACAAATATCGCATTTATAAAAATAGTGAAACAGATGCCGCTTAAATTGCTCGCGTTTACTTTGATAGTCGGCCTGAATGGCGTCGCTTTATCTCAAATCGGTTATACCATGGGGTATTACAATGACATTGAGAGTTCAGAAGGCAATTCTTTTTCTGCTACTATGCTTGATTTTATACTGACTAATAATAATCTGGAAAAAGTTATTGGTCCAGAAGCTTTGGGAGAAATTTCTCACGCTTCTGTCGCTATGCCGGAAGATGATAGTTTGCCGATGCAATATGATGTGAGTACTTCGGTTGATATCACAAGTAATACGGCTTTCTGTGCTGGTCTTATTGTTGAAGCAAAATTAAATGGAATTACAAAATACAATAATTCACTTTCTGGACTGACATATGCTACCACTACTGAATTTGGAACTTGGGAATTTCGTTTTGACTTGCCACCGAATGTTTCTATTCCTCATGGAGCGCAGTGTGCTGTTAGCGTTCTTTTTTCCGCTTGGAGAGCAGATATTGCAAACAAAGTAGATAGTAGTTGGCACGATGAAGAAACTCTTAATATTTCTTTCACCGCCAGGATGGTTGTTTTGAATGAAATTTTTGCAAGCCCAAATGGCGGGGTAGCTCCAAAAGATCGTGAATATATAGAATTATATAATAATGGCAGTACTTCTGTTGATACACTTGGCTGGCAGATTTCTGAAATTGCGGGAACGACGGAGATATTTTATCCAATAGTAACTTCGGGCGCTATCTCTGGACAAGTCCAGCCATCCAACGGAGCTTCTACTATTATTCCGGCTGGTGGTTTCTTGGTGCTTGAATTTGGAGGAAGCGCTTCACATTTGAATAATGATGGAGATACGGTAAAACTCTATGATAATGCTATAACTGATTCCCATACTTATCCTTCTATAACGGCTGGTAAGGCAGTTGTCCGTTTCCCTGATGGTATAGGTTTCTGGGTGGACCCAGAGCCAACACCGGGTGAACCGAATCGCGTCAGTATGCAGGACTTGATTGATGCCGGTCTTGATGAAGAGACAATCCAACTTATTCTTGCTCTGCTTTCAGAAAAAGGGGAAACTCTTCTCAGCGAAGAACCGATTGAGGAAGTAATTGAAAACCCTGCCTCGCCTGATGCGAGTCAAGGCGGGCCCATCGAAGAAATTATAAACACTGAAATTATTAATGAAGAGATAGTTGAAGATCCTGTTGATGAAATTATAGATACAGAAATTATTGAAGAACCTATTGATGAAGTAGCTGAAGAATCTCAACCTGAAACCCCGGAGGCAATTCTTCCGGAAGAAAGTATAATTATTGAGGAATCTCAAGAAGTAAACTCAGAAGAAATTATTGAAGGAGTAATTGAAGAACCTGCCTCGCCTGATGCGATTCAAAGCGAGTCCGTTGAAGAAATTACAGATACAGAAGTTGTTGAAGAAGTTGTAGTAGAAGAATCTGTTATAGAAGAAACAGTAATAGAGGAACCGGAAGCAATTATAGAACCCCAGCCAGAAGTTGAAGCTCCTACAGAAGAACCGGTTCCGGAACCTGAACCTATGCCAGTAGAAGCAACACCATAAAAATATTATGAAAAAAATTATTACCCCCGAAGTAAAATTAATATGAATAGAAATAAATTAAAAAAGGGAAATATTGGAAACAAAAACTTTACTCAAAAAGTTATGTTCTTTATTACTTCGGGGGTAATACTGCCAGTTGCCATTATAGTAATACTGCTCGGCTTTGCTTCAAATGTTTTCGCTCAAGTATCGCTTGAAGTAACTTTTGATTCGGATCCTTTATTTGACGAAGCAAACTTTCTTCCCGGTGACGAAGCAAGCGGAGAAGTAACAGTTACCAATAATTCAAGTGAAGAACAGGATATTTTAACCGAAGCAATCAATGTTTCAGATAATAACAATCTTGGAAGCCAGCTTAATATCACCATAGAAGACACAGGTGGACCGCTTTATAACGACCAACTTTCGGATTTCCTTTCAACTGCCGGGGAAGTGTCGCTTGGAATAATAGCCCCCGGCGCAAGCCGAATTTTCACTTACACTATTTCCTTTATTGATTTTGATGATAATTCTTATCAAGGGAAAACGCTTGGCTTTGATGTGTGCGTAGGATTTCAAGGAGGCGATAGCCATTGTGGCGATACTGTGATAGGAGGTGAAAACGGCGACGGTGGCGGGGGAAGTATTTCCGGTTCTGGAAGCAGCGGGTCAGTGGCGCTTACTATATTTGACGAACAAGCGCTTGACATATCAAATGTGGGCGCGTCCGGGTCAGCTACCATAACTTGGAATACAAATAAATTAGCGACCAGTCAGGTTATCTATGGTCTTCTCTCCGACGGTCCATATATATTGGATGTAGTTGAGCCGTATGTGAACTTTTTTGGATATCCACTGGCTACTACGGAAGATGGAACTAAAGTTGTAAATCACTCAATGCTTTTGACCGGTCTTACTTCGGGGGAAACCTATTTATATCGAGTTGTTTCTCGGGCTTCACCACCGACCGTAAGTCCGGAGCATCAATTTACAGTGCCCTTACTTGCTCAAGCTGGTGGTCCTGGCTTAATGCTTGGTGCTTCTGCTGGGGGAACAGGAAACGGCGAACCTGAACCAGCAGGAAGCGTGTTGGGGGAAACTTATCCAGATACGGAAGAAATTCCAGGTTTAGATAAAAATTTGGCTGCGGTATTTGCTTCCGGTTTTGGAGATATACTATCCATCTGTACTCTCATTGCTCTGCTTATTTTACTAGTAATTTATCTAATCTGGCGATTATGGTTACGAAGAAAATATGAACAATCTGGAGTAGCAGAAGAAGAAATATTAAACAGGTTCTACCTTTTCTTCACGGGCTCATTACTTTTAGTTATACTCGTACTAGTAGCGCTAGGGTACTACTGCCCAATTCCGATACTGGTAGTGATATTTGTTATTTCTCTTGGTGTTTACGTTTATAGAAAATTCATGGTTAAATAAATAAAATTTTACCTTTACAGACAGGGTTTTGTTTGTTATAACAGATAGATGTTTTCTTGGCTAAAAAAATATTTCATTCCGCACGAAGGCAACGACCACCAGCCGCATTTTTTGCGCCACCAATCGATGACGCTGGTTTTTCTCCTGGTCATTGTGGTTGAACTTGGATTCCTGGCGCAGGTTTTCATTATTTTTGATAAGACCAAATTTCTAGCGGCGGTTCTGCCAGGAGTGCTCACGACCCTCACCAATGAAGAAAGAGCCGAAAATAATATCCCGCCAGTCACCGAAAATGAATTGCTTAAAAAGGCGGCCGAGTTGAAAGCGCAAGATATGGCCGCTCGTGGATATTTCGCTCACACTAGTCCCGATGGGAAAACCCCATGGTATTGGCTAAATCTTGTGGGATACAGTTATGCCAAAGCAGGGGAGAATCTGGCGGTAAATTTCTCTGAATCACGCGATGTGGATCGGGCCTGGATGAATTCGCCTACCCACTACGCCAACATAGTAAAAAGCGATTTTACAGAAATAGGCATTGGGGTGGCAAGCGGTGTTTACGAAGGCAGAAATACGGTCTTTGTGGCCCAATTTTTCGGCACACCGCTAAAAACAACTCCTATGGCATTTGCCTCGGCGCCAGCGCCCGCTCCACAAATAGCACAAACCCCTCCGACTCCGGTTCCACCGACCCAGGTCTTAGGTGAAGAAAATGCTGTTTTCCCTACGGTAGTAGTGGAGAAGGGTATCGGCCAGTCCGTAAAATCATTCATCCAAAAAATTATGACTTCCCCGGGTAATTCCGTAACTTATGTTTACGGGGGAATTGTTTTGCTAATAATCCTGGCGCTCTTGCTGGCGATTTTCATAAAGTCAGAAATCCAACACCCGGCTATTATTGCGCGCGGGGTCGGTCTGGTCGCGGTTATCGTCTTCTTGTTTCTGGTAAACATGAACTTGCGTCCAGAGACCAAAGTGCCCACAAGCGACTTGTCGGCCAACGTAATTATTGCATATTAATATTCTCTTCTGTATAATATATTGATGCGGAAAATACGAGCACTTTTGATTCTGGGTGTTTGGGTGGCGGTGTTGCCATATTTGGGCTTTCCGCATGCCTGGAAAAGCATCCTGTTTACTCTTTCCGGCCTGGGGTTCATTTATATAAGTTTTATACTATATAAAGAATCAAAAAAAGGGGAACCAGAAAATGGAACCTTTGATAACTTTTCGGAAAATAGTGATTTCAGTGGACAATAAAACTCTTAGCGTTCACCGAAAATAAAAACATGAAAGAATTTCTTAAAGCAAGATATGTATCTGCGTTGATCGTCTTTACGGTTATGTTTTTTGTGTTAGGTGTTTATGTTGGACTGAACAATAGCGCGGAAATAAGCAGGGCCGCGGCCGTCCTAGGAACAGGGGTAGAAGAAAATGAAAAAAATGTTGATCTTTCTAATTTCTGGAAGGTCTGGGACATCATTGATGAAAAGTATCCGGGAGCTGACAAAGTAAGCAGTCAGGACCGCATATTCGGGGCAATTTCGGGCCTGCTGGAGTCCCTGAATGACCCTTATACCGTATTTTTTAACCAGGAAGAGACCAAATCATTTGAAGAAGACATCTCCGGAACCTTCATCGGCATTGGCATGGAAGTCGGAATGAAAGATAAAATTCTGACCGTCATTGCTCCGCTTAAAGACACCCCCGCTTATCGGGCAGGAATAAAGTCCGGCGACAGAATTCTTAAAATTGATGAAACAACCACCGCCGGTTTAAGTATAGAGAAAGCTGTTAAATTAATAAGAGGGGAGAAGAGCACCGAAGTTACGCTCACACTCTCGCGCGAGGGAGAAAAGGAACCTAGGGAAATAAAAATAATTAGAGATGTGATAAATATACCGACGCTGGAGATCGAACTCCGGGCGGATAAAATCTTTGTGATAAAACTTTACAGTTTTTCAGCCAATTCTATCGGGCTCTTCCGAAATGCGTTAAAGAAATTCTCTACCGCTAAAACAGACAAACTGTTGCTTGATCTGCGCGGGAACCCCGGTGGATACTTGGGCGCGGCGGTGGATATAACGAGTTGGTTTTTACCAGCCGGCAGGGTGGTTGTAACGGAGGACTATGGTGATGGCGAGAAACCAACTATATTTAGAAGTAAGGGTTACAATATATTTAATGATAAATTGAAATTTGTAATATTAATGGACAGTGGTTCCGCTTCCGCGTCGGAAATCGTCGCCGGGGCGATGCAAGACCATAAGCGGGCAATCTTGGTGGGAGACACGAGTTACGGCAAGGGTTCGGTGCAAGAATTGGTAAAAGTAACCTCGGATACTCGGTTAAAAATTACGGTGGCAAAATGGTTCACCCCGAACGGTATTTCTATTTCTGAAAAGGGGCTGACCCCGGACTATAAAGTAGAATATACTAAAGAAGATGCGGAAAAGAAAAAAGATCCGCAAATGGAAAAGGCGGTAGAGTTATTAAATAATTGGCCAAGATAAATATGAAGGTAATATTTTTACATGATGTGCCGAGGGTGGGGAAAAAGTATGATGTAAAGGAAGTAAATGGCGGCTATGCCGTAAATTTTTTGTTGCCGAGGCGTCTGGCAGAAGCCGCCACTGTAAAAGCACTGCTGGAGCTGGAACGACGTCAGAAGGAAATTACGATAGAGAGGGAAGTGCAAGAAAATCTTCTAATAAAAAACCTGGAAGAAATTAAAGGCAAAGTGGTGCATATTAAAGCGAAAGCAGATGAAAAAGGACACCTCTTCGCTCAAGTTCACAAAAAAGAAATTGTCGATAGTATGAAGACCGAACACCGCGCCGATATTAATCCTGAATTTATTGTCTTGGAAAAACCAATCAAAGCAGTAGGGGAGTTTGATGTCCCCGTCAAGCTGAAGGACAAAAAGTCCTCATTTAAACTGGTGGTAGAGAAAATTTAGATCACACTCACCACTTTTTTTACCATGGTTTTGTCGTGGAAAGATGTTTTGCGTTTAGAGCCAAATTTTACGGTGCCTGGTTTGAGGGCGAATAGGGTATGATCGCGACCGGTGCCTACATTAGTGCCCGCCATTATAACTGTACCTCGCTGACGCACGATAATGGAGCCGGATTGAGCTCTCGCTCCATCAGCTAGTTTCGTGCCCAGGTACTTTGGCTGTGAGTCCCTTAAATTTTTGGCTGTGCCGCCAGCTTTTCTATGGGCCATGAAATTAGGTTATAGGTTCTAGCTGCTAGGTTCTAGGGAAATCCAGAAACTCGCAAACTTTCTTCACTTATCTTATAATCTGATAACGAGTGTCAGTATAAACAATTCTATGCAAAAAATCAAGCAATTTGTGGAGAGCGACAGGGGAAAGGACATTTTGACGGTTTTAATCGTAATTTTGGTCGGTTTGGCCTCATTTGAGCTGGGCAGATTGTCCAAAAGGGGTAATTCTTCGGGTATAAAGATCGAATATCCGGCAGGCCTAAATCAGGAGGCCAATGTCGTTTCAGCTCTAGAAAATGTGTCAGGTACCACCGCTCAAGCGAAGGTTACCAGCAAAAATTTTTTCGCTTCCAATAGAGGAACTAAATATTATTCCTTAGGGTGTTCGGGCGGTAAGACAATCAAGCAAGAAAATAGGGTCTACTTCGCCACCCGTGAAGCCGCCGAAGCGGCCGGTTACGAACTTTCAAGCTCGTGTAAATAAAGAGGGGAAAGTATCGTATCGTGTCGCACAATATATGTTGGTGGTATGCTATAACTCAAAGCCCTAAGGGTAAGCTACTTGGGCCGTAAGACATGCCCGAAAACGTACACAATGTCATTCCAAACGTACGAAATGGGACGCTTCAGATAATTATGCCAGATATTTCGGCCGGTACTGGCGACATAGTTGAAGTTCTTTTGCGTCTCCGGACTCTCTACGACTGATTGGACGCTGATATTAAAATAACTGACTACCAAGATAATAATAACTCCTAAGAGTAGCACCCCCAATATACTGATTCCCCTTTTTTTATTTTGGAAACTTTTAATAGGATTCATTTTCCTTTAATTTCAGAGCAAGCTAATAAAAAAGTCCTTGAGCCAGCGGAAAAATATCTGGAGCCAGGCGTTCATGTCTGAAAACGAAACACCAAAGTATTTCATCAGAAAGATTAATACAACAATCAAGATTATCAGCCGAAGAAATCCACCTTGTTTATTTTTTATATTAATCATAGCTTTATTTTACCACAAAATATATGGCCAAGGCAATTTATTTGAACATTGACGATACGGTCGGAGGTAAATAAAACAAAGGGTCAAGATAGGCGTTGATTGGCGATATTGGCTGAGTAAGCACGCTGCCGATACATGTTTTGCTCGGTACGCTTTGTATATCAACGGCATCACGAGCGTAAACCGACACATGCAGATGCGGCGCTGTAGAATATCCGGTATTGCCACTATAACCGACGATTTCGCCTTTTGTCACCTTCTCTCCTTTGTGTACTTTAATAAGCGACAAATGACCGTAGGTGCTCGCCAGACCGTTGCTGTACTTGATAAAGATGAAACGTCCAAAAGAAACTCCTTTGCCTTTATAAGTACACTGTAAATCCGTATCCCCTGTTCCAGCCACTATTCCATCAGCCATGGCTTTTACGGGCGTACCGACGGCCGCGCGAAAGTCCACGCCGTTGTGGCCATTTGCAAGAGTTCTATGAGGTCCGGTTTTCGCTCCAAATTCTTGGGTAATAAGAATACTGTCCAATGGCCAGCTCAAGACCCCGCCCCCGGGAAGCGACGACGGATCTAAGATATATTTCAACTGCGATTCATAATCACGCACTTCTTTTTCAAAAGCAACTTTTTTCGCCAGTTGATCTACTAAAAGTTTTTGATAGTTTGCCTCGCTATTCTTGGTTTCCGCCAGAAGTTTATTCTTCTCTTTTGTATTTTGTTCTACGATTTTTCTCTGGTCGGCCAGTTCTCCGCGTAGAGTCGTTAGCTCATTTTTTGCGGCAATGGTCTCGTCTCTGGTATCTTCCAGTTCGCCTTTGATTTGCCGAAGTTGGACGATGTTTTCTCTTATTTTTTCCCGAATCGTAGCCATGTTGTCTATGTCGTTCCAGATAAGAGTGAAGTCGTTTTCAGACAAAATCGTCTCTATTAAAGTGGTCTGTTCAAATTCATTTGTTCTCTTAATATCTAGCGCAATGGCTTCGGTTGCGTTATCTATAGAGCTTTCTTTGGTATTTATATCTCCGCTTAAACCCTGAATCTTAAAGTTGGTCTTGTCAATTTTATTTTGCGTAACAGAAATATCTGCATTCAACTTCTTCTTGGTGATATCCAGCTGCTGCAGAGAGCCGTTAAGAGAACTTTTTTGTTTAGCCAAATTGTCCAGTTGTCCCTGGTAGAGTTTTATTTCTTTCTCCAACTTTTCTATATCCGCACTTTTTTGGTCTATTTTATTCTGCAGTTCTTGAGCAGTTTGAGCATGAGAAAAAACTAGAGGCACTATAAAAAGAATGCTTACTAGAAAAAAACTAAACGACTTTTTGTAAGCGGGATATGGTTTCATTTTTACCTAGGATGGATGCGATTATGAATGGGTCCGGGGAATTGTCTCGGCCAGAGAGAGCATAGCGTACCGGATGAAGTAGCATCCCCCTATTTTCTAAATTATCCGCTATCAGCATTAAGGCGTTTTTTATATTTTCTGCCGTAAAATTATTTTCTTCCAAATCACTTAGGACCTTGATTGCTAACTCTAAATTATAAGAAATTTTATTTAGAGGGGTATTTTTATAAGCAAGTTTTTCTTTCACGATTTCAGGCGCCTTGAAAAAACAGTCCAACTCCCCTGCCCTGACTATTTCCCCTACATCGCTCCATTTTGAAATCCGTTCTATTATAACAGGAATGACCTTGGGATTCCGATAATCTTCCGGTAAATTTTCCAGAATATTTTTTTCAATTTCTTTTTTGGATAGCATCTTCATATGCTCTTTATTAATCCAATTTAATTTTTTTACATTGAAAACTCCGCCACTTTTTTGTATTTTTTCTAAACTAAATTCTTTTAATAATTCATCTAAAGTAAAAATTTCTTTATCGGTGCCAGGATTCCAACCGATCAGGGCTAGGAAATTCAGTAAGGCTTCTGGCAAATACCCCATCTCCTTATATTCCAAAGCAGACATAGCTCCATGTCTTTTTGAGAGCTTAGATTTATCTGGAGAAAGTATCAAGGGAATATGCGCATATTGAGGCCTCTGGCCCCCCAATGCTTCTAGAATTAAAATTTGTCTTGGCGTATTAGAAATATGATCTTGTCCCCGAATGACATGACTTACTTTCATTTCTATATCATCCACTACCACCGCCAGATGATAAAGAGGAGTATCAAAATCTTTGGCAATGACAAAATCCTTAAGATCAGTGGTATCAAATTCTATTTCTCCTAAAACTAAGTCGGTGAATTTTATTTTCTTATTAGGATTATTAAATCTTATAACTGTTCCCCTCTCCCCCTTTTCTTTTGGTTCTTCGGTGGAAACATAAGCTAGCTTTTTATCTATTAATTCTTTTAAATATTTTTTATAAATTTCAGTTCTTTCAGATTGCCTATAGAATTCTTTATACGGCATGTTCAGCCATCGAAAAGACTCAACAATATTGTTCTCAAACTCCTTTTGGGACCTTTCTTTGTCCGTATCCTCTATTCTTAGTATAAATTTCCCATTATTTTGCTTAGCATACAAATAATTATACAAGGCGGTCCTTACAGACCCTACATGAAAAAGCCCTGTCGGTGATGGAGGCATTCTGGTAATGACTTTTTTGTCCATATTTGTATGATAGCATAAAAATACAACCCCCTAAATCCCCCTTGCCGGGGGGACTTTATATTTAATAATTTATACATAGGAATGCCGTCGGAGCACGAAGCGCCGGCGGCAAAAAGGATAGACTTGGGAGCCTCTGTGGTGCTTTAGGTTTGACCCTAAGCAACTCATCGAGTTGTAAGGGTGGTCTCTCAAATACGAGTCCACATCCCCATACTAGATGCTTCAGTCTCTACCACCTTGCTTCTCACTACGACTCCCACATCGTTGAGTCGAGGCCCTTACGCCGGGGATCGAACCCGGAAAGAAATGGCAAGCCACTCCTTTAAACCATTTTAGTAAGTTCCCAAGTCTAAATTAATATTAACACATAATGAATAAAAATACAAGTGTGAGTCTCGTTTTATAGAAATTTGTATTTCCCCTTCCTTGATAAGGGAAGGGTTAATGAAATGATCAAGTGGTTTTTGTCTAGTAAATTTATATTTGTTTAATTTTTCGTCTTTTAAAATTTCATTCCAAAACTTTCTTTCAGTTTCAATTTCTTCTTTACGTAATTCTCTAGCGCGAGAAACTAATTTCTTATCGTAGGGAATATATGGAATGTTGTATTTTTGCATTTGACTCCTCCCTGATAAGGGAGGCAGGGTGGGTTGTATTTATTTTATCCTTCGTGGCTCAAAGCGGTATTCAGAATGGTCTCGGCGATTATCTTGGCCGCTTCTTTTTTACTAAAGGCCTTGGCATGTTGAGCCATCTGTTTAAATCTTGTTTTGTCGCCAATCATTTCATCAATCTCGGAAATTAAGATATTAGCCGTCATATTCGCCTCTTCAATCACATTACAAGCGCCGGCGTGAGCATAAGTGAAGGCGTTTTTCCTGGCGTGATCGGCATTGGACTCCTTGAATGGAACCAAGATGGAAGGTATGCCCCAGGAAGCTATTTCAAACAAAGTTGACCCGGCCCTGGAGATGATAATCGTAGCCGCCCCGGCCGCCATCTTCATGCCGAGGGGGCTCAAAAAAGCGACGGGAAAATATCTTGCCTTATTTTTATTTTCACCGAGCACAACCTCCGCTTCCCCCATAACTGTTTTGAAATTTAGTATTCCGGTCTGATGAATAATCTGGTAATTTTTTATCAGTCGTAGTAAGGCGTCCACCACCGCATTATTAATAAGTTCAGCGCCCTGAGAACCTCCTAAAACCAGGATGACCGGTAAGTCCGACTCAAACTTAAAATATCTTAACGCTTCCGGAGTTGCGGCCGCCTCTTCTATTTCGGCCCTTATTGGCTGTCCCGTCCAGGCGACATTCTTCTCTGGAAAATATTGCGCGGCTTCTTTGAAAGAAACAGCCACCCGATGAGCAAAGCGTCCCGCCCATTTATTTACTCGTCCGGGCACAGAGTCCGACTCGTGAATAATAACAGGTATCCGTAAAATACGAGCGGCAAAAATAGTCGGAAAGGACGCATACCCGCCTTTACCAAAAACCACGTCCGGATAAATCGAAAAAACTTTGAAAATAGCATTTAGGATACCGGAGGCCATTTTGAAAATATTAATGAAATTTTGAAATAAACTTTTTAGGGAAAAATAAGTGCGCATTTTACCGGCATTTATTTCTTCGTAGAAAAGACCGTGCTCATATAGCATTTCTTTGTCGTAAGGACCGTCAGAAAAAAAATAGAGCTTGGCGCCTACTATATTTTCCCTATCAATTATTTGATTCACCTTTTGGACAACGGCAATGATTGGATAAAAATGTCCGCCTGTTCCTCCGCCTGTAAAAACTATTTTCATCCCGTTAGAAGCAGGTCGCGGTCACAAAGTGCTCGCGATGCTTGATTATTTTAGTAAATTTTATACTTGTAATAAACATAATTTTAATGAAACTGCGACCGCGGCTTCTAACGGGACTGAAATTTTGATATCTGCAAGACAATGCCTATGGCGATAAGGTAAATCATAAGCGAAGTACCTCCATGACTCATAAAGACGAGCGGCACTCCGGTTAAAGGGAAAACCCCGGTAACCGAGCCAATATGCATAAACGACTGTACGGTAATAAGTATAACAATTCCGGAGACCAAAAGTCCACTGAAATAGTCCGGACTTCTGTTCGCAATACGCATACCCCGCAGGGCGAAAAGAGAATAGAGAAATATGGTTGCGCATACTCCGACAAAGCCAAATTCTTCTCCCAAAACCGCGAAGATAGAGTCCCCTTGCGGCTCCGGTAAGTAGCTGAATTTTTGAATACTTTGGCCGAATCCCCTGCCGAATATCCCACCCGAGCCGAGGGCGATGGTGGATTGCTGAATTTGATAAGAAGATCCTCTCGGGTCCGCCCCCGGATCAATAAAGGTCTTTATCCGCTCCTGTAAATATGGTGTAAAAAATATAAGGGCGGCGAAAAGAAGCCCCGCCCCTACCGTAAGGTAAGTAATATATTTCATCGGTACTCCGGAAATAAAAAGCATGCAAAAACCGGTAACCGTAATTAAAATAAAGCTCTTGGTGTCGGGTTGTTTCAGTAGAATTCCCGCGATGATTCCGAGCATAATAATGAGTGGCAGAGTGCCAAATTTGAAATCGTGAATTCTGTTTTTCGCCCAAGACAACCAGGCCGCAAAATAAATTACAAAACCGAACTTTAAGAATTCTACCGGTTGAAAAGAAATCCCAAATAGATTTACCCATCTTTGCGCTCCACCATGACTCCAGCCCAAAGAAGGAATGAAGACGCTCGCGGTTAAAAGGATAGCTCCTAAAAAAATAAAAAAGGAAAGTTTACGCCAAATTTTATAATCAATCTTGGAAGTTAAATACATACCGACCAGTCCCAGACCAAGCCCCAAGACCAGCTGATTGAAAAGCACGGAGCGAAAAGTGGCTGCATTTTTAGCTAAAATTCCCAAAGAAGCGGAGACAAACATGGCGACACCCGCGGAAATTAAGAGAATGACAATTATTAAAAAAAATTTATCAACTTTCTTTCCTTTCATCTGCTCATAACTGCTAAAATTATGCCTATAATGGCAAACATCACGGATAAAATCCAGAAACGCATGGTCACTTTATAAGACGGCCAGCCAATTGCTTCGAAGTGGTGATGCAAGGGCGCCAACTTGAATAAACGCTTCCCTCCCCGCCAGCGCTTGGACAGGGTCTGTAAAATAACCGAACCCGAGGTAAGCACCAGAGGCATCGCCACAACAGGTAAAACCAGGGTCGAGTCGGTCAGGAAGGCAACAGTGGCGAGCGTGATGGTTAGCCCCATGATGCCCGTCTCCCCCATATAGAATCTGGCCGGAGGAATATTAAACCACAGAAATGCCAATGTCGCTCCAGAAATAACTCCACAAAGGGCGGCAATGTCTATTTGGTTGTAAGAATAGGCGATGACCGCATAGGCGGCAAAAATAGAAGCAAATACCCCGCCAGAGAGCCCGTCCAAGCCGTCAATCACTCCACCGGAAAAAACAGCCAAAGCCACCAACATGAAAAAAGGCACAATCAGGGCGCCTAGATATATTTCTCCGCCGAAAGGGATATGAACCGAAGTCATGTCTAATTTATAGAAAAACCAGCTACCGATTAAAAGTGAAATGAATGCTACCAGAAAGACCTTCCATTTCCGCCAGGAGCTGTAATCGCGAGCAAAACGTCCGTGACCGTAAATTTGAATTAGGTCATCCCACAGACCTATAAGCGAGCCGATCAAAAGAGTGAAAAATGGTATCAGAGTTTGATTGCGGCTTAAAAAATTCATTTTTTCATTACTCTCTGAAGGAAGAAAAATTGAAACCAGATAAAAAAGTAGAGTGGTCAGGAGCACTGAGGCCCAGATGATGATTCCCCCCACCCTCGGCGTGTTCAGTTCCTCATTATCATTGTGAATCCTATGGAAATCCTCCGCTGCAACATGGCCATTCCTTCCATACTTTTTCCACATTTTGTATTTATAGAAGAAATGGGTCACAATCGGGGTAATAAGTAGGCCCAAAAAAAAGGCCAAGGCCGTCGGGATAGAAATTTTAAGCAAATTAACCAGCATCCACGAATTATACCACCCCCTTCCCCTCCTTACCAAGGTGGGGAGGGTTCTCTAGGCCCTAGCAACTAGAACCTAGCACCTAATTTAGTACACCTCCGCCTGATAGCACTTCTCGCAATAAACTATCTCCGGCCGCTCGGGGGCGTAGGAGGTCTCGAACTCCACTTGGCACCTTGCCCCGCCCTGGCGTGGGTTCCCTTCCCCGTGGAAGTGATTCCCTTTATCGCACATACAGGACCTGTGCCAAAGTTTAAATGGATTCCTACGTTTTAATCTTGCTTCATGTCGACAATAAAAGCATCTACGTGGAATCGGGATTTTCATTTTCTTGTAAAAAATCAATTCATTTTGAATAATTTTGTAATTTCTTTTACAATCAATACAAACCAGCACTTCATTCAATATTGAATCCTCTACTTCATCTATTCCATCGGGAATATTTTCCGGTAAGAGTGTTTCTTTTCCGGTTGTTTTTTGTGTGTTGTCTTGCCAATTATATCCTTCTTGTTTAGCTTGTTTCTCAGTAAGAGACCATTGTTCCGTCGCACAGGATTCATTGTATCCAAAATAAGAAAGTTCTATCGGGAAATATTCCCCGTATTTATATACCCTTCCTTTTTTATCAATGTACGGTACATCGTCCATATGCTTGATAATTTTGGGAATTAATTCTTTATATTCATCTTTCGTGTATTGCTTATTAAAAATACAATAATTTGCATTACGAAGTCCCACACACCCAAAACAATGCTTGCAATTATGACAGTGATGATTGTATCGAATATCCTGACTTTTAACGGAAAAAAGTGAGAAAAGATTAAGTTGAGAGTGGTCACCAACTACGCATTCATAACTTTCGGACACTCCCCCAGAAAGCGTAAGGTCATACGAGTCTTTATCGGGACCTGAACTATCTCCTGCAAAATCGCAATATCTGCAATTCTCTGAATTTTTTACTACAAAACAATTTTTTAAATTCTTAGACATTGAAATAATGTCACCAGAACAATTTAAACTTTGAAATATTTGAACATATCGTCTTGGATAATTTAGAATAAAGTCATCGTATTCTTTTTGTGCTTTCTCTACACCAGAAAACGTATCAAGCTCATAGTCGCTTAAAATTTTCTCGTATTCTTCTTTCGAGTATTGCTTATTTTTAAAGTTATATTTTTTACCTCGAAGTCCAAAACACATAAAGCAATTATGGCAATCTCGGCAGTCATAAAGAAACTGAGAATCAATACAAGCTAAACAGATTTGCGAATATTTTAGTCGATATGATTTACTACAAAGTATACATTCATATATCCAATTACTCTCGGAACGTATAATCATACAATCCATTATGTCTTTTCCTACAAGTATAAAATAACTATACATAACATTCTCTACATGCCAGCCAGAAAAACACATATAACAATTCTTAGAAAACCACCAGTCGTGGGTGTATTCGCAATTTACACTTGCTATGCCGTCATCATTAACTACTGCCATATGCGGGACGCGGTGCATCAATTCATTGAATTGGGTGAAAAATGGTCTTGAAAAGTCGTAATCCACCCCGTAGCTTTTTAGGTCCCATTTGTCGCTCCACCAGCACTTGTTGCAGTAAACTATAATTCCAGAATCTGGTGAGTAAATAGAAATAACTCCTTTGCCGCAAAGTTCGCATTTGCGGTTGTAAAGAGACATATTATTCCTCCACGCCCAGCGTCTCTGCCGCCTGCAATCCGGGCAAAACGTCGGTGGCGGAACTTTTATTTTCTCATAAAATCCAAAATCGTCCGACTCAATGGTGAAATCTTTCTTACAATTTTGACAATTTTTTGTTTCGCTCTTCATTTTTATTTATGTTATCACTTTTTGACGGCCGTCAGAGTTGATAATACGTTAATACACCTCCGCCTGGTAACACTTCTCACAGTAAACTATCTCCGGCCGATCGGGGGCGTAGGAGGTCTCGAACTCCACTTGGCACCTTGCCCCGCCCTGGCGTGGGTTCCCTTCCCCGTGGAAATGTCTTGCTGTCGTAGATGGTGAGCCAGTCGAACCGCACATGCACTGCCTGTGCCAGAGCTTGCGTGGATTGCGTAATGCGAATCTATCTTGCCTGCGGCATGGAAAACATTTTTCTGGAATAGGTAAATTTAAAATTTTATACAAAGAAAGTTCTAGTGAAGTGGTTCTAAAAGCAGTAGTACATAAAGGATACTTTTCTTTCTGTTCAGGAGAATTTTGGGAAGAGCACGGTATTACATCTTCAGTAATTTTATAATCGCGAGCTGGTCGATCATACCAAGTATAGCCGGCCTTAAGAGCTTCCTCTTTCGTCAAAGGAAAATAATCCTGTGCCATGGATTCATTATAAGCAAAAGGTGATACTTTGGCCGGAAAATATTCACCCCATTCCTCTGTCTTCCTCATATGTTTAATTATTTTTTCTTTCAGTTTTAAATATTCTTCCTTGGTGTATTGTTTGTTGAATATGCAGTATTGATTTTTTTTAAGGCCGAAACAGCCTAAACAATCCTGCACACCAAAACACATATCGCAGTAATACGAGTCAGTAATAGTGCTATGACAACTTCGAGCTACAATAGTTCGAATTGGAGCCGCCACACCTTGAATTTCATACGACAACTCACCAATAATTATCTCTGTACAATCTAAACAGTCAGCTGTCTTAAACCATGCATCCTGCATATATGCGGTATTTTTATGATCTCGGCAATTAAAAACTGCACGCGCTTGCTCTACATTTTCAACGTAGTCACCGGAAAAATTTTGAGCCTGAAAACCATGGTAATATTTAAATGGTAAGTTATTTCTTAATTTTCTTGATTTGTTTACTGTTTCTTGGATGGATTTCGCATTGAAAGAAAAATCTTTCATCCTTTGCGCATATTCTTCCTTTGTCAGTTGTTCATTAAACCAACAATTCTTCTTGCTTCTCAAACCAACGCAACCAAAACAATCTGTGCATCCTCTACAATCATTACTAAAATACACATCCATACAGTTCGCAGAATCTTGCGACCAAGCACAACGCGAACAATTAGTCATATTCACACATTCGTAGCAAAATTCACATTTATTTATCATATAACAATCAGAGCAGAAAAAACTATAATCATACCAGCTGCCATACATGCATTTTTCATTATTTCCACTTGTAACAAGCATATAGCAATCTTTATTATCTTCAGCTTGGTTCGTATATTCGCTGTTTACGCTATTGGAATTAACCATTGCTAAATGAGGGCAAGCACGTCTAAGCTCTTCGTACTGCTCGAAAAATTGCCGAGTGAAATCAAAGTCACGCCCGTAATTCCTGGCTTCTAGTGCATCGGATTTCCAATATTCCTGCTCATATACTGGAAATGGTGCGTCTGGTCGATAAATGGAAATTATATCTTTTCCGGTAGCATCACACTTCCTTTTATAAAAATTGTACTCGTTTCTGTCTAACAAACGCCTAACATATCGGCACTGAGGACAAAACGTCGGCGGGAGAACTTTTATCTTTTCATAAAATCCAAAATCGTCTGGTTCAATGGTGAAATGACCCTTACAGTTTTGACAATTTTTTGTTTCACTCTTCATTTTTATTTATGTTATCACTTTTTGACGGCCGTCAGAGTTGATAATACGTTAATACACCTCTGCTTGGTAGCATTTCTCACAGTACACTATCTCCGGCCGCTCGGGCGCGTAACTGGTCTCGAATTCCACTTCGCACGTAGCTCCTCCGTGGAAATGTTTTGCTGTCGTAGATGGTGAGCCAGTCGAACCGCACATGCAATTACGATGCCAGAGCTTCATTGGATTTCTCTTTTTTAACCTTTGAAAATGGCGACAATTGGGACAAAGACGTGGAAGCGGGAAATTCAATTTTTTATAGAATTGCAATTCGGGATCGATAATCTTAAAGGCCTCTGTGCATTGTTCACTGCATTTACCCTGGTGTAAACATTCTATCGCTTTACCGATGATACTTTCGTCAACATCTTTTATGTGATCGGGCAAACTCTCTGCCTTGATATCTATCTCATAATTTCTTTCTACTTTTTCTTTTGTCTTAAAACCATAATCCTTCACTCTATCTTCAGGAAGCGGGTAATATTCTTGCAAAATGGTTTCATTGTAAGCAAATGGTGAAAGTTCTATTGGAAAAAATTCACCGTATTTATATACCCTACCCTGTGAGTCAGTGTACGGCATGTCATTCATGTGTTTTATGATTTTTGGTAAAAGTTTTTGGTATTCGGCTTTCGTATATTTTTTATTTAAAATCGCATAATCGTGGTCTCGAACTCCCACACAACCAAATAAAAATTTGGCGCCATAGCACATATAGGTATAGTGCGTCTCAAGGCAACCGTGATTAAGCACTGAAAAAAGCTGTCTAGATCCATCCGCTCCCGTATCAACACCCTCATATAAAAATTCTGTTCGAAGACCGACTCCGTAGCCATCATAGCTTTCTTTAATTCCGTATCCGCCATGATAAAGGTACTTGGAATTTTCAACTCCTTCAAAAATATCAAATATCATTTTGCTGTTTTTCGCATATAAAATGTTGTCCCCGGTGGTATTAAGCGATTTATAAATAAACGCGTAACGCCTAAACTGTTTTTTAAGAAAATTTTTGTATTCTTCCCTAAAATCAGTTAAGGATTTATAACTGCCAAAATTATATTCACTGAGTTTTTTGTTATATTCCTCTTTTGAATACTTTTTATTAAAAATGTGATAACTTTTATGACGAAGATTCACGCAACCCAGGCAGTTTTGCAAACCAAGACAAGAGGTTAAAAACATGGAGTCCATGCATTCATCGCTATCATAGCTAAAATGAGTTCGATAAATACTGCCATCTAAAACATCTTCGTAACATTGTTCTGATTTCAAAACTTTATACAAATCCATGGAATCTTTAACATGCATTGCTCCAGTGGAATAAGAAACATTTTCGTCGAACATGGATGCGTAGATCAAAAAACAATTTCGGCAATCCAAGCTGTGATTTGCATAATCGCTATTGACCATATTCGTATTTCCCAGATTAGCTAAAGGCGCACGCTTCAATAATTTTTTAAATTGTTCAAAGAATGGACGCGAGAAATCATAATCCATACCGTAGTCGAAAGGATCCCACTTATCACTCCACCAAATATCACGGTCATAGACAGTGAGTTTGGTTTCTCGATCAAATATTGAAATTATTTTCTTCCCAGAAAAGGCGCAAATATTGTGGTAAAGCGATCGCTCGTTGCGCCAAATTAATCTGCGCATAGCTCGACATTCCGGACACCAAGTCGGCGGAGGAACCTTTATTTTTTCATAAAACCCAAAATCATCGGGTTCAATAGTGAATTTGCCTTTACAATTCTGACAAACTTTTGTTTCAGGCGACATTTAAGTACTATACAACACATTCACTAGTTTTTCCATGTCGGTAAAACGTCCCTCGAAGGTAGAGCCCAAGACAGTGACGGCTATCTTCTCTCCCCTACTATTCTTGAAAATCACAGTCAGGTTGCCTCCCGCCACTTCAGTAAAACCGGTTTTAGAAAATAAAAGATTGGGAATTTTATTTATTATTACGTTAGTGTTTTTAATATTATGGACGAATCCGGACTCGGATGTTAGGTTTATCTCCGGTGTCCTGGTTGCGTAAAAAATTTCAGGATACGCGCGAATGGCATACATAGCCATAACATTTACATCTTCTGCCGAGGCCAATGCCCCTGCAGTATTCAAGTCAATATCAAGCCCGGTAAAATTTACAAAGAGAGTATTTTCTGCGCCTATTTTACGCGCTTTACTATTCATGTTTTCTAAAAAGTCAGCACTCGAGGCCAGAGTGTAAGCCCCGTCGTTCGCCGAAACCAATAAAGTAAGAATGGCTAAATCCTCTATTTTCCATTTTTCATTCGCCAAAAGCCCAAAATCGCCGACCTCTCTTATGGCGTCTAACGTTATAGATCTAACCTCGCCCTCGTTGTGATTATTCAAGGCCAGAACCACCGTCATTATTTTAGCCAAAGATGCGATGGGCATCATCACTTTATCGTTCCTACCGTAAATTTTTTTATTTTGACTTAGGTTGTAGGCAGATACGGCCTTAGCAAAAAGAGAAATATTATCTAAAGTAATTTTTATTTTTTCTACTTGCTCCCTCTTTGTCCTCTCTCCCTCACTTAATTTGAAGTTTCCGATCGAAAACAAAATCGCCACCAGGGTTAAAATTAAAAGTATAAAAACGAGTAAATTACTTCTAATTTGTTCCGGCGTCATTTGATTCAGCAGAGTCATGCTGGGCGTTCTTAAGATCTGTTGCTAAATTCTCCGCTGCGACTTGGATGGAATTACTAACCTCAGCATACTCCGGTAATTCCTCTACGGACTTTAAGCCCATATAAGATATTAATTCGAAACTTGGTTTGTATATAAAACGTCTGTTATCTTTAGGGTCTAGAATTCTTTCCACCAATCCACGGACAGAAAGCGCTCGAAGGGTAAAGCTTGAATTCACTCCCCGGATGTAATCAATCTCTGATCTACTCGCGCCGTTTCTATAAAGCACAATGGAGAGCGTCTCGAGTGAGGCCTTGGAAAGTTCTTTGTTCAGTTCTTCTTTCTGTAAATTCTCAATCAACCCCGAGAATTCTGGCGCCGTGCCGAGCGTTATTTCCCCGCCTGCATCGCTGGGCGAAGCATTGCGGGCAGGATTTTCTTTTTCCAAAAGCACTATTCCTCTACTCTTTAGGTTCTCTTTTAATTTTTCCAGTGAATTATTTATTTCGGTTTGACCTGCCTTCAAAATCTCCGCTAGTTTCCTGCGGGAAATTGGCTCTCCTTTCCAAAACAATATTGCCTCAATTTTTGATTCTAAATCATTCATTGTGGATTTTCTCTCCCGACGCTTTCGGTCGGGATCCCGACTCCTTCTGGGCGTCGGGATATAATAATGTCTCCCTCTTTTTCATTTTGCGTAGCGTTCAATATCCCCTGCCGAACAAGCTCCAGCATGGCTAGAAAAGAAACTATCACCACTACTTTTTCTTCCCGATTCTTCGGTTGGCCGCTCCAGTCGCGAAAATTTATTTTTAGGGCTTCTTTTATCCTGTCTGTCAGTTTGCTAATCATTTCTTCTATGCTTACGACCTTTTCTACAGGAACTTCCTGTAAAGATGCCTTCTTCGGCATTCTGCCCAATACTTCTCCGGCAAAAGTCATCATGGACTCTTTGGTAATCTGGTCGTCCGGCAAAAAAACCAAGATACTATTTTTTCTTTCCTGTGACGCAAAAATTATTTTTTTGCCAAATTTGTTTTTTATTTCAACCCCAAGCTTGGTAAAAAGCTCGTAGAGGCGAAGCCGCTCTTCTAAGCTTTTGATGTCCCCTTCTTCTTCGGGGGTTAGGTTTAAGTCAGGTAAAAGGGATTTTGATTTTATTAAAATAAGCGTGGCCGCCACCACAATAAAGCTGGCTACTGCGGCGTTGCTTGAGCCCTGAAGTTGATTTACGTATTTTAGATAATCCTCCGTCACCTGCGCGAGCGAAAGGTCGTTAATGAAAAGTTTTCGTTTTTCTATCAGGTCTAGGAGTACTCCGAGCGGCCCTTCAAATACACTTGTTTTTATTCTATAAGTTTTTTCTGAACTTTCTGTTTCCACCGTTATATGCTAACATTTCCCTATGAAAAAAGAAAATGTCCGGCTGGAGAAATTCATTGTCCCAGAAAGGTATGACATACAGCTTAAGCCCGATCTTAAAAATTTTACTTTTGAAGGAGTGGAAACAATCCTGCTTACCGTCTCTAGAAAAACCCGCGCTATCACTCTCCACTCTAAAGATCTGGAGATAGAAACAGCAGCCGTATTGATTGGAAGAGATAAAGTATTTTCTAAGATTTCTTATAACGAAAAAAGGGAAACAGCTACTTTTAATTTTTCAAAACTCATCCCTAAAGGAAAACTAAAACTCATTATCGTGTTTACAGGAGTGTTGAATGATAAAATGCGTGGATTTTACCGCAGCCAGTATAATGTAGGGCAAAAAGAATATCACATGGCTACGACCCAATTTGAGGCCACTGATGCCCGTAGGGCCTTCCCTTGTTTTGACGAACCGGCGCACAAATCCGTATTCCATGTTTCTTTAATTGTAGAGAAAGGCAAGACAGCAATTTCCAACACTTTGCCTGTTTCGGTTCTGGAACACGAGGCGGGATATGAAATTATAAAATTCTCGCCTACGCCTAAAATGTCCACTTATCTTTTGGCATTTATCGTGGGTGATTTCGAATATATTGAAAAGAAATCTAATGGGGGTGTGATCGTGCGTGTTTACACAACTCCCGGAAAAAAACATCAGGCGAATTTCGCTCTGTCTTGCGCAGTGAAAACACTAGAATTTTATGAAAAGTATTTTGACATTCCGTATCCGCTTGAAACACTGGATATGATAGCCATTCCGGACTTCACTTCCGGCGCAATGGAAAACTGGGGCGCCATTACTTACCGCGAGAGTGCCCTACTGGTAGATCCCCTCCATTCTTCCATCCACAACAAGCAGTGGGTAGCGCTTGTCATCGCGCACGAAATCGCCCACCAATGGTTCGGTAATCTAGTAACCATGGAGTGGTGGACACACCTGTGGTTAAACGAGGGTTTCGCTTCATATATAGAATATCTGGCGATAGATAAACTTTTTCCAAAATGGGACATCTGGACGCAATTTTCCAACAACGAACAGGGCTCCGGGCTCCGGCTGGACTCGCTTCTAAATACTCACCCTATTGAAATACCGGTGCATCATCCGAGCGAGATAGGAGAAATATTTGATGAAGTGTCATATTCCAAGGGCGCCTCAATCATCCGCATGCTGGCTGGATACTTGGGTGAAAGGGACTTCCGCGACGGCCTGCGATATTATTTGAAAAAGCATAGTTATAAAAATACGGAGACAGTTCACCTCTGGCAAGCATTTGAAAAGGTCTCGAAGAAAAAAGTCGAGCAGATGATGCGGACTTGGACGAGCCGACCCGGCTATCCAGTGCTGGAAGCCAAACTCCTAAATAATAAATTATTCTTGTCTCAAAGCAGATTTTTTGCAAGCCCTGCATCTAAACAAAAAGCCAAAGATAAAACAATCTGGCAAATACCAGTATCAATAGAAGACAAAAAGGGTCCTTGGGCAAAAATAAATATTGGTGAGACAGGATTCTTCAGAACGGCTTATTCAAAGGAACTACTGGAGAAACTATACGCCCCAGTCAAAGGGAAAATTTTAGAAGCTAGCGACCGGCTCGGTATTGTGCGGGATTTGTTTGCTCTATCAGAGGCAGGCACCATCCCCACGACCGATGCTTTGGACTTTTTATCTGCTTATAAAAGTGAGGACAATTATATGGTTTGGGTAGAAATTGCCACTGGCCTAAGTAAAATTGAACAACTTGTAACCAAAACACCGATGGAAGAAGATTTTAAAAAATTCATGCATGACTTGTTTTCGCCGCTGGCTCTGCGTTTTGGCTGGAATAAAAAGAAAAAGGAATTGCATAGCGCCACACTTCTGCGACCACTTGTACTTTCCCGGGCCGGACTTGCCGGAAATAAAAAAATAATAAAAGAGGCAAAAGAGAAATTCGCACTCTTGCAAAGGGGCGGCTCCGTCTCCCCTGATGTACGTTCTAGTGTCTATACAATCCTCGCGCGACACGGCGGAACGAAAGAATACAAAATTTTAATAAAAAAATATAAAAAAGAAACACTGCACGAAGAAAAAAATCGCATTGGCAACGCCTTGGGATTTTTTCCAAATCCTAAAATTCTTGCATTTGTCTGTAAATTCTCTCTAAGCAAGGACGTACGCATGCAGGACACCATTGGCATCATCTCCTCCGTGGGAACAAATCCTGCCGGCCGGGATGTCTGGTGGAATTTCGTGAAAAAGAATTGGAAATTGCTCGTCTCTCGCTACGGCGACGGCGGGCATACTCTGGCGCGACTAGTAAAAGCAATAAGCGGAAGCCCGGAGGCAAAACATTTGTTTTCCTTTAAAAAGTTTTTCAAAACGCGCGACGCCCCCGGCGCCAAGCGTTCTATAGAACAAGTCCTGGAGCGCCTCGAAGGCAACATCTTGTGGCTAAAACGTGACAAAAAACTTATCCACACCTTCCTGTCTACTTTACTTGACTAAAGTTGTGAATTCTAGCATATGCTAAAATTCACGACACTAAAACTCATGAGTTAACTACTGAGTTATCCACACCCCCTTGTTACTTTAGTTGACTAAAGTACTTTAGTTTGCTAAAGTAGGGGTACCTGTCCCGTACTAAATTTTTGATTACGGGACATAACAATAAACATTATTAGTTAAAATTTTAGTACTGGGATGAGTAAAGGGATGAATAAAAACACAACGATAAAAACAGTTCGGCTGATTCAGGAAATTGGCCCTAAAATGGACTGGAATACCAGAGAAACCAAGCAACTAATTGCTGGGATTTTAGAGCTTAAAAACAGCGATGAGGCGAAACGGTTTTTGCGTGACCTTATGACTCCGCAAGAAATAAAAGAATTCGCCAATCGCCTGGAGGCTGCTTCCCTGCTCTCATCCCTAACGCAATACAATTTCATTACGAAAAGAACTGGCTTGTCCTCTGCCACGATTGCTCGCATTGCCAAATGGCTCAACGGCAGCTTGGGCGGCTACCGCTTAATTCTTAATCGTTTAAATCACCATCACAACCATTCCAAACTTAGGAAAGGGTTGTCTTTGAGCTCGTAAAATATTTTTGTTTGAAGTTAACCCCTCCCTAGGTTTTACCTAGGGAGGGGTTTTGCGTTGTGGCGCAAAACTTAGTCAACTTTGTTCTTTGAGAGGGAGAGGCAGATGTCAAGAAAACTGCAAATCGGAGTGATGGGAAGCGCGGCAGATCTGAACTACTCGGAAACCGTAGCCATCTTGGCCGAAGAAGTCGGTCGCGAGTTGGCCCTTCAAAACTGCACCGTCGTTTTTGGGGCCGAGAAAGATTACGATTCGCTCTCGACGGCCGCTGGTCGCGGCGCGCGTAGCGCCGGAGGTCTCACAATCGGCATCACATACGGCAAGGGTCTGGTGGTTTTTGACGAAGCCGATGTGGTGGTGACGTGCGGCGCAGAGCGCGGCGGTCCGCGCGAGTCCGTTCTGGTTCTTTCCTGTGATGCGATCATCTGCATCTCCGGAGATAGCGGAACGCTCACCGAGATGTTGGTCGCCTACCAATCCAACATTCCCATCATCGCCTTGACCGGCACGGGCGGATGGAGTGATAAGATAGCCGGACAGTTCTTCGACGCTCGCAAACGGCAACACAATATAAGCCCAAAAATGCTTGACTTTTGACTTGAAACATGCTATACTACAAGGATATAGCGTTCTTTGAATATTTTAGGTTTTTTGGAGCCAGGCAATTAGGTTGCCTTAAAAAAGTTGCTTAATCGTCTGGTTCAGTCGGCCACGACCCCGAAAGAAGCCGTAGCTTTGGCTTTGAAAGCAGTGGAAAGGAAATGAAGCCAATTGACATCGTCGTCCCGGACGGCTCGATGCAAGAAGTCGTCATGGGTCTGTTCGCGAAAGCGGGCATGCCCATCACCATCGAGAAGAAGCGCACCAAGGAAGGCAAAGTCGGCGTTCCTTGGATCAAACGGGTCGCCTTTCAGCGACCGCAGGAAATTCCGCACTATCTTCACAGGGGGCACTTTGACATCGCAATCTGTGGAGAGGACTGGCTCGCAAATTGGGGCTACAAATTCCCCATCTTACTAAAGCTGCCCATCGGTCGCAGCGGAAACAAGCTAGTCAAAGTCGTCTTGGCGGTAAGTCAGACCAGTGGCATCAGCCGGGTCGAAGACCTGCCTCTAGGCGCAGAGGTGGCCACCGAGTACGTCCAGCTTGTCGAGAAGTTCTTCAAAGAGCGGGGTCGTACAGACATCCGTGTCCTGCCGTCATTTGGCAACACGGAACACAAGATCGCTTTCGGTGCGACGGCGATCGTCGACGTAAGCGAAAGTGGAGACTCTATCGGAGAGAACCAACTTGAAGCCATCGACATGGTCATGGAATCTCACACCGTGATCGTGGCGAACGAGGATTCACTGGCGGAGAAGGAGAAGCGACCGTACATCGACTGCTTCGTGCGACTCATTCGCGGCGCGTACCAGAAAGCGATCTTGTGTATGGTTATTGCGAACGTCCCAACGAACGCAGTGGAAGAAGCTAGCCGAATCTTGGGAGGATTGAAGGGGGCATCTCGTTCCCCTCTTGCCGTTCCGGATTGGTTCGCGCTTCAGTCCATCGTCCGACGCGAAGACGAACAGACGGTGATTTTCAAACTCCTGCAAATCGGAGTCACTGACATCATCGTGAACCGCGACATCCCGCTCATCATGACTTAAGATAACGCTTGCTATCTACAGGCCGAGAGTCCTGATCAACTCTCATAAAGCCAGCAACACTCTGAAAGGAAAATGTTCGCTGGCTTTTTATTTTCTAAATACTTCATTTCTTGCTACTTTAGTTGACTAAAGTAATTTAGTTTAATAAAGTAAATATAATGTGTTGTTATTTTGTGCATATGCATAAATTAACAACATAATTTTATTTCCGTTTTTCAAAAACTTAATTGTGCGCATCCACTTTTGCCGCGACGATGAAGTCATTCTCGGAGAGCCCCCCGATGGCGTGTGTCCAGAGCTCTAGAACTACTTTACTATAGTAAACGTGAATGTCCGGATGGTGGTCTTCCATTTCCGCTACATCCGCCACTCGTTCTACAAAGTTTATCGCTCCGATAAAATCCTTAAACTTAAATTCTTTGGAAATTTTCTTTCCGTCTTCGCTTAAATTCCAGCCCGGCACATCCGGCAAATATTTCTGTGCACCTGCTCTATCTATCGGGTCCACCCCTCCTTCGCAGGGTACGCATTTTTTCTTAAGTAAATCGTTGCTCATTATTTATATTTTCTCTTAATCTAGCAATTTTGTAAATACTAAACACAAGTACTAACGCTCCAACCCATTGAGTGAAAGAAAGTACTGTGCCATGCACAATGAAGTCGAGTAGAATAGCTACAAAAGGAAAAGTGAGTTCTAAGATTGTGGAAATATGGACTGGTGTCTTGGCAAGCCCTTTATAATAAATCAAAAGCGCCACCATGCCGGTAGAAACGGCGATAAGCGCGAGCCACCCGAATTGAGCCCCTGTCGGCGCGCTTAAACTAGGACCGTACCCGAACAAAAGTAAAATCGGCAAAGCAATTATTATCGTAAATAAAAATCTATAAAAAGTACTGACCTTGGCCTCCACTCTACCGAGAAGCATTTTAGAAAATGTGGTGGACGACCCCCAGGCGAAAGCGGCACCCAGCGCATAGAGCGCGGCAATAACAGTACCCTCCCCAGTTTCTAAATTCACCACGCCATTTTTAAAAGTGACGAAGTAAGCAGCCACGACAGCAAAAATCGCCCAAGGAATATACCCGGGCTCAAATCTTTCTTTAAGAAAAATTCTCGCGGTTGTAATGGCAAATATCGGCTGAAGTTTCTGAAGAAGGAATACGACAGACAAAGATATGAAGTGCACTTTCCCGAGCGCTGTGGTGAACCAGAGTGTCCCTAATAGCCCGCTTAATACTGAAATTAAAACAATCAGCCACCATTCCCTCTTGGTAAGTCTCGTTGCGAATAAATATTTGTAAACAAAAGGAGATAAAATGACAAGCCCGATCAAATGCTCTAAAAAAATTATAGTAATCGGCGGCAGAGTGTAGAGGTGCTGGCGAATGAGTCCATCAAATGCCCAAAGAAGCGCCGCGATGATTATTAATATTGGACCAGAAAATTTCATAATTTCATTAATGCGAGTTCAAGTCCGGCGAGCACTGCTTCCCCGCCGACATGAATTCTTGCTTTTGCCTGTTTAAGATTATTGACCGTAAGCACCCCGAAACCGACGGGGATATTGTCTTCAATCATCACTTTTAGAATTCCCTCTTGCGCCATTTTACAAACATAGTCAAAATGCGGAGTATCTCCACG
>Ga0209542_10000422_pt1 | contig 102631 bp, 100 predicted proteins | sample RifCSPhighO2_01_FD_184028 | JGI IMG/M metagenome (GOLD analysis project Ga0209542, IMG submission 184028) | Soil microbial communities from Rifle, Colorado - Rifle CSP2_plank highO2_0.1 (SPAdes) (version 2) | ecosystem: Environmental > Terrestrial > Deep subsurface > Rock core/Sediment ...
TGGAGAGGGATTTTTACTTGACAATAATATTAAAAAGTGTTGTGATAGGATTTATTTTCATCATGCTTTTTGACCATTATTTTTGGGACATTCAGCAAGGACAAATTTTATTTTGGTTGACGGCAGAATTATTGGTCGGTGTTAATTCTATTGGAGTAACTACTGTGGAAAACTAATGTATAGCTAACAGGTGTTACCCATAACTATACCAAGTGTTACCTTACGGTGTTAACTATACATTTATTTGCTTTTATTTCAGGTTGGTAATATAATTGCCTGAACGGAAATTTTTGAAAAGGAGGCGAGAAAATGATAAGCGAATCACGGTTCGTCAAAGAAACGCAAAAAGAAACAAAAATCTCGGCCGATCTTCTGCGAAATTTCTTCCGCACTGCCGAGAAAATGTACTGTCTTTATCACTGGAAAGATCCTGATATTTCACAGGATGAAAAATGGGAAAAAATACTGGAATTTGAGGAAAAATACCTTTGGCCGGTATATCGGCAACTTGACAATCCATCTCTTTCGATTTACCAAAATCCCGACTATGAAAGCGAGTGCATCATGTTTAGAAATTCTATTTCCGATGAATGGTCATTGCGGTCTCGCCAAAAAAACATAGATCCAAGGGACTTTAAAACGGGATTAAAAGAATTGATAGAGAGAAGATTTCCCCTCCTGAATTTAGCGTTAGCGATTACCGACAACGATATGGAAATATTCAAAAAGGGGCCAAAAAAAGGGATTAATTGGTGGTTTATTGGAGCCACAACTATCGCAACGTTAGGAGTAATAAAAGGAGTAAAAGTTCTTAGTGATAAGAATAAAAAGGAGGAAAAAAAGGGATAAATCCGCGTGAATAATAATATATATTCGCGCGGGTTTTTTATTCCACTTTTTGAGTTATTCACAGAGCCATTTTCCTTGCTTTGTAGTATAATTAAAATAGTGCTATAATATAAACGGATGAAAACAAAAACTATAAAAAAATCATTGGCCGTTTTCGCGGGACTTTTGGTTTTGAGTTTCGCCGTTTTTGCTTTGGCTGATGAAGACAAAAAAAACGGAAAAAATATTTTTTTGGACTCGGATCAGGACGGGCTGACTGATGAAGAAGAAAAGGGTTATGGAACCGACCCGAACAATAAGGATTCTGACGGCGATGGATATTCCGACGGGGCGGAAGTGTTTGGCGGATATGATCCGCTAAAACCGGCTCCGGGAGATAAAATTGAAACCGCGGATAATAATGAAGAAACAAAGGACGAAAATACGTCCGAAAAAAGCGCGGATAAAATAAACCTGACGGAGGAATTGTCCACGCAAGTAGCCGGATTGATAGGCAGCGGAATAAGCAATAATAAAGAAATCTCCATAGAGGACTTGGACAATATTCTGCAAAATTCGCTGGGAAATGAATTGACCTTTGACAACCTGCCGGATATTGACGAAAAGGATATTAAGATCAAAAAACAAAATTATGCGGAATTATCCGAGGAAAAAAGGAAGGAAATGGAAAAAAGGGATACCACTGAATATTTGACCGCGCTTTCCTATATTGCTATCAGTAATTCACCCAAAAAAATCAGCGACATCAAGGATATTGACGCTTTTAGCGAAGAATTTCTGCAACAGGTAACCATGCTTTCAAATTCAATGTCCAATATCTCCTATTTCAAAGACATCGCTGAAAAAGGAGAAGCTGCTTATGACCAAATGAAAGAAGTTGAAGTTCCGGAAAACATGTTGGATATTCACGAGAAAGGTCTGCGGCTTTTTAAATACGCCATTTCCCTTAAAGATAAAGACAACCCGGATGATAATGACCCAGTACGAACTATTACTCAACTTTCCAATATCCAGAGCTTGATTAGTATTAGCTTGAGTTTCGCCCAGGAAGTCGAAGGCAAATTTAAGGAAATTGGAATCAATGAAACTCCGTTTAATTTATAGGCAATGAATATTAAAACAAAAATAATAATTTTTCTTCTCTTCACTCTTTGCGTGAACTTTTTCTCCGTTCCAGTTACGCACGCGGCAATTTGGTGGGAAAATTTCGGGGCGGCTGGCTTCAAGCAGGTGTTGGAAACTATCATGAGCCAGATTATGGCGATGATCAGGGGCATGATGAAACAAATGGCGGTCCAAATGCTGACCAAGCAAGTAAATAACATGGTGTCAGGCGGCGGAACTGACGGGGCTATGTTTATAATCGACTGGCGGGATGCTATCGTTAAAGAGCCGGCAGAAAAAACAGACGTGTATATGAACGACCTTTTTTCCATTACTACGGGAGGAATCAGCTCCGCTTCGAATTATTCAAGCGGTACAGAAGGAGTTTCGGGAAATTATTCCAGTTATCTGCAGGAAACCGCGAAACAAGCAATTTCCGGCGATATTCCTCGTTATAATTTGAATGAATATGTAGGCGATCCGGCTGATATGCTTTCAACTGGTAATTGGCAGGCCTGGGGCGCTTATTTTTCCAATGATGCTAATAATCCATATGGCTACAGAAATATTGCGTTACGGGAAGCGAGTGCTAAATATGCGGAGGAGGAAAAGCTGGCTATGACTAAGGCCATAGCGTATCAAGGATATAAAGGAAAAGAAAGTGGGGGGCAAATTGTCACTCCTGGATCATTAGTAAAAGACATCCAGGCTGATACTCAGGATATAGGTAATAAAGCATTAGCTAACGCGACCAGTATTCCGGAAATTATCACTTCTCTTGTTTCCCGGCTGGTAATGCAGGCGCTTCAGAAGGGAGTGGGATCGATTCAGAAGTCCGTGCAAAAGGAGATTGGCAATACAAGAGGGAATTATCAGCAGAATTATTCGAATTCCAGCACAACCAGCCAATATAAATCGCAGTATTAGAAATTGCAGTTTTATTTTAAAAACCTGGCTTGCGCAGCCAGGTTTTTTTAAATTCTTGCTCAGTGGACACAAGAGGATTCGAACCTCTGATCTCTAAAACCCGCCTGCCATGACTGTGGACGGCACAAGACTCGAACTTGTGACATTCATCCCACCCTTCGCGAAGGGTGGGATCAATGTGACATTCTAACTTCACCCGCCCTAATTTTTGGGCGTGGGCTTGTCCAGACTTGAACTGGAGACCTCTTCCATGTCAAGGAAGCGCTCTGACCAACTGAGCTACAAGCCCAAATTTTGGCGGGATTTTACGGGGAACTAGCCGTCCATTTTAATTCCTTCCGGTTCGGGGATTTTTTTATCAGATAATGCTTCCTCAACCACTTCTTCTTTTTTTTCCGATTTTGCTATTTCCTTAAAAAATAATATCCAGGCGCTTTGGCAAAAAACCTTATAAACAGCGCTAATTAAGAGGAACATTAGCAAAAAAACAGCAATTCCTAATGACGCGATAATAAATATCCCGGCTTTATTAAGAAACAAATGCATCACAAATCCTGCCAGAAGCAATCCGGCTAGAAACGAGAGTGAAATAAAAAAAAGCGCGACTCCAATTGCTATCCCTATGGGAATGAATAATAATGCCATAATTATGCTGGAAAAAATATTTTTCCTAAAGAGAGCATAAGCGTTTTCCAAAGAAGACAATATTTTCAAATCGCCTAAAACAATATACATAGAACTGTAATTTTTCAAAAAAGAACTTATTATTAAAAGCGGAAGAAATATTATTATCGCCAAAAATAATGTAACGAAACCAAGCAAAAATGACTTCATATAAAAAAGAAAAATTACCGGGAGAAAAAGAATTATCCCTGTTCCTATTAAAAATATATTTACCAGCAGTCCGGAAAAAAGCAACCGCCAAAAATATCTTTTCCCCTCTTTAAAACCCTCTCTAAAGCTTTTTTTTCGCTTATTATCAATATCATGAATCGTTTTAATCAACCCTCCCCTGGCAAGTATTCCGATTATTAAAAAAAACACAGCCAGGATTATAAGCGCGATAAGAACTGCCGTTATAATTTTATAGTGCGAAACCGCAAAACCCATTGCTTTCCCTATGACTTCTTTTCCGGCATCTATGTCGCTTCCTTTCTTGTAATTATTCAGCGGAATATTATAGTTATAGCTTAAATTGGGAAACCCAAAGGAAATCAGCAAGCCAAACCACCAAAGGAATTTATTTCCCCAGGTGATAGCCCAAGCCCTTTTTAATATTTCCAGATAATTAATTTTATCCACAGTAAGAATATAAAAAAATTCCTTATAATCCTGCGGTTATTTCCCGATAATCTCATTGAACTCGTCTTTTTCTATTGTTTCTTTTTCCAAAAGAATGATGACAATTTTTTCCAATATCTCCTTTTTTCCGGTAATTATTTTTTCCGCGATTTTCCCAGAGTCATCAATGAAACGGGAGACCTCGCGATCAATTTCATTGGCAGTGCTTTCCGAATAGTCCCTTTCTTCGCTGATTTCACGCCCTAAAAAAATAAGTTCTTCTTTTTTGCCAAAAGTCCGGGAGCCCAACTTACTCATTCCGTAGCGAGTAACCATACTTCTGGCTATTCGCGTCGCGCGTTCAAGATCATTGGCCGCGCCAGTCGTTACATCGCTAAATTTTATTTTTTCGCTGGCATAGCCCCCAAGCAGGACGGCCAATTCATCGAGAAAATAGGCCTTGGAATGCAATCGTTTATCTTCAGTGGGAACTGCCAGCGTGTAGCCGCCGGCCTGTCCGCGAGAAATTATGGAGATTTTGTGAACCGGATCGGCGTTAGGAAGATTCGCGGCTACCAGCGCGTGCCCGGCTTCATGATAGGCGATTATCTCTTTCTCCTTTTTGTTTATCGCCTTGCTTTTCCTTTCCGGGCCCAGAATCACTTTTTCAATCGATTCAGCAAGTTCCGGCATATCTATTGATTTCTTGTCGCGCCGGGCGGAAAGTATGGCGGCTTCGTTTACCATATTAGCTAAATCCGCTCCCGAAAATCCCGGGGTGCGCTCCGCCAAAATCCGCAAATTAACGTCACTTCCAAGCGGTTTGTTTTTCGCATGGATTTTCAATATTTCTTCCCGTTCATTGATATCCGGAAGATCTAGAACAACTCGCCGGTCAAATCTTCCCGGCCGAAGCAACGCCGGATCCAAAATATCCGGCCTGTTGGTCGCAGCAATAACAATCACATTAGTTTCAGTTTCAAAGCCATCCATTTCAACCAAAATCTGATTAAGCGTTTGTTCTCTTTCATCATGCCCTCCGCCCAGTCCCGCGCCCCGGTGCCTTCCAACGGCGTCTATTTCGTCAATAAAGACAATAGAAGGCGCGTTCTTCTTTGCCTGGCGGAATAAATCCCTCACCCGGGAGGCTCCGACTCCCACGAACATCTCAACAAACTCCGATCCGCTGATGTTAAAGAATGGCACGCCCGCCTCGCCGGCAACCGCTTTAGCCATTAGTGTCTTGCCCGTTCCAGGAGGACCTAAAAGCAATACTCCCTTGGGAATTTTGGCTCCGATATTTAAAAATTTCTTAGGATGCTTCAGAAACTCAACTATTTCATACAATTCTTCTTTGGCTTCCTTGGCTCCGGCGACATCAGTGAAAGTCACTCTTTTTTTCTTATCTTTGGGATCAACCATCCGCGCGCGGCTCATTCCGAAAGAAAGCGCCTGGGTATTTCCCCTCTGGGCTTGGCGCATCATAAACCAAATGAACCCGCCGATCAGAAGAAACGGCAATAAAAAAGGCAAAATTGCGCCCATCCAGGTAGCCCAGGAGGGCTCTTTTTTAACCACTATATTAACTAAATTAAGTTTTTCCGGATTCACTCCGTAATTTTTAAGCGATTCGGTTATCCCTGACTCTCTTTCTTTTACGGATTTTTCCTGTTTTCCGTCCGCCAGTTCTATTTTAAGCTCGTCATTGAAAACCTCTATCTGTTTTACCTTGCCTTCATTAATCTGTTTGACTAAATCACTCAAGGAAATATCGGCAGGAGTTTGTGAAGGAGAACTGTAAAGAATAAGGAATCCGGATATTAAAAGAAAAAAAAGAATTACGATAGATATGTTTTTTAGCAGTTTTTCCATGAAATTCTCTACGAATTACGAATTCGTACGAATATACGAATTATTAACTCCATTAAGTTATTACATTAGTTATAAATTATGCGATATTATAATTTTATCACCTTTACGCGTCAATTTCAATCCTTTAAATATTACAATCTGATTTTTGCTTTTAGTGCTTTTTACTGCCTTTAAAATTTCCTCCACATGCGCTGATTCAATATCTTTCAGATTGCCTTTAATTTTAAAAATAAAGTTCAACAAGGCCATTTTTTGCAGAGAAGGGTGCAAATTTAGCAACTTTTTAACGCTTAAATTCTTCATTTTTTCTGCCTCTTTTTCCGCGATATCACTTAATAAAGAATAATCATCCGCGATGGAAACCGCCGAGTCAAGAATAGTTTTTTTAATACCAGGATTGAAATTTTTTTTCAGATAGGGAATTAATTTATTTCTGATTTTGTTCCGCAAAAATAAATTCTCGGCATTCGTCCTATCTGCCCTATAAGTCCTATTCGTCTTATCTAAATAACCGAGAATTTCTTTTCTCGAAATTCCCAGCAATGGCCGAATGATTTTTTCATTCTTATATTTCATCCCGGACAACCCTTGCAATCCCGCCCCGCGGATAAGGCGCATTAAAAATGTCTCCACTTGGTCGTCCGCATTATGCGCCACCGCGATTAAATCTAATTTATTTTGCTTTCTTACTTTTTCAAAAAATTCGTAACGAATGTTGCGCAATTCATTCTCTGAATGAATTTTCCTAATCTTCCTCTCCTTTTTTAAGGAGAGGGTGGCGCGAAGCGCCGGGTGAGGTTTGGCGGGCGGATGAGGGAGAATAAGAGTAAAAATCTGAATCCCATATTTCCCCGCCAATTTTCTCACGAATTCCTCGTCTTTATCGCTATCTTTCCCCCGTAAACCGTAATTAATATGCGCGATAATCAGTTGCAAATCATACTTCGGCGCGATTTTCGCCATAATATCCAACATGCACACCGAATCCGGCCCGCCGGAAACGCCTAAAACAATCTTTGATCCTCTCTGCCAAAGTCCTTGTTGAAACGCCGCGTTTTGGATTGTTTTAATTAAATTCTTCATGTTATTTTTACTGAAATTATTCTGTCCTTATTTTTCCTTCCAATCCTTGCCACGCCAAATTAAAAATAAATCTCTGCATATTGGCGATTTCCTTGCTCTCTATCACAACCGCCATAAAATTTTCTTTATAAGAAATTAACGCTACTTTATCTCCGTAAATTTCCGTATCTCCGGAAAAAAGTTGCTGATTTTCAGGAACTAGAATTATTTTGCGCATTTCTCTTTCCGCGTTCCTTTGCCACTCCCTGCTTTCCTCGCTGTCTATAGCGATAACTTTGGCGGTTATATTTTTAACGACTCTTTTTTTAAAATATTCTTCGGCGTAACCTTTGGGAAATATATCAAATAATTTTTTAATAGAAGTATATGTTAAAATCTCATCTCCCTCTTTAATTGAACTCAAGGTATCTTCATACACCGCAATTGCTCCCGCGACCCCCTCGTAAAATTTTATTCTTGGCTTGGCCACCGGAGAATTATAAATTGACTTGAGTTCCGGCAATATTTTTACTAGCTCCGCCTCTTTCTGCTTTATGGAGATTTTTAATTTATCCGGATCTTCGGCGTTAAAAAATCTTTTCTTGCCCTTAAAGGTCTGATAAAAAAGGCCTTTATTAACCAACTCCGTCAAAATATTATACGCCGTAGGCCGCTTAACGCAAGCTTTTTTGGCTAAATTCTGCACCGAGGACTCCCCCAGCTCCAATCCGGCCAGATAAATTTCCAATTCTTCTTTTGCCAGTCCAATATCCTGCAAAACTTTTTTAATTGAATTGTCCATATTTGTCAAAAAATATAACAACAATTTTATTATATATAAATGGCTTATTTTGTCAATAATAAGAAAAAATGCAGCGATATACTGACAAAAAAAGTAATTCGATGTCAAATTACTTGACAAAATTTTAAAAGAGGAGTATAATAGAGAGTCAAAATAAAAATGCAGCTTAACAATAAAATATAGGAGGAAAGAATGAAAAAAATGATTCAAAGAATGACCAGTAAGTATAAGGCGGCACAGGAGGAAAAAAGGCAAGGAGAAATGGATGAAGAGGAAATAAAAAGATTTGAAAATATAGAATCAGGAATCGCTAGTTTTCCGGCATGGCTTCGAATCAAGGTTGATAATTTAGAAGTGGCAATTAAATCTGCAAAAGGCGAAGATTTTTCTATTAATGGAAACGACTGGATAATGGAAGAGTTAAAGGACACGTCTGATGTAATCAAATCAATGAAATTTCGGTTGGAGGCATATCAAAAAGCGCGAATTAGAGAAGTTGAAAGACGTTTAGGGTTTAAGCATAAAAAGGAAATAAAAACTGATGCCGTAAAAACGCTGGAGGAATTACTGGAAGAAATAAAATCCAGAAGTAAGGGATTATATCATGAGCTGGATAATAATCTGAAAATATTAGAAAGATATCCTAAGTATCTTCCAGATTCGAATATTGATGGAATACTGGGCAATCTTCAAGAAACAAAAATTCAAATCAAAAGCATTGAGGAGTTATTAGAAACTTATAAAAAAGGAGGATAATCGTTATCCGAGGGAGTAAAAATTATCACAAAAAACTCAAAGGCAGGAATCGCAACCGCGACCCTGCTTTTTTGCGTTCAATAAATTTATTTTCGTGTTTCCGAATAATGTCCGCCTTGGGCGCGATAAATCATGAACATTACATTCTCATTCGCGTTTTCGGGAATAATTTCGATACCCGGGTTTTTATTTTTCCAGACGCGGAAAATTTCATCGGCAAACGCTTGTCCGACGGTTTTCACATCTTTGAAATCCAAAATTACCGTTTTGAACTTTTCCAATCCGACCGTAATCCTTCGCGCCTGGGAACGGGAAAGATATTCCGTTCCCGCTTTGTGCAGTTTGACAATAACTTTGGTTTTGGAAAATTCAAAGGATTCATTCGTATACTGATCAAAAATTTTTTTCAAGTCCTTTTCACTTTTTTCGGAAACGGCGAATACCACTTTTGTTCCCGCGAATTCCTTGGAGTCCTCGACAAAAACATCGCCAAGAATGTTATTAAAAACCAATGATTTCCTGAAGCTTTTGATGGTCAGAACATCGGCCACTTTAGAAGTGAAAAATATGCCTTCTCCGCTGTGCCGCTCCGGCAGAGTGGTTTGTTTACCCTTCAGAAGATCCTGGATAGCTTCCAATTCGCTGGCAAGCTTTTTTTTGCCTTGAATATTGCGGAAGATTCCAACTCCGCGATCAACCACGGTAAAGCGGATTTTTCCTTCCGTCTTTTCCATAAATATTTCGATGAATTCAGAACGGGAGTGTTCAATGGCGTTATTTAATATTTCCGTAAAAGCGTAGCTGACTATGCGTTCTGTGTTTTCCGGCAAGTTTAAAAATATCCCTGTATTCTTTTGAATTTCGTCTAAAATCAAATCTTCGGAAACGCCTTTGTTGGCGATTTTTTTTCGCACCGACAAAATCTTTCCCTTTTGCAAAGCTAATTGCTCATTGTCAGCCCTGACATAGGAAGCTTTGTTGGCTTTCCCAATGAGAACGATTTCTCCTTCTTCCTGGAGTTGTTTTAGAAACCGGTTAACATAGGCGCGCGAAAAACCGCTAGTTTTGACTATTTCCACGGATTTCACCGAGTCCTTTTTATTAATCAAATCTAAAATAAGCTTTTTGAGTTCCATATTGTTGCTAACTTAACTATACTCTAATAAACAAAAGTTGTCAAATAGTTGACAACTAAAAGCTTTTAGAATGCTTTGTATAAAACAAAATTAGCCGAATTAATGTTGTTAACTTTCTTATAAATAATAAATTAAAGTTGACAACTTGCTTACAAATAAGATTTGATGATTTCCGCGGTTTTAGCGATGGCTTCATTCAATTTTCCTTCTTTATTCACCACGGTGTAGTCATAAATATCCGCGTGTTTCATCCACGCCTTTGTATATTCCATTCTTTCCCTGATATATTTTTCGGAAAGTCCGCCGCGGCGGCGGATGCGGTTTTCCATAATTTTCAAATCCGGAACGGTGACAAAAATCGCCGGAATTTCCGGATACAATTTCTTGGCAGTTATCACGCCTTTCCAGTCAATTTTCCACGTCCCGATTTTTCCGGAATTTTTCACTCTTTCAATTTCTTTTTTGGTCACTCCGTATAAATTACCGTTATACTGCTCCGCCCATTCTACAAATTCATTGTTATTTCGGCGTTTTTCAAATTCTTCGCGCGCGATAAACCAATAAGGATCGCTTTGCGATTCGCCCGGGCGCATTTCTCTGGTTGAAGTAGTTACTATCCGCTCTATCGGAAAATATTTTTTCAGCCCTTCAATAATTGAATCCTCTCCCGCTCCGGAAGGCCCGGAAATGATGAAAATGTTGTTTTTATTGGCTATTGACATGATTTGTGTATTATGCTATCATACGTCAGCTTAGAAAAATCCAAGCAAGGAGGTTTAAAATGCCCAAAGAGGTAATTACCCCTTCAGATATTTTCTCCAAAGAAGAATTGGAGAAAATAGATTCTCTTGATCTGTCCGCTCAAAGTATTTTAAATGCTTTGCTAAGACAAAAAAACGTTGAAAAAGCGGAGTATCAGGGAAATGGGTCCTTTCTCGTCACGCCAAAAAAGGAAACGAAAGAGATGCCCTTTACATTTAAAATATTAATTAAAAATGAAGGGGTAGATGCGTAAAGGATTGGATTCTAAAAGAATTCAATCCTTTTTATTTTTACTCTTGCCCGAAGTTTCTTGGTAAATAGCTCGCATTGTTTCATAAATAATTTTTTTCCTGAAAGGGTTGGCTTCGTCCATCATAATCATAACCTGGTTGAAGAAATTCAGGATAAATTCCTCGCCGATTAATTTTGAAGGGCTGACATTCTTCTCGCGACTCTCTCGGTCTATTTTTCCCATTTTTAATTTATTCCCGCGCACCAGCACGACATTGGCGTTCCCCGACCAGTTGATTTCAGCGTCAGGCCTTTTCTCTTTTTTGGCCAAAAAATTACGCGATCTCAGAAAATCCAGTTTTTCCTGGATTTTATCTTCATTGCTACTCACGGTATATTGGATTCCTAATGGCTCCTCAATTCCGACAAATTTAATCCAAAAATCCACTTTCATCCGATAATCTTCCGGTTTTGTTCCTTTTTCCACTTTTTCAACAAATAGTACGGCTTTTTCTCTGATCGAATCCCTGATTATAACTTCGGCAACATGGCCAAAATTTTCTTCATAATCGGGGAGTTTTTCTTTAATCGGAATTTCTATAGACATAAATTCAGATTTAATTAAGTTAACCTTTTTTTATGATATCAAAAAATGGACTTATTTGTCCATTTTCTAAAAAGCGGCTCTTACTTTTACCTTAACAGGTGCCAATTAACAATCTTTTATTAACTAGTATCTGCTAAAATATGAAATCGGGCGAATGAACGCCCATAAAAATAAATTTTTGACGCATTCGCCCGATGTTTGTCATGTATCAACATGTAAACACGGTTTATTTAGCCCGGGTGAGAGGCGTCATAATACACTATGTAAACATGTATTTTGTATACATGCGCTTGACATTTTATCTGACTTTCAATGTCTTCCTTCTACTGTTCTCTGGCGCTAGACCTTTGTATCAAAGAACTTTATACTTTTATTTTTATTTTTATTTTAAAAGTATTTTTGTTTTTGTTTTAGGGTCCTCTGGTCAGAATCAGAGGCGATTAAGATACGTGGATCTTAATGCTTGAATAGTAGAAGAATTTTCAACCACAAATAGGGGGAAATTGTGGTTGAAAGTACTTCTACCATTAATTTATTGGTTTTTAATGGACAAAAATTCTAATAATTTCATTAAATTCTAACCCTATTATAGCAAAAATTTAGTCAAGCGTCAATGCAAATTTTCAAAATTTGTTTGTTTAGAGCCATTTTTAACTAACTTTCAACCAATGGAAAACTTTTTTTGTCAATTCCTGATTGTTTGCTTTTTAAGAAAGTGATTTACTTTTTTCTTTCCTTTTCAAACAAACAACCTGCTTTCCACAACTTATCCACAAATTAATTGCTTTCTTTTGATATTTTATCAATAACAGCCCGCGTAGTATTTTTACTGGTTCCGATTACAAGCTTCATGCCCACAAAGCTATAGTCCAAAGAAACAGTCCCTTCTGGATTTAAATTTGCGTAACGTATTTGGGAATTATTATAATTTCCGTCTTTAAATATTACTCCTTCCTTCATAACTTCGTTTCCGAGAAATAATGGGATAAGATCATCGGCCAAAATAATTTCTTCATCCTTCATTTCCTGGACGGCATTATCCTTGTTTTTCAAACTAATTACGATGCCCGTCCTCATATTTCCTCCGTCATTATAGAAATACAGTGAAAACTTTTCTTCCAGATTATCCAGGACGCTGGTGGAAATTTTTATTCCGGAAATAATGGCAAACCTGGAAAAAGCAATAGGATTGTTATTCAAATCGTTTACGATAAATTCAACCGGCTTATCATGTCCGTCTTCTTTTACTTCATTGGATTTTTGAATCAGCAATTGCTGTAAGTCGGCGGTCTTAATGGTTTCAGTATCCACCGCGAGAATATTTGGATTCTCGTCGGAAAATTTCTTTTCCGTAATTTCAATTTGCGGCTTTTCTCCCTGGGAATTGACAACAGTTTCGACTTGTTCTGTCCCTTTACGGGTAATCCAGTAATAATATCCGCCTGCCATAAAGGTCATTATAGTCAATATAACCACGGTTATAACCAATATTCTGTACCATTTCGATTTTTGGGCGCTGGGCTTATCGTTCCCGCTTTCTGCTTCTGTTTTCGAATCATCCTTATTATTATTTGGCCACGGCGAAACCCCCTCATTCTTGGCGAAGCTTTTTATTTTAGAATAACTTGCCGGCTCCGCGTCCGAAGAATTTGAATTAAGATCGTCACGCATCGATCCCACGGCTATATTATCATCCTTCACCGTTTCTTGGTTTCCTGAAATAAACATATCGGCCTTTTCTTCATTTTTATTATTTTTCATTCCAAACATTTTTTTGTGTGTTGTGATTTTTAGTTGTCTGCGTTAATTTTACAACAAAAAAATTGAAATTGCAAACATCACAAGTTATCATAAACTTCCTGAATATCCTCTTGGTCGTCCAGCGCTTTAATCATCTTCCCGTAGTCAATTTTATCTTGCTGATTGAGAGTTATTTTTTGTAATGGCGCGTATATTATCATGGCATTTCTGATTTTTAGCCCTTCTTTTTCCAGATTTTCTTTCGTTTTTTGGAGGTTTTCAGATTTCGTATAAATAGTTAGTATGTTTTCCGAATAAATTGTGTCTTCCGCGCCGGCATCAATGGCTTTGAGTTCCAGTTCATATGGATCAACTCCTTCCGGAACGGTTATGTTTATGTTTCCCACTTGCTTAAAAAGGAAACTTACCGATCCGGCAGAAACAATCTTCCCCCTGGTCTTAGTTAGGATATTTTTCAAGTCCCCCAGGGTCCGATTTTTATTGTCCGTCGCGGTTTTGATAAGCATCGCGACATTTCCCGGTCCATACGCTTCATAAATTATTTCTTCAATTTCCGCGCCGTCTTTTAGTTCGCCTGTCCCTCTTTTAATCGCCCGCTCAATATTTTCTTTGGGCATATTGGCGAAGCGCGCCTGATCAATGGTTAATTTCAACTTAAAGTTAAACTCTTGATTTCCACCGCCTTCGCGCGCGGCAAGGGTAACAGCGCGGCCAAGTTTGGTAAAAATACCCGCCCGCTTGGCGTCAGTCAGCGCTTTTTTGTGCTTGATTCCCGCCCAATGCGAGTGTCCGGACATATGAATAGTTTCTCCTTGTCCTCCTCGCCCTGAATAGGGAGAGGATTCGAGAAGAGGGTTACAAAATCTTTTATACCTTTTATATTACAAAATTGCTATTCGGATATTTTAATTTCAATGCTTTATTTCTTTCCATAAATTTCTGAAGACCTCTCTTAAATTATGAGCCATAACTGGGTTATAAATTTCTATTAAATAAAATGGTCGGTTTTGCGTATAAATCATAATAATGTAGTCGCCACCAATCCAAAAGGAAGAAGAAAAATTATCACTTTTATTCCAAAACATAGTTTCTCTGCCACTTATCATCTTGGCTTTCATTTGTTTTTCTGTTTCAGTTTTGTTTGTTAGCACTTTTTCTTTAATATTCTGCGATGATTTGAATTTAGACCAATAATCAATAGTCCATTTTTTATAATGTTCTATAAAAGTATGGTCTTGAAATCCCCACCAGGTACCATCGTGTTGTTTTATGCTTTTATTCCATTCTTCGGTTCGCTTATAGAGGCAATCTTCCAAGTCCATCTCTTCAATAAATCTTATTTTGGGAATTGAGAATTCAGAATTGGTGGGAAAATTAGAAATTTCAACAAGCGCTTGATCAATAAGTTTCTCCTTTTCTTCGAGACGCTTTTTTTGTTGTTCAAGTATCCCGCGTAAATTTTCAGGAGGTAAAGCGATAAGATAGGTATATTTGTGACCGAGATCCTCAACTAGAACACCTTTTTTTACTAGTTTTTTATAGGAACTATAAATTGTTGTCCTATTGATTCCGGTGCTTTTGGAAATCCGAGCTGGGGTTGCGCGTCCCAATTTTAGAACTTCAATATATATTTCAGCCTCCTTGTCGTTAAATCCCAATTTTTTAAGTATTTCTTGAATCATAGTTTAATTATAGCTAGTTGTTGAAACAAAGTCAACACTTTTTTATTCTTAATTTAAGGCAAAAAATGGACTTTTCATAGATTAATAGTTGACAACATATAAACTTTTTGCTATACTTAATTATTATAAATAAAAAGGAAATATATAGATATTTAAAATCTCATAAAAAAGGAGGATAATAATGGAATTAGAATTACATCAAATTCAGAAAAAAACTGAAGAGAATGAAAATAAGAGGCAAACTGATAATGCGATTCTTCCAAGGAAAAAGAGTGTCAGGCATAAACAGTTTGATTTATTCAAGAAAAAAGGAGGAATGCACATAATCAGAAAGTTTGTTCCGGGAACAGAGGAAGACGCGAAAAAATGGCAAAGTCCGAAGGATTGGGCGGATTGGTCATTGAAAAGAGTTGAGGAAAATGGATATAAAGATTATAAGATCTGGGTGCTTTTCTTCTTCTGTTGTTGGATGAAGGAAATGGAATGTAATAAAACAAGTCCGGATCAAAGCTTAACTTTTAGAGTACAGAAATCCGATTTTTGGAAGGAAATGGTCTATTTTCCCCACTTGAAGCTTAAGATCACTGACATAAGCATACACAGGAGAACACTTTACAATATTCGACAAATTACTGGTTTTCCTGAATATCGTGGCAGAATGGAATTAATCAGTAAGTGGAAAAATATCTAATTTCAAAAAGCGGCTGGAGAACTTTCCCGCCGCTTTTAATTTTGATAAATTCGTTATTATACACTTTACTCCGATCGAAAGATTCTGTAACATACCTGCTATATTATTTATAATGAATTTATGTTGCTAGAAAAATTTGAGAATAATTCTGTTAACAAAAGAATTGATGCCAGACCCTATATTTTCAAAAAGTTTTATTATAACATTAGGTTTTTCCGGATGATTATCGGCTTTATTGATAATATCATCGGAATTATCCTCCTTAACCTCTACGGAAGTTCCCAAAACCTTTTCATTTTCCGGAGAAATATTATTCGCTTCGCTTGATAGCGCCAGTTTTTCTTTTTCTTCCGAAACAGTTGCCTGATCTTCTGAATTTTTTTCAGTCATTTCTCCACCATTACCTGTTATTGCAATGGCTTCATCTGCGCTTTTTTTCGCTACCGCCAGCAATGTTTCCGGATTATTATTTTTCCACGCCCATCCCAGTTCTGTTTTTGCGTATGTTTCGCCTTCCCGCACATTTTCTTTCTTGTCGTATTTAATTTTATACGCGACTTTTCCGTCCGGATAGCGCAGCTCAATTTTCGCTTTTTTATTGTTTAGCGCGAATTTGGAAATATCGCGGCTGATTTTGACCGTTTTGCCCGGTTTTACGATAATGTCCTTGCTTATCGGATGATTGTATAATTTTTTGCTTCCCGATGCGATCGCCCAGTTTTTAAGATTAATTTTCCTTTTGGATTCGTTTCTTACGACAATATATTCCCCCTCGCTGTCGCGCCCTTCCGGATTGGGAGAAATTTCAATTATTTTAATCTTATTCTTGGGAAATTTTTTCACTTCTACTTTGAATTCTTCTTGGGTCTCTTCGCTCCCGTCAAAGATTTTGAGAGTTACTTTGTATTTTCCGGTTTTTTTGTATTTGTGCCGGGTATTTTTCTTGTAGGACCTGTGCCCGTCGCCGAAGTCCCAAGTGAATTTCAGCTTATCGTTATCCGGATTTTTCACTTTGGCTTTAAAATCGGCATAAGTATTTTTATAAATTTTTCTCTCGGCTTTTATCCTTGCCCCAGTGAGTTCGTTGAATTCATTTTCCGCTCCGGGAGTAAGATATTTGCTCCAGCGCCAACTTATCCCGTCGAAATTATAGGAAACATTTTCCTTGCCGCCGTTATAGGAAACGCTGGAAACCAAAGTTTCATTGGGATCATAAAGATAAACCGACTCGTTGCCTGTGTTATTTAGGGCAAACTTGTAATCCTTTTTGTAGACAACAAAATAATCTTTGGATTTTATGATTGAACTTTCCGGGAAAACATATTTTCCGGTTTTAGTCGCATCTCGCAAAATCCAGCCGGAAAGATCTTCGTCATTTTCTCCGGAATTAAATAGTTCAATAAATTCTTCGTCAGCATTGGGTAAGATTTCGTTTAGGTAAATTTTGTCGGAATAAACAACTCTTTCTTTTGGTTTTTCTTCTGGTATAGGAACAAAATCTTTTCTAGGACTAGGAATACCAATGATAAAATCTTCGCTATTATCATCCGTATCTTGCATTGTTCCATTGTCAAATTTTCTATTAATACTTATATTATTATTTTCATTAAAATTGAAAGGTGTTTTTTCAAAATAAAATGCTTCATGATTTCCCCAACCAACCATATCTATAATATCTGTTAAATCTTTGGTGTTTCTGCTTATATAAACGGCTCCTTTTGACACCAAACTGCCACTGCCATAAAAGGCATCAATAATAATGTTCTCTCCGAATTTTTCTTTATAATCCCTCGATGAAATAATAACATAGTTCCGTGCCTTTATGCTTTCATTATTAAAAGTGAGTGTCTTGCTTACATCACTTTTCCCTGTAGAATTAACTATGTGCAACTTCAAAGATGTACTTTTAAAATTAATTTCGTTTTCAGTAGGATTATAAATTTCCACAAATTCTTCATCTGCTTTTTCTCCTCCGACTAAAATTTCAGAAATTATTAAATGATCAATTGTTTCCGCTTTTGCATTAAACCCAAAAAATCCTGCGCAAAGCAGGATAAAAAGAAAAAACAAATCACCTTTTTTGTTTTTGTTTCTCACCCGTATTTTAAGTCATCAAAACACAAGAACGTTAAAACACTATAATAACTTTGTTTTTATGTTTTTATGCTTTAATGTTTTCATGAAATCGTATTTTCGTGGATTTTCTTTTCAATCATTTCTCCCAGTTCGTCCGTTTCTTCTTTTTCCTTGTTTTTCTGGAGATCCATTAAAATGCTTTTTATTCCGCCCGGATCGGGAATGTGGCGTAAAAAAAATTTGCTTTCTTCCCCCGCGGTCTGAATATGCACATCGCCGAAATTCAAGACCGTTTGGATTATTCCATTGACTTCAGTGGTAACATCCTGGATTCGGGAAAGCTTTAATTCGCTTATGATCCGGTTAAAAAGGCCTTTTTGCTCAATATTAATTACCCTCTCGCTGGTCACAATCCATATGTCCAGATAATAATCAATCCAAACGATAAACCCGAATATCCAAAGAATAAGAGCGACAAAACTTTCAAAAAAAACGATGTATAAATAATCGCCCTGCTCATGCATTCCGGGAAAATATACAGGAATAACAATTAAAACTCCGGCCATGGCAAAAAAAATCATAAATGATATTAAATATTGCCCTAAAATATCAAACCAGTGGCGGTGCACTATTTTTATCACTTCTTCCCCGCTACTGATTTCTTTAATTCCTAAATTTGAGAGTCGGTCCATTTTAATTAAATTAATTGAATAATTTATTCAGCGGAAGCATGGTAAAAAGAGTAACATTGATGAACAAAAGAGTGATTGCCACGGCGCTGAAAATAATTAGCATTAGGGCCGTGTTTTTTTTGCTATAAGAATATTTAATCAGGTGAAAAGCGACAATAAAGCCGGCAATAAGGCAGATTAAAATAAGGATTAAATAAAAAATTTGAATTATGATTATCATTATATGGGTTATTTTATAAGTTTCCGCTGAAATTCATCCGGTTTCAAAAAATCATAACCAAGATGCCTGAATCCGTTTTCCGTCACGACTCTCCCGCGGGGAGTTCGGGCCAAAAATCCTACCCGGATTAAATATGGCTCATAAACATCCTCAATGGTCTGGATTTCCTCCGAAGTGGCGGCAGCCAGCGTCTGGATTCCTACCGGTCCTCCGTTGAATTTCTTAATTATCGTATCCAGAATATGTCGGTCGATCGGCTCAAGCCCTATTTCATCCACATCAATCATTTCCAGCGCTTCTTTCGCCACTACACTGTCGATTTTTTTGTGATTTTTAATCTGGGCGTAATCCCGGACCCGCTTCAAAAGCCGGTTGGCGACGCGGGGAGTGCAGCGGGAACATTCGGCGATTTTCGCGATTCCGGAACTGTCAGTACTCACTTCTAAAATTTTTCCCGATCTTTCCAGTATCTTTCTTATCTCTTCAACTGAATAAAAATCCAGCCGGTGCGTGGCTCCAAAACGGTTGCGGAGCGGACTGGATATGGATCCCAGGCGAGTGGTCGCTCCGATTAAAGTAAACTTGGGAAGTTCCAGTTGGATAGTCCTGGCGGACGGCCCCTTCCCGATAATAATGTCCAGCTTATAGTCCTCCATCGCCGGATACAGCACTTCTTCAATCATTTTGTTAAGCCGGTGAATCTCGTCGATGAATAAGACATCGCCGTCCTGCAGGTTAGTGAGAATGGAACCGAGATCACCCACCCGCTCTATCGCCGGTCCGGATGTCACCCTGATGCTGGAACCGGTCTCCTTCGCGATTATGTGGGCCAGGGTGGTCTTCCCCAACCCCGCCGGGCCATAAAGCAAAACATGCTCTATCGGCTCTTTCCTTTTTTTGGCGGCGCGGATAAGAATATCCAGGTTTTTCTTCACTTTTTCCTGCCCGACATACTCATTAAATGACTGGGGGCGAAGAGTGTTGTCCAGGGAAATGTCTTCTGATTTTTCGTTGGAAGTAGTAATCACTTAACAATTTTAAATTTTTAATTTTAAATTTAAAATGAAATCTAAATGTCTAAATTTTAAATATTTAAACATTGGTTCATTTAAAATTGATTTAAAATTTCAAATTTAGAATTTAAAATTTAGGGCGATAGCCCTATTATACCCCTACTTGACAAATTTTAAAAGCCGTGCTAAGATGAACAGTCATATTAAATCGGCTTATAACAGCCGTTTATATGATTAGCAGTAAGCTGTAGACAATTGGTGGGCACTATCTTTTCTCATCAATTCTGGGAACTTTATAATCCCCGCACTAACTTTGCATTGGCTTTAGTTATGTTCGCATTAAGGATGCGGTGCAAAGTTAGTGCGAGGCCGTCCAGACATGGACGTTTCGGTTTCGGCTGGAGCGCTCCTCGACATTGTTCCTTCCCCGAAGGTCTAACTTTCGGGCTTGTCTACAGATTAGTGGTATAGTTAATTTAAAAATAAAATATCAAAATGCAAAATTACAATGCAAAGGTTAAAATGCTTAAACGAAAAAAATATTGCTTTAGTGCCAATGAGCCAACTGACATTTCCCGTGCCGGCTATTCAAGACAATCCTGCGGGAACAACAGTAATTAACGTGTTAAAAGTTGTGGCTTTAATAGGATAACAAACATATTAAGATTAAATATTAAGGGGCGAGAAGAAATTCTTCCGCCCTTTTTTGTTTTCCCAATTTCTCCCTTTGGAAAAGGGAGATGTCCGAAGGACAGAGAGATTTGAGATTTTCATAAGATTTTCAAATCCCCCTTTATCCCCCTTTTCTAAAGGGGGAAGTTGCTTTCCTCAAAACCTTCACCCAAAAAGCCGTGAATTTTCCAAAGTGTTTTTGGAAATAATAATCCTGCGAGGCGTAGTAATATTTTTTTTGCTCTTTTTTATTTTCAAAACTTTTTCCGCCCAAGTGCCGAACGATAAAATTCGGGCAGTAAATTACTTTATATCCTGTTTGTCGCGCCCTTTTGCAAAGGTCTTCGTCTTCAAAATACATAAAAAATTTCTCGTCAAACCCGCCGAGTTTCTGAAATAAATCTTTTTTGATAAACATCGCCGCGCCGGTTACCCAGTCCGCTTCTTTTTTTTCCTCGCTTTCCCAAATTTTTTTGCTCTTGGGAAAACCGAGATTATTTCTTATTAAATTCCATAAATTTGTCTCATAGCCGGCAATCCATCCCTGGATGTTCCCCGATTCGGTAATTAATTTTGGCCCGATTATTCCTACCTTTGGATTGCTACTGAACTTATTCAGCAACTCTTTTATATTTTCCGGAATGATTTTCGTATCGGGATTTAAAAACCAGAGTATTTCTCCTGAAGCATTTTTAGCCGCCAGATTGTTAGCTTTGCCGAAACCCAGGTTTTCTCCTGAATTTATAATTTTTATGTCATCCTGAGCGCAGTCCGATAGCATATCGGACGAAGCCGAAGGATCTCGGGATTTCTCGACACCCCGACTCGCGTCAGGGGCTCGGAATGACATAATATTAATCTTTTTATCATCATTATTAACAACAATAATTTCCGGTTCAAAATCTTTGATTTTATTCCGCAGAGAAAGCAGACATTTTTTCAGATATTCTTCGCTTTGATAATTAACAATGATTATCGAGAGTTCCATATTTTAAAGTCGTTATAGGCCTTTCGCACAATTTTTGCCAATTCGTTTTTCCGCGAGGCAATATCCATTTTATTTTTTGCTTTTCGCAAAAATAAGTAAAAAAATAGCCAGGGTTTTAAAATTAAAGGCGCGTTTTTTTTGAAAAAAATAAGAGCGGAAAAAACCAGCCAGTATGTTTTTGACTTTTTGTCGCTTTCGCTTTTTTCCGCGTGATAAGCCCTTGCTTCAGGAACAATCAAACATTCAAACCCCTTCTTTTTTGCCCGCCGGCAAAAGTCAGCGTCTTCATAATAAAGAAAATAATCCTCGTCGAAAATCCCGATTTCCCGAAATACATCTTTTTTGACCAGCATCGCGCAGCCGGACACATAAGAAACGGCATACGGTTTTGTTTTCGGGCCGCTTCGGCTATGCGCCGCTTTCATTGAAAACCATTTAATTCTGCCACCGGAAAACCAAACGCCTTCTTTTTCTGAATTATAAATAATCGGACTTAAGATCCCGGCTTTTTTCACGCTTTCCGCGGTTTTGATTAATTTTGATATTGTTTTTCTTTCAATAAAAGCATCGGAATTCAGAAGGAAAATATAGTCGGCGAATTTTTCCAAAGCAAAACGGATTCCGACATTTGCTCCCGCCGCGAAACCGAAGTTTTTCTCGTTTTTTATGAAATGCGCCCGGGGGAAAATTTTTTTTGCCAGTTCAAGAGAACCATCAGAAGAATTATTATCCACAACAATGGCTTCGAGATTTGGATAATCGGATTTAAAAACACTAAAAAGGCAGTCCTTGATTGTGTCTTTGCTGTTGTAGTTTAAAATAATCGTAAAGACCTTAAAAAATTTGTTCATTTATATAATTTCTTCCCGTTGGATCGGAGATACTTCGGCCCCGCGTTTTGAAATAATGCTTATTATTTCTTCGCTGGCCACGGCTTTGGTAAGCCACAAGAAAAGCATATATATTCCCGCACTACCGATAGCCAGCAGAAAAAAATTGAATTTTTGGAAGAAAAAAAGGAATATAGCCATAGTTAAGCCAGAAACTAATATTCTTCCTAAAAAATGAGCTTTGGGGCGATAATTTATATTTTTCCATATTAGATATAAAGCCAATGAGACCACAAGTAATTCCGTAAGCACTGATGTTACAGCCGCGCCTTTATAGGAATACAAAGGAATAAGAATTAGGTTGGCAATAATATTGAATGCGGCGCAAAAAGAAAGAACGGCCATAAGTTTTTTCTGAAGGTTGCTGACCAAAAGTATGTTATTAAAAAAGTTTCCAAAAAAAATAAAAAATAAAGCAAAGACAAGAATTCTAAGCACATTGGCCGATTCAGAAAATCCGGCTCCTCCGATTAATCCTATTATTTTATCCGCCAGAAATAATGTTCCGACGACAACCGGAACAATAAGGATGAGGAGGACTTTAAATGTTTTATCCGCAATATCCTCAAATTTTTCTCTTTCGGAAAAAATATAGCGGGACATCAGCGGCAGGATAAGCCCGGCGATCATTGCCGGAAAAAAGGTTATATTTTCAATTACTTTATAAGCGGCGTTGTATATCCCCACGTCGGCATTGGTTTTCATAAGGGACAGCATAATCGTATCCGCCTTGAAATAAAAAAAGGTGATCATGACCGATATTCCCATCGGCAAGGACTTTTTGAGAAATTTTTTCCAGTAAGCAATGTCCGCGTGTATTTTAAATTTAATGTATTTCTGGCTTAATTTATAAATAACCGCAAAATTAAAAATCATATAAAGAAGCAGGGACAGCATTATAGCGGTAAATCCAAGATTTTTTTTAACCGCCAGAATAATAAACCCAACCTGGATGATTTTTCCGATAAATTCCGCCAGTGCTACTTTATCCATCGCCAGATTTTTTTGGAAAATTCCATTAAGCACCGAGTATCCGGAGGAAAAAACAAAAGCGATCCCGGCAATAATTATTCCCGCTTTCATATCCCTTTCATATGGAAGAAAACCGATAAAAAAAAGAAAAATCAAAAAAACCGCCAGTGATGACACCAGTCGCAGAGAAAAAACATTTCCCATTATTTTTTCTTCGTCGGCGCCGGCCCGGGATATTTCCCGAGTAGCTACGGAATAAAGCCCCATATCGGAAAAGGAGCTGAAAAAAGCAAAAAACGCGAGCACGGTCGCGTAATTCCCAAATCCTTCTTTCCCAAGATAACGAGTAATGAATCCTATGCCTATCAGCGCCAGTATGGTCGATAAAATCTTTGCGATTACATTAAAGACAACATTATAAGCTATTTTTCTGGCAACAACCATTTAAAAAGAATTAAGAATTAAGAATTAAGAATTAAGAATCTCGCTTAGTTTTTATTCTTTAATTCTTAAAGTTGGCCGGCTAGTTTTACGACTACTTTCCGATTTTCCCCTTCCCCGACGCTTTCCGTCGATATCTGGCTGTTTTTTGAGAGTTCCATATGAACAATCCGCCTTTCATAAGAGGACATCGGCCTCAATATTACCGCTTTCTTTTCCGCTACCGCCTGCTGGGCGGCTAAAATGGCTTGTTCAATGATTGATTTGTTTTTTTCTTGCCGGTAACTGTTGATATCCACGATAAATTTTACTTTGTCTTCTGTTTTTTTCCGAACAATAATCCTTAGGATGTGCTGAAGCGCTTGAAGATTTGATCCAAATTGCCCAATTAGGAAACTAGAATTATCTGTTGTCTTAATATTGACAACGACATTATTTTGCCCGGCGTCAACAGATTCTTCCTCCGGAATTATGCCCTCGCCAGATGTTTCATTAACTTCAATTTCTGCGGGAAACCCCATTTTATCCAGAAATTCCTTGGCTGAATTTTTTATAATTTCTAAGTTTTTTTCGTTCATTTAGTTGGAATTTTTTCTTTAAATACGTATATTTGCTGAAATATCATAAAAAGCGTGGAAACCAACCAGTAGATCGCGAGGCCCGCGGGAAACTTGATTCCGATCATTAATGTTAAAACCGGACCGAGATACAGCATTTGCTTGTTCATCATTGAAGCAAAGTCGGGCTTCCCATCGGTTTTTTCTTCCTGTTTATTTTCTGCTTTTTTGCTTTTCATCAGCATTTTTGTCTGATAGAACTGCGCTGCCGCGGCTAGAAAAGCAATTACGATATTCGGCTTTGATAAATCAACAATCCCGAAAAAAATATTATTTATTTTCCCCGGACTGGGAATAAAAGAGTATAAATCATGGGAATTAACCGTCAATCCTCCTAAAGAAATATTCATTATTATCCGGTAAATGGCGATTAAAAACACCATTTGTATTATAAGAGGCAGGCAGCCAGAAACAGGATTGGCTTTATTTTTTTTATATGCATCCATTATCTCCCGGGTTTGTTTTTCTTTGTCGTTTTTATGCTTTTTTTGGATTTCTTTGATTTTGGGCTGGATTTCCTGCAATTTTTTCTGGGATTCAATCTGTTTTTTCGAAACAGGAATAAGAAAAAGCTTTATTAAAACCGTTGTCATGATTATAGAAACGCCAAAATCATGTCCGGGAATAATATTATAAAATAAAACTATAACATTATACAAGGGCTGGTACACGATAGTATGGAAAAATCCCATTATATTCATTCATTTACTTCTTAATTATTAAATTTGCTCTTTTTAGTATTTTTTTTATTTCTCCGGCTGCTTCCTTATAATTTATTTCTTTTCTTCCATTTTTCCTGTTTAAATAAACTAGGATGCTAAAACCTGGTTTTATGTTGCTAATTTCTTTTCTGAAAATCTCCCTTAATATTCTCTTGATCCTATTTCTTTTAACGGCGTTTTTCGCCGCCAGTTTGGGAATAGAAAACCCCACTTTAGTTTTTTTTGCTTCATTGCCGAGTATTTTGAGAATAATTTCTTTATTTTCAGAAAAAAATTTTTCTCCTTTTGCCGCTACTTCTTTGATTTCGTTTTTTTTTGACATTCTATGGATTTTAGGAAGCATATTTTTTACACGCTTAGCTGTTTTCTCCCTTTTTGCCTTCTTTTTTTTAATACTTGATTTCCTTGGCTTGTCCGCATTCTTTTTCTGAATCCGTGCCTTCTTTTTCTTCTTAATTTTTTTGGCTGATATGTTCTTTTTGGCATATTTTTTTGGTTTAAAGTTAGTTTTAATTAACTAAATAGAAGTTTATCAGCCGGTGAGAAAAAGTCAACCTGCCAAGCCAGAAAATAAAAAATTAAATTATTTTATCCACACTTTATAAACATTTTTATTAACATATTTGCTTTCAATTGGCAACTTGACTGTGTTATAATCTTTTGTGCATAATCAAGATACTACTATGACTAATGAAGAACTTTGGCGGGCTGTGCTTGGTGAAATAGAGCTTTCTATTTCCAAGGCAAATTTTATTACCTGGTTTAAAAATACCACTATTACCTCGAATTCCGGCGGAAGAATTATTATTGGCGTACCTAATGGGTTTGCTAAAGAATGGCTTGAAAATAAGTACAATTCATACATATATAAAGCTCTTCGGAGTTTTCAGGGAGACGTGAAGGAAGTAGCTTGTGTTATTCAAAATATAGGAAACTTCCAGGAAATAAAAAACCGGGAGGTTGACGCGGTGCGCGCTCCGCAAGTTAATTTTAAAAAAGCCGGCGTTTCTCCTGCAAAAGAACTCCCCCTGGAGAGCGTTTTAGAAGAAGCAAACCTAAACCCCCGTTATGTTTTTGAAAAATTTATTGTCGGCGAAAATAATGAATTAGCGCGCGCGGCTTGTTATGCTGTTTCCCAAAACCCGGGCAAAATCTACAACCCTTTGTTTATTTATGGAGGAGTCGGATTGGGGAAGACACATTTATTGCAGGCGATTGGAAATGAAATAATAAAAAATTTTCCCGAAAAGAAAATAAGATACGCGACTTCAGAAAAATTTACGACCGAACTGATTGATTCAATAAAAAGCCAGAAGATCGCTTTTTTTAAGGAAAAATATCAAAAAATGGACCTTTTAATAATAGATGACATTCAATTCCTTTCTGGCAAAGAAAAAACCCAGCAGGAATTTTTCCATATTTTCAACGCTTTATACCAGCTGAATAAGCAAATCGTCATAAGCAGCGACCGTCCGCCAAAAGCTATCCCCACCCTGGAGGAACGATTGAGATCTCGCTTTGAAGGCGGGATGATTGCTGATATAGGAAAGCCGGACTTAGAAACTAGAATGGCGATTCTGCGGTCGAAACTTGCTGAAAAGGGCTTTTTCCTTGATGAGGACTCTATTAAATTTATTGCGGAAAATATCAAAAGCAATATTAGGGAACTGGAAGGCGCTCTCAGCCGAGTGATTGCTTCCTGCGAAATGGATAATATCAGCCCTGATATTAAGTATATTGAACGGGTTCTTTCGGAACTCATATCAAGCGGCAAAAGAAAGGGCATTAATTACAAACATTTAATAAAGGCCGTTTCAGAGTATTATGAAATTTCTGACGTTGTTTTAATGAGTAAGGGCCGGCGAAGAGAAGTTGTGCGGCCCAGACAAATAGCCATGTATTTATTAAGAAGCGAGCTTCAGGCGTCTTATCCTGGAATAGGGGAATTATTCGGCGGCCGGGATCACACAACCGCTCTTCACGCGTATGAAAAAATTTCCAGGGAGGTTAGTGAAAATGAAAAATTACAAGAAGACATAACTATACTAAAAGAAAGGATTTATAATATATAATTTATCAGTTACCTGTGGATATACTGGGAATAATTATAATTATTATTATGTATAAATATTTATTTAAAGTGAATAAATTTAGATAATAAAAAATAAATTTAATTTAATATGTTTATTAAAAAATAATCCACATTAAAATAATAATATTTTAATAAATAATATCAGGGATATTTTAAATAATTACTTATTAATATATTATATAATAATAAATAATATATTTTAATAATTTAATTTTATTTTTATATGAAAGTATTTTGCACCCAAGAAAATTTTAACAAAGCTATTTTTAACACAGAAAGGATTACGGGAAAACAAATAACCCTTCCAATATTAAATAATATTTTAATTGAAACGGAAAAGGGCCGGCTGAAATTTTCAGCGACCAACCTTGAAATTGGAGTAGTTTCTATTATAGGGGTTAAAATAGAAAAAGAGGGGAAAATAACCGTGCCCGCCAAATTAATAAGCAATTTTGTCAATAATTTGCCTCATGAGGGTAAAATTTTATTGGAGATGAAAAATCAAACTTTATTATTGTCAACTGGCAATTTTAAGGCCCAAATAAAAGGGCTGGATCCCCAGGACTTTCCCATAATTCCTAAAAGAGAAGATGGTTTTTTATTTTCCATCCCCGCGCAGAACTTTAAAAACGCGATAATGAAGATTTTACTGTGCATCTCAATAAATGAAACCAGGCCGGAGCTTACGGGGGTTAATATATTATTTTCTGACCAAAAAATAAATCTGGCGGCGACAGACAGTTTCCGGTTGGCTGAAGAAATAATAACCATCAGCGACATAGCCGATAATTATAAAAAAAATCTGGAAAAAAACAACTCAATTATAATTCCCTCAAATACTCTTTCTGAAGTCGCGAAAATAATAACCCCAGAAACGGAAAAAATCCAGGTTTCTATTGAAGAAAATCAAATTTTTTTCCTATTGGACGACGTTTATGTCGTATCCCGGTTAATAAACGGAAAATACCCTGAATATAAGCAGATAATCCCAAAAACCTTTGCCACCCGCGCCGTTTTTAAAAAAGAAGATATTTTAAGGGCGGTGAAAATAGCCAGTGCGTTTACCAACACCAAAGCGGGGGAGATAGCGGTTAAGATTGACGCAGAGAGTAAAAAAATTATAATTACCGCGCAATCCCAGGAAACCGGGGAAAACATATCTCAAATTAACGCCGACACCACCGGGCCCAGCCAAAATATTACGCTTAACCCGCGATTTGTATTAGACGGAATTAATCCCATCAACACCTCTAATATAGCTTTTTTAGTAAATAATAATACTTCTCCCGCGGCTATTAAGGCAGTTGATGAAAAAACAGGGAAAATTATAGAGAACCATACTTATATCGTAATGCCGATTAAAAACTGACGCGGCAGCGTCATCCTGAATGTCTGTCATAAGTCGCAGATATGAAGGATCGCGACAATCCCCATGAAAAAAATCGGACAGATTATAAAAAACAAGAACCCTTTTGGTGGGAAAACAGTTTTAGATGAAAAAACTGTTTTTTATATTTTTGCCAAAGTGATTCAGGAAGAATTTGGAAAACAAGGGAACGCCAATCTTAGCCCGGATTTCTATAAAAATGGGAAAATCTTTGTCAAAACGGAAAGTTCCAACTGGGCGAATGAGCTCTGGCTCAACCGTCAAAAAATCATCCGGGAAATTAATAAAGAACTGGGGATGGAAGAGGTGAAAGAAATTAAATTAAGCAAATAGATCCTTGTTTGTTTTTACGGCAATAATTTGATAAAATTGCACTGTAAAGCGCGATTTTTATTTATGATAACACTTGGAATCGATCCCGGAACGGCGGCGACCGGCTGGGCGGTGGTGGAAGAAAAAAAAGGAAAATCATTTCCTTTGGCTTACGGATGCATTGCCACTTTAAAAAATAAATCAACCGCCGAGCGGCTTTGGGAAACAGCGGACGATCTGGAAAAAATAATCAAAAAATATCAGCCGGGCGAAGCGGCAGTGGAAGACATTTTCTTTTTCAAAAATCTGAAAACCGCCGTAAAAGTGAGCCAGTCCCGGGGGGCTCTGCTCTTGACTTTGGAGAAATTAAAGGTTAAAATATTTGAATACACTCCGCTGGAAATAAAGCAGGCGGTAACCGGATATGGCCGGGCGGAAAAAAAACAAATTCAATTAATGGTAAAAAACATACTGGGGTTAAAAAAAATTCCTAAACCAGATGACGCGGCGGATGCCATCGCGGTAGCCCTGTGCCACATCAACAGCCGAAAAATTAAAAATCTAACAGAAAGTAATTAATTAAATAAAAAATATGTATGCCAATTGCCAAAATGCGGGGCTAATAATAAATTTTATTACGGGGCAGGGCGTTCCCTGCGATACCGTGGTACTGCTCCTTATGTTTCCCATTATCGCGACCATAATAGCATTCCTCCGGCAAATAGTGGGGATAAAGGCCTTTGGCATCTATACTCCCTCAATTGTCATTTTCGCCTTATTGGGAACCGGACTAAAATATGGAGTGGCAATTTTCGTGAGCGTCATTCTGGTAGGCATGGTAGCCCGATTTTTGCTTAAAGGACTCCGGCTTCTCTACCTCCCCCGGCTGGCAATAACGCTTAGTTTAGTCGCTTTTTCCATTTTGGTTATTTTAATGACGGGTGGCTCTCTCCAGAGAACGGGACTGGCCGCTGTTTCTATTTTTCCTCTACTGATGATTATAATTTTGGTTGAAAAATTTATTGCCGCCCAGATTGAGAAAGGCGGAAAAACCGCCATGGTTCTAGCCCTGGAGACACTGATTATTTCTTTGGTCGGCTATTATGTGATTAAAAACGGCTATCTGATTAAGACGGTTGTTCTTTACCCCTGGATAGTGCTGCTCACTGTCCCGATAAACATTTTCTTGGGTAAATGGACGGGACTGCGCTTGAGCGAATACTGGAGATTTAGGGAAATTCTAAAAAAAAGCAAATAACTATGCTCAAATTCTTTGAAAATGGAAAAAAAATTCTGGGGATGAATTCCCGGAACCTCTCATATATCCGGCCCTGCAATTTGAGCAAGGCGAAACGTTTGGCGGATGATAAGATTCTAAGCAAAAAGTTTCTGAAAAAAGCGGGCATTCCGGTTCCTAAAATGATTGCTAAAATTTCTTCTTCCAATGCCCTGGAAAAATTTGACTGGAATGTTTTACCTTCCAGTTTCGCGCTGAAGCCCAGCCGAGGTTTCGGCGGGGAAGGAATTTTGGTCGTATATGGAAAGAAAAAAGACGCGGATAACGTTTGGATAAAAGCCGACGGTTCGTTAATCACCGCCGAGGATTTAAAAAACCATGTAAGAAATATTCTGGACGGATCATTTTCCCTGGCGGGAGTTTCGGATACCGCATTTTTTGAGGAACGGCTGAAACTTCTGAAACTTTTCAAGCCCTACGCCTTCAAGGGAATTCCCGACATCAGAGTTATTGTTTACAATAAAGTTCCGGTTATGGCTATGCTGCGGCTTCCCACCAGGGACTCCGGAGGGAAAGCCAATCTCCAGCAGGGCGCCATAGGAGCGGGGATTGATTTAGCCAGCGGGATCACAACAACGGCTGTTCAGGGGAAATTTAAGATTATTGAATACGCGCCTGAAACTCGGTTTCTTCTCTCCGGCATAAAGATTCCTTACTGGGCGGACATTTTGAAACTGGCGGTCCAGGCGCAGGAAATTTCCGGATTGGGGTTTTTGGGCGCCGACATCGCCATTGACAAGGATCTAGGGCCGGTTTTTTTGGAACTTAACGCCCGACCAGGGTTATCCATCCAAATTGCCAACTTAGCCGGGCTCAAAGAGCGCTTAAATCGCGTGCAAGGGCTTGATATAAAAACGATTGAAAGAGGAGTGAAAGTAGGACAAAATTTATTTGGCGGAGAAATTGAAGAAGGACTGGAAGAAATTTCCGGCCGCAAAGTCATCGGCACGGCGGAAAAAGTGAAATTAATCGGTAAAGACGGAAAAGAAATTGAAGCGGAAGCTAGAATTGATACTGGTGCTCATTCCAGCTCCATTGATGCGGATCTAGCTGAACAACTCGGATTTGAAAAAACAGTGGAGGAATTTAAAAAAATAGATACAAGTGGATACATATTAAGACCAGAAAACGAAGCAATAATTAAAAAGGACTTTATCGAAAAATATAAAATGCAAATTCCTGATTTGGCAGATGTGGCCGTGATATTTTCTTCTAGTGGGTCGTCCATTCGACCCGTGGTCAAAGTGAATATTATTATGGATCATATTGAATTAATTTCATCCTGTAATATAACAAATCGAACGGATCTCAAATATCCTATAATAATCGGTAAACGGAATCTCGGAAAATTTTTAATTGATGTTAATAAGAAATAATATGAAAATGAAAAATGTGGTAGTGGTATATTTTGGCAGTGACTGGGGGAGAGTTATTCCGCTTCAAAATGCCGTATCCACTCGAGAGTCATTCGAATATTGGCATGAGGAGGGGTTAAAAAAAAAGGTAGCTATGTATCGCGCAAGCATTAATTGGTACGATTATAAAAAAAATATATTCCAAAAATCCTGGGCGTACCGGAACAAAAAATGGATTAAAATAAAAACCCCCATTAAGCCAAATCTGATTTTTGACAAAATAATGGGCAAAAGAGATTATTCCATGTTTGATTTTAAGATAAAATTATCAAAAAAGGTCAAGATTTTTAATCATCCGCTTTTTCGGACTATGGTTGACAATAAACTGGCCCAATACCTGATTCTCGGGGATTTTATGCCTGAATCATTTTTAGCCACCAATCAAAAAGAGCTGGAAAATTCTTTTCGCAAGTTAACTTCATCAAAAGCCGTGGTAAAGCCGCTTTACGGGTCGGGGGGATTCGGAATTTTAATCGGCGAAAAGAAAAAAATAAAAAACAAAAAAATAGATTACCCGGTTTTTGTCCAGGAATTTATTAAAAGCGAAAAAGGCGTGCCCGGTTTTTCAAAAAAAGACGAAGTTGCCGACTTACGCATGATATTCATGAACCACAAGTTTATTTATGCCTTATCGCGAATAGCCAGAAAAGGATCTCTCTTTACCAACTTTCACCAGGGAGCGACTGCCATATTAGTTCCGGAAAAAAAAATTCCAACTTCGGCCAAAAAAATGGCGGGAGAAATCATAAAAAAGCTTAACATTTTTCCCGAAGCAAATTATTCTTTAGATTTTATTTTTACCAATAAAGGAAAGCCGGTTTTAGTGGAAATGAACACAACCCCGGGATTCGATCTTTTGCATATAGTGGGAACTAAAAAAATAAAAGAAAAAAATTTGAATGCTTTCATCGGCATACTGAAGCAATAAAATAAATGCGAAAAACAAACAAGATTAAAAAGATCAAGATAGCTATCGTAGCGCCGCCCTTTGGCGATACTGGCGGTCCTGAAATAGCGGTTCAATCCCTAGTTGATTCTCTTATTGATAAAGGCATTAACGTTACTTTTTTTACCCCCGCTGATTGGAAAACAAAAGCCAAACATATTTCAACGCTCAAGCAAAGCCTTTGGAATATGAAAGATTTCAAAAAGCAAACAGGAAGAGTAAGAATAAATTTGATAATATTAAGCCAGATGGAAGTGGTCAATTACCAAAATAATTTTGACATCATCCACCTTCATTCTTCCGCGTACGCCTACGCAGTCGCGAAATTATTAAAAAAACCCTGTATTCTTTCACTGCATAATCGGATTGGCAGTTCTGAATTTGCGCAAATAAAAAAAGCGGGCGTTTATACCGTTTCTTTGTCCAATTCGCAAAAAGGAAAATTGAAAACAGCCAAAACAATATGGAACGGTGTTCAAATAAAGAACATCAAGTTTTCGCGTAAAAAAGGATCGTACCTGATAACTGTCGGGAGAATTACTGATCAAAAAGGAATAGACACTGCCATTAAAATAGCGAAAAAAGCCGGTAAAAAACTTTTAATTTTCGGGCGAATCGGAAATTCTCCCGAGAGACAGCGATACCTTAATCAAAGGATTAAGCCCTTTCTTGATAATAAACAAATTATTTACAAGGGAGAAGTTTCTAACCGGAAAATTCTCGGCTATCTCAAGAACGCGGAAGCGCTGATATTCCCAATTAAAAGACCCGAAGTTTGCCCGATGATTATCGCGGAATCTTTGGCATGCGGAACGCCGGTGATAGGAACAAAAATCGATCCATTGCCGGAATTATTGGGAAACAACAAGAAAATTGCCTTTCTCTCAAACAGTAGTAGTAAACTTATAGAAGCGGCGAAAAATACAGATAGATTTAACCGGCTGGAATGCCGAAAATACGCGGAAAAATATTTTGACAGTTCAATCATAGCGGACAAATACATAAACCTGTATGAAAAAATAATTAATAAGTGGAAAAGAAAAAAATAACAAAATCTTGAAAATTAATTTTAAAAAGCGTAAAATGTAGCAACCTATAAAAATGAAACCCATCCTTATTTTCCAAAACTTTAAAAACCGTCCGGGGAAAGACATCTGGAAATTGATTTTAAAAGTGTTTATTGTAATTGCCGGGATTGCGCTGCTGTTGGTAGCGGGAATTTTTGTCTATATCGCTAAAGACCTGCCCGATCCGGGAAAAATCAATAAACGCGTTATCGCCGAATCAACCAAAATTTACGACCGCACGGGCAATCACCTTCTTTATGAAATCCACGGCGAAGAAAAAAGAACACTGATTCCCTTTTCCGAAATGCCGGATGGCATTAAATACGCGACCATCGTGCTTGAGGACCAGGAATTCTATGTGCATCACGGAATAAAATTTTCTTCCATCATCCGGGCGGCGCTTAAGGATATTTTCAAAGGCAACGCGGCCCAAGGCGGTTCCACCATCACCCAGCAGTTTATCAAAAATTCTATCCTTACTCCCGAGCGGACACTCTCCCGGAAAGTTAAAGAAGTAATTTTGGCGATTGAAATGGAATTAAAATTTTCCAAAGATGAAATATTAGGAATGTACCTTAATGAAATTCCCTATGGGTCCAACGCTTATGGCATTGAAGCGGCGGCCCAGACATTTTTCGGAAAGCGCGCGAAGGATTTAACGATCGACGAGGCGGCGCTCATTGCTTCCCTTCCCAAAGCGCCCACTTATTATTCTCCTTACGGTTCGCATCCGGAAGCGCTGAAAAAAAGACAGGAGACGGCTTTGGATAAAATGGCGGAAATTGGCTACATAACTAAAGACCAGGCGGAAGCGGCAAAAAAAACCGATGTCATGGCAAAAATTTCGCCCTACCGGGAAAATATTGCCGCCCCTCATTTTGTGATGTATATAAAAGAGGACTTAGAAAGGCGGTATGGCATTCAGGCCACGCAGGAGAACGGCTACAGGGTCTACACTACTTTGGACTGGGACAAACAGCAAATTGCCGAAAAAGCCGTTAAAGAAGGCGCGGACAATAATACTAAAAAATACGGAGCTACTAACGCCGCGTTAGTCGCGATGGATCCGAAAACGGGGCAAATTTTGGCGATGGTGGGATCCAGGGATTATTTTGACAAATCGGTGGACGGGCAGGTGAATGTCGCCATCCGCGACCGCCAGCCGGGATCCTCGTTCAAACCCTACGTGTATCTCACGGGTTTTGCCAAGGGATACGCTTTGGATACGATGCTATTTGACGCGGAGATCGAATTTGAAACCGCCAGCGGGAAAAAATATGCGCCGCAGAATTACGACGGAAAATTCCGGGGTCCGGTTAAAGTCAAGGACGCGCTGGGAATGTCGCTTAACGTGCCGGCGGTGGAAATGCTTTATCTCGCCGGAGTAAAAAATTCCATTGAAATGGCGAAACGGCTGGGAATTACCGGGCTGAACAATACGGGTAATTACGGGCTGTCGCTGGTGCTGGGAGGAGGAGAAGTGAAATTATTGGACCATGTGAGTGCTTTCGGAACTTTGGCGACGGGCGGCATAAAGTATGCCAAAACAGCGATATTGCGCGTGGAAGACAGTAAAGGGAAAGCGCTGGAAGAATATAAATCCAGCGGCGGAGAACGAGTGGTGGAAGAAAAATATGTGGCTATGGTTGACCATATTCTTTCCACTAATGATTATCGCGCTCCGATATTCGGATCCAATAGCCCCCTGCGGTTTGATGACCGGCCGGTGGCGGCCAAAACCGGGACTACCAATGAATGGCGCGACGGATGGACTATCGGGTATACTCCGTCTCTGGTGGTCGGGGTTTGGGCGGGAAACAATGACAATACTCCGATGGCGCGGGGGGCGGACGGGGTTTATGTCGCCGCGCCCATCTGGAGAAAATTCCTGGACCAGGTTTTGGCGAATTACAATTTTGAAAAATTTCCTAAATACGAGAAAGAGGAAACCGGAAAACCGGTTCTCGACGGCAAGATGGAAATAAAAAAAGACGTGAGCGTCTGTGAAATTCCGGGAAAAGATAATAAATATTGCCTGTCTAATAATTATTGTCCTGACAAGGAAGTGAAGAAAAAGGACTTCGCCGATATTCACAGCATTCTTTATTACGTGAACAAAGACGATCCCCGCGGCGACTATCCCAAAGATCCCGGAGGCGACCCGCAATTCAAGGAATGGGAGAAAGCCGTAAGGAAATGGTATGAAAAGAATGACAAAAAGGACTATATTTTCGGGGAACCGCCCGAAGAAGAATGTAAAGAAAGCGATTTTTCAAAATACAAGCCATCGGTTTCACTCTCCGTTTCCGCTTCCGGCAATCAAATTTACGCTTCCGCCAGCGCGGACGCTCCTTATGGAGTAGACAGCGTGAAATTTACGGCCGATGGGGATGAATTTGGCTCCGGTTCATCCGCCACCTATACCGTCCCGCCGGAAAAAAATAATTCTTCCATTGAAATCAAAGTGAAAGTTACCGACAAAAACGGCAACGAAGCCAGCGCCAGCCAAAGCGTAAGCGTTAGTTTTTGAAAAGTTATCCACAGAGCAAAGTATCGCGATATTTTAGTAAAGTGATATAATATCACTAGAAGAATTAATAAAAATGACCTCAAAAAATAAAAAAATATTATCTTCTATAAAACAAAAACCCTATTTTAATAAGGACAATTTTGTTTTGTACAATAACAATTGTTTGAAAATTCTTGAGCAACTTCCTGAAAATTCTATCGATATGATTTTTGCCGATCCGCCATATTTTCTTTCTAATGGCGGATTCTCTGTCCATGCGGGGAAAAGGGTGAGTGTGAATAAGGGCAAATGGGATGCGACAAATGGATTAAAAAAGGATTTTGAATTTCATATAGCTTGGACAAAAGCGTGTCATCGAGTATTGAAACCCGGCGGAACAATTTGGATTAGCGGAACATATCATTCAATTTATCAATGTGGATTTGCCTTGCAAGTAAATAAATTTCATATTTTAAATGATGTAGCATGGTTCAAACCGAATGCTTCTCCAAATTTAAGTTGTCGTTTTTTTACGGCAAGCCATGAAACGATTTTGTGGGCAAGAAAAGACAAGAAAGCAAAACACACATTCAATTATAAGGAGATGGTTAATTGGGAGAACAATTATGAAAAGAAATTTAAGTGTAAATTTACAGGAAAAGATGAATATCAGATAATCTTACACGAACCAGGAAAACAAATGCGTTCCGTGTGGGCAATAAGTACACCTACGCCGCCAGAAAAAAAGTTTGGTAAACATCCAACCCAAAAACCACTGGAATTATTAAGGCGAATAGTTGTGGCTAGTACTAATAAAGGTGATGTAGTTCTTGATCCTTTTGCTGGAAGCTCAACAACTGGAATTGCGGCGGCTATGTATGGACGAAAATTCATTGGCATAGACACTGAAAAAGAATATTTAGAAAAATCTAAAAAAAGATTTAATGATTTAAAAAAATAATATGGCGAATAACAAGTCTTGGGCAAAAATAGTTAAAGATTACAATATCTTAAAACACAATTTTAAAAAATCTCCGTTTCCAATTTCTGCGAGTCAAATAAAAAATTCCGTTCAAAGATTTAAACAAACTGCAGAAAAGGAAGTGCGTATATTATGCAAGCAAGATACAAGAAAAAGTAGACCTAAGGTATTTCAAAATAATGATTTGTTTTTACTCCCTGTAAAAAATGGTTTTTATAATATTATTAAAGGTGATGGGTATGTGGATATTCCCAAAATTACAAGCAAGGAAATTATTTATTCTTCTAAGTTAGCATTTAATTTAGATACTTCACAAGTTGGTGATTCCGAAATGCAACATCTTGATTTTGCGTATGCTTCTAGTTTAATTAGAACTTTTATGGGAGATCAGACACTAGTTTTGACAATTAGAGGAAGAAAGTATACGCCAAACTTTAGTTTTTTTGTAAATAAGCAAAAAATTAATGTTTCAAGCGTTCAAACCGAAGTAGATGCTGGGTATGAAGGTAAAAATCAGGTTGTTTTAGTGGAAGCAAAAAACTCTAAAACGACCGATACAATAATTCGTCAGCTTTACTATCCATTTAAGCAATGGCAAATCCATACCAAAAAGAAAGTTGTTACTTTATTTTTTGAAAAGGATCATAAAACAGGGATTTATTCAATTTGGAAATTTGAATTTAAAAATGTAAATGATTATAGTAGTATAAAATTAGTTAAATCAGGGAGATATAAAATTATCTAAAAATGAAAGTTACAATATTTGATAAAAATGGAAATCCGTCGCTGGTATTGCTTAAAAATGGGCGGTTAGTAAATTTTGATGGTAGAAGCATCGGCTTTTTGTATGGCAATAGTGTTTATGATTATAATGGAAGTCACAGAGGATGGCTTGAGAGTGGTGTTTTAAGAGATCATGACGGTTATTGTGTAGGAGTTGTAAGGGGAGCAAGGACTATTTCGACTCCAATATTTCCAGTAACAAAGGTAGCTCCTGTTATAGGAATTACTGAAATAGAGCCGATAAAACCTATTAAGGCAATAAAACCAGTTAGCCCTATAAAGAAAATCGGGTGGTCCGATTTCAGTCCATTATCCTTGTTTAATTTATAACTTTGTGTATATTCTTTTTTTAGATAATTCTTATATAGAAAAAGATAGTATTGATCTAACGGCATTAGGAGGATTTATTATTAAAGATGAAGATTATTTATCATTGAGAAAAAAATTTGAAGATATTAAGTTGAGTTTTGGTTTAAAACCTGACGATCCAATAAAATGGTCACCCCAACAAGGCGACAAGAGATTTGAAGCTCAAAGAAAAATAAAGGATCAGAATAATTTCAAATTAGAAATTTTAAAATTATTAGCGGAGCATAAAATAAGCATTCTTTGCGTTTTTATAAATACAAATTCCAAATTTTATAAGAAATTATATAAAAGGAAAAAAATTAGTAAGGACATGCTTGAAAGGTTTGCGTTGGATTATGAAAAGAGAGCATTAGAATATTTAGCTCAAAGAATGCAGTTAGAGCTACAAGATTTAAAAAGAAAAAACAATGAAGATCAAAAAGGATTAATAATAATAGAATCATACGATCAGAAAAAGTCGCCACAATTAGCCGAGTATTACAAAAAAATTTGGCATTTAGGTTCGGGAGAATTTGACATGCACTTCAATCTTTTGTTTGATAGTATTGCCTACTCGCATGACTTTGGATGTGATGGAATACAAATAGCCGATTTTATTATTGGTTCAATGTGTTACACAATAAAAAAATCTAAATATCATTATATAAATCAGTATAAACATAAAATTAGAAATAAAAACGGAAAAATAAAGGGAGCAGGAATAGTTGTTTATCCTAGCAATTCAACCGTAGCAGATAATCTTATTAAAAATGTTGAAGCAAATTTTTTAGTTAAGGATGTTTGAAGATAGAACTGTTAGATACCAACCTTCGCTAAAATTGAACCTCCTAAAAATTTCCCCAAATCCCAGCTTTGAAAAATCACGGAAGGAAAATAAAAAATGTGTCATTTTCCCACGGTCGTAGCCAGATGACACAAGAGGTAAGTAATTAATTATTTACATAAAAATTATTTCGTGGTTATTTATGCCATGGATGGGGATGAAAATGGGGAATTATATCCTTGGTAAGCTCGTTTGACAGATAGGTTAACAATTGTTAATCTTATAATATCTTAGAGTTAACAAAGAATTATGGAGAATAAATCAAAAAAATTGTATATTTCTGTGGCTGAATTAGCAAAAATGCTCGGCATAAGCCGAATAGCTGTTTTTAATCGCATAAAAAAGGGGCAAATTCCCGCTGAAAAAATTGGGCGTTCTTATGCCATTTCTATGGATAATGCCAACGAAATTATTCAGGGAATTAATTTAAAAACTTTATCCGAAGATCAAAAAGAAGTTATTAAAAAGGCAGTGAAAAGGACAGTTAAAGAATATGGAGAAACTTTGCGGCTTTTAGGAAAAGAATAAAATATGCGAATTGAGCGAGTTACAATTTTAGATGTTGAATATGTCGCGCATAGTCTGGCGCGGGAAACGATGAGTTGGTCTGAACCTATTCCTGATTTTAGCACCCGTTATACCAACGCACTGGAGAGATGTATTGATCAACCTTATCAAACTTTCGGCGGAAAGCAACTTTATCCGGGGCTTATTAAAAAATCTTCAATCCTTTTTTATTTAATGATTAAAAATCATCCTTTTCAAAATGGCAATAAACGAATTGCGATGGCAACTTTGTTTTATTTTTTATATAAAAATAAGAAATGGATAAAAGTTGATAATCAGGAATTATATAATTTTGCCAGATGGGTGGCGGAAAGCAATCCAAAATTGAAAAAAGCGACTGCTGATGCCGTGGAAACTTTTATAAATGCATATATTTTGGATTTATAAAGGTAAGTAATCAATTACTTACCTTTCAAAAACAAAAACACTTCGGATGAACCGAGGTGTTTTTATAGAATAAAAGTATTTTTACCCTCACCTTCAATTCCTCTCCCTAAATAAGGAGAGGAAGAATGAGGAAAGGATTATTTTATAATGGCGGCTTGGCGCAGCGACAGGTTTATGCGACCCATATGGTCAATTTCAATCACTTTAACCGGAACGACGTCGCCAATCTTGACGATGTCTTCCACTTTGTTCACGCGGTAATCAGCCAGTTCCGAAATATGAATCAGTCCCTCCTGCCCCGGCAGAATTTCCGCGAACGCGCCGAAATTCATAAGACGGGTAATTTTTCCGTTAAATAACTCGCCGACTTTCACTTCGTGGGTCAGATTGTCAATCCACTGCTTGGCTTTCTGGGCGGAAGTGGAGTCCGGAGAAGTGATAAAGACCGATCCGTCGTCCTCGATGTCAATCTGCACTCCGGTTTCGTCAATAATCGCATTGATTATTTTTCCTCCCGGCCCGATAACGCTTCTGATTTTTTCCGGATTGATTTTCAGCACAATAATCCTCGGCGCGTATTGGGACATTTCCGTTTTCGGCGCGGGAATAACGGAGAGCATTTTTTGCATGATTTCCGCCCGGGCTTTGCCGGCTTGAGAAAGAGCTGCTTCCAGCATCTCGGTCGTTATTCCTTCCACTTTCACGTCCATCTGCATGGCGGTGATTCCCATTTCCGTTCCCGCCACCTTAAAATCCATATCCCCGTAATGATCCTCCAGTCCCTGAATGTCCGTCAAAATCTTGAATTGTTGTTTGTTGTCAGTTGTTAGTTGTGGGTCTACTATAATTCCCATCGCGATTCCGGCCACCGGTCTTTTAATCGGCACGCCCGCGTCCATTAATGAAAGTGTTGAACCGCAAGTGGAAGCCATAGAAGAAGATCCATTGGAAGAAAGTATTTCTGAAACTAATAATATTGTGTAGGGAAATTCATCTTTGGAGGGGAGAACCGGAAGCAGGGCTTTTTCCGCCAGCGCCCCATGGCCTATATCCCTCCGGCCCGGACCGCGCATCGGTTTTACTTCGCCGACGGAATAAGGCGGGAAATTGTAAAGATGGATGTATCTTTTTTTCATATCCACTTCCATTGTGTCAATTATCTGTTCATCTCCCGGAGAACCCAAAGTGGTAACGGTGAGCGCCTGCGTTTCTCCGCGGGTGAATAGTCCGGTGCCGTGAGTTCTCGGCAGAATCCCGACCCGGCAATCAATACGGCGGATTTCATCCAACTTCCTTCCATCCGGCCTTTGTTCTTTTTCCAGAATATTCCGGTGGACAATTTCATCGGAGGCCTCTTCAAAAATCTGCTCCGCCACTTCTTCCATTTTTTCGATTTCTTTATAGTCGGAAAAATTTTCTCTGACATAGGACTTAATTTTTTCCTTGATGGCCTCCGTTTTTTCAATCACTGCCTTTTTATCCTTGCCATAAAGGACTTCAGCGAGGCCGGCGGACAATAAAATTTCTTTCACTTTGTTTTCAAATTCCGGCGAACCCTGGATGAGCGCCGGTTCGGCCTTAGGATTGCCGGCCTCTTTTTGAATATGGGAAATGAAGTCGGCTATTTTTTTAATCGCTTCAAAACTGAACTCGAAGGCCTTGAGAAGTTCCGCTTCTGGCACTTCCTTGGCTCCGGCTTCTATCATATTTATCTTGTCTTTTGTTCCGGAAATAACCAGGTCAAGTTTTCCTTCAGCCACTTCCCCGTTAACGGGATTAAGGATTAACTCGCTGTTCATTTGTCCCACCCGGACGGCGGCTACCGGCCCGTTCCACGGAATATTGGAAATAGAAAGAGCGGTGGAAGCGGCGATAACTGAAAGTATATCCGGATCGTTTTCCCCGTCATAGGAAAGAACTGTGAGGACTACCTGAACGTCGTTTCTCATCCGGCTGTTGAAAAGCGGGCGGATAGTCCGGTCCACGACCCGCCCTGAAAGGATGGCGTCGTCTGAAGGCCGCCCTTCTCTTTTAATAAATCTTGAGCCCTTGATTTTCCCGGCGGCGTAATACCTTTCCTCAAAATCCACCATTAAAGGAAAGTAGCCGCTGATTCTGGAGGCCTCTTTGCTCATAACGGCCGTTGCTAAAACAACCGTGTCGCCGTAGCGCACCGTTACCGCGCCGTTGGCCTGTCCCGCCAAGAGCCCGGCTTCCACCTCAAGAATCCGCCCTCCGATCTGGAGAGACCATTTTTTGTGTTCCATATAGAACGCGTTGGCCTTTTGCCATTGCGCTAGAAGTAAAGTCAAAAGTGACAGCTCAAGCTGTCATCCTGAGCGAAGTCCGCCGCGGCGGACGAAGTCGAAAGATCTAATTAGATTCCTCGACAACCTGCCTGCCTGCAGGCAGGGCTCGGAATGACATACTGCTTAAGCGTTCGCTTTTGAGCTTACCCGCGCCTTAACAAAAAGCTTTATTATTTTATAATTTACTGCTTTAAATCCTAGCTTATTTTTGTTTTTTTGTCAATTTTAAATCCGTTTATTTTTTATAAACGGATTTTAGCGGCTGATGAAAGTTGCCTTTGGGCGGCGTATTCTTCCTCATTTTTCCTCCAACCCTATATTTTTTCTTCCCTGAATATAGTGTCTATTACTCATTAATTCTCCCCAACTTAACGCGCCTAAAGGAGCTAATATTGATGCGCTTATTATGAGAACGAACATAATTCCCATAGGAACAAAAAAAACAATTTCTTTAAACAACTTTTGGTTGGCAATGCTTAGAAATCCCCCGTAGATAAATCCGGAAATAAATCCCAATGTAATTCCAATCAATAATGAAATCATTATCTTTTTCATTTTTCTTACTCCTTTCAATTTTTAAAGTGCTTTTTGTTGCGTAACAATTTATATACACATGTATATACGCCTATATCAAAAACTTTCTTTTGTTTCCCGAAATGTTGATAAACTCATCCGCCGCTTCAATAAGCTTGCCGGAGGCCGATTCTTCAAAAGCGATAACTTCCACGCGGGCGCCGGTGGTGTTCTGGATGTATTCCACGACCGGAATATAGTCCCCGTCGCCGGAAACCAGAACGATAACATCCAGATTTTTAGAAAGTTTGATCGCGTCCACCGCGATGCCGACGTCCCAGTCGCCTTTTTTGGCGCCGCCGGGGAAGACCTGCAGGTCCTTGGTTTTCACTTCAAAGCCCTGCTTTTCCAGCGCCTCAAAAAATTTTTCTTCCTGTCCTTCCAGCGTCTTGATGCCATAGGCAATGGCGCGGATGAGCTTGCGCTCTCCAGCTGCCGCCTTCAAAACCTGCCCGAAATTGACTTTTTTCTGGTGAAGCACCTTGGCGGAATAATACATATTTTGGATGTCCACCAAAACGCCGACCCGTTGTTCCTTGAATATTGACATGAAACTATGCTAATCAACGAATATATGCCAATCCGCGAATCGCGAATTAGTAATTAGTTGATTAGTATTTATTAGTAGATTAGCATCGTGTTATTATTTAAGCCCTAATTTCTTTGCCAACTTTTTATACGCTTTTTCGTTGGTTTTTTCCAAATACGCCGTAAGTTTTCTTCTTTTGGCGACCATTTTCAAAAGCCCGCGCCGGGAATGGAAGTCCTTTTTGTTTTTTTTGAGATGCGAGGTTAGTTTTTTTATTCTTTCCGTGAAAAGAGCGATCTGATATTCCGGAGAACCGGAGTCCTTTTCGTGCCTTTTCACCTCTTTAGTCGCTTTCTCTTTTTGCTTTGATGTCAAAGCCATATTTTTCTTAGCTAAACATTCGTCCCGCTAGGCGCAGACCAATGTTCGCCGGTTAATTGTTAATTGCCTTAAATTATTCTTTTTCTTTTTTTGTTTCCTTTTTTGCCAAGGCGACGGCGTTTTTAATTCTTGCCAGTTCCGTGGCCGTATTATCTTTGCTTATTATTCCTTCAAGGAAGTCCCTCAAGTCATTTTCTTCATTTCCTCCTTCTTTTAATTCAACCGAGTAACCCAACTTCGCCTGGACATTTCTTAATTCTTCCATGGATAAACCTTTAGCCGTTAAAAGAAGATTTTTTCTTTCATTTTCGGTATCTTCTGTTATTTCTTCCGGACCAAATTTAATATCTTTGAATTCATTCATATTTTTACTTGTTAGCATTATAATCTTATTATAACACCGTGCTGGCGCTTACTTTATCGCCCGGTTGCGGTTTCATTAGGCGCACGCCCTGCGTCGCCCTTCCCAGAACGGAAATACTTTTGAGAGGAATTCTGATAATCTGCCCTTTTTCGGAAGTTACCAGCATATCGCCTTCAATATCGTCAACATTGACGATGTTGGCTCCTACCAGTTTTCCGGTTTTGGAGGTGACATTGGCGGTTTTTATTCCCGATCCGCCCCGCTTTTGGATCTTATAAAATTTCAAGTCCGTCCTTTTGCCAAAACCATTCTCGGTAATAATCAATAACTGATTCCCTTTTTGATTCTTGAAAATTACATCCATTCCGACTACCGCGTCTTCGCTCTTGAGCCGTATTCCCCTCACTCCGGCCGCGTTTCTTCCCATCGCGCGCACATCAGATTCCTTGAAATGAATGGCCTGCCCTTTGGAAGTGGTGATAATCACCTCGTCCGTTCCGGTTGTCGGCTTTACCCATCCTAAAGTATCTCCCTTTTCCAGTTTAATTGCAATGAGGCCGCTCCTTCTGACATTTTCAAAGTCGTCAATTTTAGTTTTTTTCACTACGCCCTTCTCGGTGGTCATCAGGAAAAATTTATAATCATCTTCTTTGTTGAAAGCGATCATCTCGGTGATTTTTTCCTCCGAAGAAAGCTGCAGGAAATTGACGACCGCCTGTCCCTTGGCGGTGCGGGACGACCCGGGAATTTCATAGGCCTTGGTCTGATAAATTTTTCCGGTATTGGTGAAAAACATCAGGTCGTCATGGGTCATAACGCTGGTTACTTGTTCAATCACGTCTCCTTCTTTAGTGGTGGCGCCGATGACTCCCTTCCCGCCGCGTTTCTGGACCCGATACGCTCCCGGATCCATTCTCTTTATGTATCCGTCTTCAGAAAGGGTGATAATCGCTTCTTCATCGGGAATAAGGTCTTCCTGCCTGAATTCCTGGATTCCGCCAGCCACTACTTTGGTCTTCCTCTCATCTCCGTATTTATCCTTAATTTCTTCCAGTTCTTTTTTAATAACGGAAAGAATTTTTTTCGGGCTTTTGAGCAGCGTTTCCAGTTCGGCGATAAGCTGTTTTTTCTCTTTTAATTCATCCTCGATTTTTTTCCGTTCCAGTCCCGCCAGGGTCTGAAGTTTCATTTCCAGAATGGCAGTCGCCTGGACATCCGTAAATTTGAATTTCACAGTCAGATTTTTATGGGCGTCTTCCCGGCTGGCTGATTTTTTTATGGCGCTAATGATAGCGTCAATATGGTCCAGCGCTTTTTTCAGCCCCTCCAAAATATGCACCCTTTCCCTGGCCTTGTTCAAATCGAATTGAGTCCTTTTGGCCACTATCGTTTTGCGGTGGCTTACGTATTGTTCCAGAATTGATTTCAATGTCAGGATTTGCGGCTCGATCCCATTGACCAGCGCCAGCATGTTGACATTGAAGTTTTTTTGAAGGTCCGTAGTTGAGTAAAGTTTATTGAGGACTTTTTGGGGGTAGGCGTCTTTTTTCAGGTCAATCACGACCCGCACCCCATTCCTATCGGACTCGTCCCGCAAGTCCCTGATGCCCTGAATTTTGTCGTCCTTGACTAACTCCGCGATTTTTTCCAGAAGCGCGGATTTATTAGTGGCGTATGTCATCTCGCTGATTATTATCTGGAAATTTCCGGTTTTATTCTCAACAATTTCCGCTTTTGCCCGGGTGATTATTTTTCCCTTTCCGGTGGAATAGGCCTCCCGGATATCTTTGCTGTTGTATATTATTCCTCCCGTCGGAAAATCCGGGCCTTTGACGAATTTCATCAAATCGTCAACCGCGCAATCGGAATTATCAATCAGGCAGCCGATGGCGCCTGCCAATTCATTAAGGTTATGCGGAGGAATATTAGTCGCCATTCCAACGGCGATTCCCATAGTGCCATTGAGAAGCAACTGGGGAAGCTTTGCCGGCAATACCGTAGGTTCTTTATGAACTCCGTCAAAATTAGGAACAAAATCAACTGTGTCTTTTTCAATATCAAAAAGTATTTCTTCGGCGATAGGCGCGAGTTTCGCTTCAGTATATCGGTAAGCCGCGGCGCTATCCCCGTCCATTGAGCCGAAATTTCCCTGTCCCCAAACAAGAGGATATCTCATTGAAAAGTCCTGGGCGAGCCGGACCATTGAATCATACACCGCCACGTCTCCGTGCGGATGGTATTTCCCCAGAACTTCTCCGACCACAGTCGCTGATTTCCGGAATTTGGCGCCGGATTTCAATCCCGTGTTCCACATAGAATAAAGAATTCTCCGGTGCACTGGCTTTAATCCATCGCGGACATCCGGGAGCGCCCGTGAGACAATCACGCTCATCGCGTAATCCAGGTAGGACTGCTGGACCTCATCGGTTATTTTTCGGGGATGTATATTTTCCTTGGAAATTTCCGGTTTATTTTTTACCATAATAAAAAAAGTTATTGCTGGCTATTATTAGGTATTATCCCTTCCTGTTCAAGGGGAGCGGAATCGCCCGCTGGCGGCTGAATTTCATTTCCCGCGGGACTGCTTCCCGGATTTTCTGAATCAGGATTTGTTATATCTGGCGCGTTTTCAAGTTGGCCGGAATCCTTCGGCTGTTCAAGTCCGGTTCCTTTAAACATTTCTTCAAGAGAGGGCATTTGGTTTTTCGCGTCCTCAAAGTTTTGTTTCGGACTAACGCCTCCCTGATTTTTAATTTCAACCGGTTTAACAGTCAGTTTAAAAGAAAAAATCCAAATTATCACCACGAAAATCATTGAAATAAAAACTCCGATCCAAACATAACGGAGGCGGATATGTTCCGGCTTTTTTCTAATTTCTTCGATTTTATCTAAAATAGACATTTACTATTTTTTACTAATTACTAATTTTTTACGAATATACTAATAATTTTAAAATAACAAATTCGTATATTAGTAAGTGATTAGTAATTCGTAAAGATTACTCCACGCTCATTATCACCACTTCCGTGTTTTTTTCTTCCAAATCCTTGCTTTTTATGTTAAGCTTGGCTGTTTTTTCTTTGGGGCAGTTTCCCATTTCATTGCAGAATTTTTTCTCATCGGCAATGTCCAAATTCGTCCCCTTGATTTTGTAATGCATGGGAATTGCCATTGCCGGTTCGATTTTGCGGACAATTTCTCCGGCAACTTTTCCGTCAATTGTGTATTTTCCTCCAACCGGAACAAACAATATATCAATCCCGTTTATTTTTTCCAAGTCCCTGGAGTCAAGGTTAGCCCCCAAATCACCCAGATGGCATAACTTGATGTCTTCCGAGTCAATAATGAAAATCGTGTTATTTCCCCTTTCTGCTCCTTTTTTGTCGTCGTGAAATGACTCAATGCCTGTGACATTGACTCCCCTGATTGAATATTCTCCGGGAGTGTTGATGACAACGGGATCGCCTTTCAGGGCGGAAGCGTTATTATGGTCGGAATGGTCATGCGAAACAAGGACAATATTGGCCTGCCCCTGCGGCGGACGGAGCCCTATTGACTTGTCAAAAGGATCAATAAAAATAACCACATCTTCGGTGGCTCTCCCCGCCGGCTTGGTCGTTATTTTAAAGCAAGAATGGCCGTAATATTGGATATTCATACATTACTAATTTTCTAAATTACGAATTACGAATTTAGCGAATATACGAAAACTAAATAATAAATATTCGTAATTTCGTTTGATTTGTAGTTCGTAAATACTAGTTGATTTTAGCATGCAATTTAGATTTTGTCGAGGGGGATATCACTCGACTTTTTGCAAAATATATGTTAATTTGTAAACATATTCTTTACAACATTAACAATTAAAATAATGCTTTATTATAGGGTAAATTTTGCAAGTTAGCTGTTTATGTATGAAAATTGTAAGTATGCTATTGATATTCAACTTAAAAACCTGTATGATAACGCATTAAACAAAAATGAAAAAAGAAATGGTAGCGGAAAAAATAAAAAAAGCCCTTTTACAATTAAATATGACGGAAAAGGAAATATTATGCTATGTGGCGCTTTTGGAGTCCGGAAGCAGTTCAATCCAGGACATTTCCCGCTTTACCGGAGTTAATCGGGTGACTATCTATGCCGCGATTTCCGAATTAAAGAAGAAGGGCTTAGTTGTTGAAACCAGAAAAGGCCGCCGGAAGCTGTTTGTGGCCGAGAGTCCCGGAGAATTAAAAAATATCCTGGAGGAAAAAAAGAATGAGGTAAGGGCGGAAGAGAAATTGCTGGAAAATTTTATCTTGCCGACTTTGAAAGCCATTGACGCGCGTCAGGAAAACAAACCGGAGATAAAATTCTTTGAGGGCTTGGAAGGAATTTATAAGGTCTATGATGACTATATATTGAATAGTCCGGATGTTATCGGCTGCGGGTCTTATGATTCCGTGCTGAAGGTTTCCACCTGGGAAGTCGAAAAAAAATATATTGAAAAAATGAGGAAAAGGAAAATATTTTTTCGGGGAATCCTGGAAGATACGAAAATTAACCATAAATTTAACGAAATATCCAAGGGGGTGATGCATAACAAGTTTTTGCCGGAAGGAGAAAAAGTTTCTTCAGACATTTTAGTTCTCGGTTCTATGGTGGCGCTGATATCCTACGAAAAAAAATCAGCCACGCTCATTGAAGACGAATCCATCGCGCAGGCGATCAAGATGTATCTGGAGTTTATGTGGGAAGGGTTGTGAACAATAAAAACTTTATAGGAGGGTAAAAGATGGAAACAAATGAAATTAATGTGTATTCTTACAATTACCCGAAGGGACTGATGGATGGCTATGTGAAAATTCATCTGGATAGTTTCTGCCGTTGGGGAAAATGCTTCAAAGGTTACGGCGGTTGCGCCGATCGCGGACCAAGATTTGACGATTGCGAAATCTGGGATGTTCAAAAAATACTCGCCGAGATTGTAAAAAATTTAGAGAAAAATCCCAACGCCAGATTTTTTCTGGAAACACCGAATTTTTTTGATCCATATAAAATGACTGGGGAGAACAGATACCAGTTTCAAGAAATCATGGACAAAAAAATCAAGGCGTATTTAACAATACAAACAACCCCGCACGATCTAATCAATCTCTTAGCTCATCAATATGAGGTCAGTATTTATCCTAAAGATATTCGTATGTCCGGAATACAGGAAATTTGGATGGGGTTGGAAAGCGCCAATCGTGAATTGCGTGATAAATACTCCAAACCTCCGTTTCAAAACGAACATCTGCTGAAAATCGTAAAGCATCTGCGACAGGCGGACATAAGATGCTGCTCTTATCTTGTTGTAAGTTCCGATGATACGGATGATACTATTGCGGAGACCGTGGATTTTATCAAAGAGATGAAACCGGACAAAATTTTCCAGTTCGATCTGTTCCATTATGTGGCGGGGGAACGATATGTTGATTATAAAATGATGAAACAAAGAATGGACGATCTTGTCCGCTATCAAGAAATATTCAAAAAACTTGAAAAAGAAATAAACAAGTTTTAAATTTTATGGGGCTTGCTTAGGGTAAAAGTAGACGATATTCTAAGATATCGAGGAGTGTTTGAACTATTGGCGTTGAACTTTAACCCGGACCGATTTTGCAACAGCATCATCGCCCGGGTTTTTTAATATGTAGTTAAATAATACTTCTGCAATTCCCACAGAAAAATAAAAAGAGGGTATGTCATTGACATATCCTCTTTTAGACATTAACTACGCGTTCACCTTGGGAATCGCAAATAATTTTATAGTATTATCCTGACCATCACAATATCCACAGCGTTTGCTTTGGAAATAAAATTCCCGCGGATTGTCCGGCATCTTACGATCCAGTGAATGGAAAATTACTTCAGCAAACCGTTGATTAATCTCCACTAAATTGCCACAACCTTCGCAAAACAGACGCATGAAGCCCTGCTCCCATTCCAGCGGCTTGGCCAAATCCAAGGAATTTACCTTGTGCCCGCCGGTAGCATTGATTCGCTTTGTGCTGCCGAAGAGTTCCTCGGCTGTTTTAATTTTTGTTGACATTTTTATTTTCCTCCCCTTTTTTGAATTTCGTAAATTACTCTATCGGCTATTTCTCTTGTTTTTCTAGCCCATTCTTCTTTATCTAGTTTTGGATCCAACCCATCCATAGGCCATTCAAAAACAACATCTGCTCTCCACTCATCGCCCTTCTTAGGATTACCCGTAACATCCAGGGTAACAAAAATTGTTTCTCTCGCCGTATCTAATTCAAAGAAAGCGTCAACGCCTCTTTGATCGGCATGAGAACGCACTGCTGTATAAAACCTTAGCTTTTTGAAATCATCTTCTTTCTTAAAGCCCAGTTCTTCAGCCACGTAGGCGTATAAGTCGCCGGCAAATCGCGGGGTCGGCTCTGTCGGATCGCTGTCCTCAGGCTGAGCTTCTTTGGCTAAGGCCAGACTTTTTTCCAGACTAATTTTTTTCCAAGATTCTTTTACAAACAACTCAAAATTATCAAACACAGCTGACGGAATTTCATAATTCTTCTGAAGAGCTTCTTTGTACTTTCTCTTATTAATTTCTCCGAATAATTCGCGTTCAATGAGATGACCTGTATATCCTTCGCGCATAATGTTTGATTATTTTATATAGCATAGCATAACAATTCTGTCAATGTTTTGCAAGTAAATTTTTTTAAGTTCCTAACTCAAAAATAAACCGCCTTGCCTAAAAAATATGACAAAGCGGCTGTACCCTATTCAGAGTAGATTCTCTGTGCGGTAACGCCGTATGTTCAAGCGCAGGCGGAGCTTGCGGACTTCATTGTATTTCACCTGAACCAGGCAGGCGATGACAGAATCCGGAAGCAGTCCTAAAAACTGTTTTACTTTCTTTTCCCATTTAACTACCGGTTCTTTGAAACGGTAGCTTTTCCCGATTTCCTTGAATGCTTGGGTTAGTCCTCCAAAATGCGCAATCGCGCTTTGATAGAGTGCAGGGTAATTTTTTTGGATTTCGGTTGGAGAAAGTTTTTCTTTTCCATACAGTTGTCCCACGGTTTGCACCGGACAGAAAAACCGCAGAGTGGTCGAGCTTGACGCGCTTTTGCAAATAATCTCGGGTTCAAACCGGTTGTGGCACCTCGGACATCTAGTTGTGTAGTCATTCACGTTCCGTTTAAACCCTTTAATGATCTGGAGAGGTGTAAGCCGGCGGGAACACTTCGGACAAACCGCGTGCGGTTTGTAAGTTTCCCTGTGAATCTTTCCAATGAGCCGCAGGCGCAGGCCGAGAATTCGATCCTGAACCAGCAACTTTTGCTCCTGCGTAAGCCGTTGATCCAATTTTACATCTAAGCGTTGTTGCAGTGACATAATTTCACCTCCTCTCAAAAAATATTTTAAGCCAAAGTTACCGATGGTTTGGGCTTTCTGGTTCTCCATGACTCCAGATTTTTCAGATTCAATTGGGCTTTAATGAAATATCTGGAAGCCGGAATTCCCAACTGGCCGAATCTGACCAGCATGGCGCGGAAGAAAATTATTTCAAACTGGTTGACTTCCAGCTCATCCATGATCGCTTCGTGGGAAATGTCGGCGATAACCCTTTTTTCTCCCAATTCATTCTTCACTTCTATCGGATAAGCAGTAGTTATTAGATAAAGGTATCCCTGGCTGTCTGTTTTAATGACCCGACGCATTTCTTTTATGGTCTTTTTCCACTGCGGCACCCATTGTAACGCGTTGATGGAAATAATCTGGTCGAAAAAACCATCTTTGAATCCGAGTTTTTCCATGGGCATTGTGAAAGTGCGGACTTTTTTTACTTTTTTTCCGGGGATGTTGGCAATAGTTGTTCCTTTCTGGATATCTTCGCTTAATTTGCACATTTCAGTAGCAATATCGGTTGCATAAAACTCAATGTCAGTCAATTGGCTAAGCCAAATTTCATAAAGAGCGGGACCGGAACCCAAGGAGAGCCATTTCTCTCTTTTTTTAATCTGCCTTAAATGTTCAAGGAGAGTGTACATGGTTATGAAATAATTATCCGGTGATTCTATGGCCGGCCAAATTTTTGCCGCCTTATTCCATCCCTCTGCAATAGAAGCGCTATCAATATTTTTCATTTGGGAAGTCAGCTGTTCTAACGGATTTGCCGACTGGAATTTGTTTCTGACGGACTCGACAAAAATCATGAAATTTTTAGCGATTTCTGCAACTTTTGGATCTAAGTTTTTCATTTATCCCTCTTTTTTAAAGAACATTTGGAGTAAAATACTCCCTTTCAGAAATTGTTTTTCTTTAATAATCTCTGAAAGAGAGGCAAGAGATTATGATAAATCAACTTGCCGAATTAGTCAAGGGTCATTCTTTCTCGCCTGAAAATTTTTTTTCTGCGGTCATAACCCTTTTTTCCTTTTTCGGAACTCTGGATGTCGCCTTTATGACGCAGAATTTCCACTGCCTCCATCGGCAGCCGCGCTACGAGATTTTTTTTCTTTTTCATTTTGCGTCCTCCTTTTTTATTGTTTTATTTAGTTTCATTAAAAGTGGTATGCGAGTCATGCCGCAAGCATGGCAGAAAGTAAATGGTATTATCTCGTCATCTGGAATTTCTGACACATCATATCCTGCTTTGGTCATATCTGTTTTTACTTCACTGGCCGTTATAGTAAGTTCCTCTATTTCTGAATAACAGCGATAACAAATAATTTTTGCCATTTTACCCTCCTAATTGTATTCAAATTTTTCCCTCTTGCAAATTACTTTTTGAAATAATCTGCAAAAGAGAGGCAAGAAAAATGTGTTAAAATTTCTTGCCAAAAATGTTACGGTCTCGCCCTGAATTATAAAACTTAGCCATTTCGGTTTATTTCATCAGGATCCCCGCTCACGTGCAAGCCAGTTTTACAACTGTCTGATCCGTCTCCGCCATGTCGGAGAATATTTAGCTTTTACATGGCAGCAGTTGTTTAAGCGCTTCCTTTTCCGCTCTTTGCTGAGATCCAAAACGCTGATAGGTTTCCGAAACTTCCCACTCATATCCATTAATAGTATCTATTAATATCACATCTGACCGTCTTCCGTCAGAAGCGAGATAGAGATACTCTTCAGCGATACTTGTGAGATGAGGACGGAGCTTCCATCTTTGGATTCCATTCCCCATATTTTTCGGTTCACCCATTGCGTCTTCGGGTCTGCTCTTATCGAGTTTGTCATACTCGTAAAGCTTGCAGTAATCTCCCTTTGTGCGATCAAGGTGGCACCAAACAACCCTTAAAACTTCCTCATTCGGCCAGTCATACCGGCAATCCGCTTTCACGTGAATATCCCAATAATAATCCCAATCTTTGTCGGGCTTTATTAGTTTCTTCACTTTGAAAACGCTCAATCCTTGAAGAGAACGCGGATACATTACAAACGATTCGAACCTTATCTTAAAGCTCGAAGTTTCATATTGCACCAGCCATTCTTCGTTGTTCTCCCTTTTCTGAATTGAGGATTTCTTGAGGAAATCTTCCCAGATTATTCCTGCTTTCATTTCCGTGGCGCATTCTTCCATCTTTTCACCTCCTTTCCTTTCTCATTGATGGCCGCCCGTGGGTTTATACAATAAATCTTGCGCAACCGGCGTCGTTGCAAAATTTACTTTCTTTCTTCGCTCAAATATACATCGGCACAACAGCCACATGTGCGGATATGAATCTTGATTATTGGCAGAAGATCTTCGAGTGGCTTGTCAGTAAATTTTCTAAACTCATTACTTTTTTTTGCCTTTTCCCTAAGCTTGTCAATAATCATTTTCAAACTATATCCGCTTGAAATTTTAATATCAAGATATTCGTCTTCCACTTAATCCTCCTGTTTAATTTTATTTTTCCCTTCAAAAAATTACTTTTTAAATAATCTTTTAGAGAGAGACGAGAAGATGCGTTGATCTCTCTCGCCAATACTTTCCCGTATTTCCTTCGCAGGCACTTCAGTATAAAGCGCCCGCCTTCAGTCAGCGGCTACGAGCAAGCCGGGGAGACAATTTTCCTCTCCTTGGAAGCAGCAGCTTTCCTTTTGGCTTATGCCTTGGTGAGTTGTTCGCGCTTATCACCATCCTTGCGATAGGTGTCAACGCTCACATTCGCCTTGGCAAAAGCGTCTAGGAAAGGCCGGAACTTCAAGACGTTGCCGTTGCGTTTGGCAGCTTCTATTTCGGATCCAGCTAAGCTGAATATCCGGGTAGAGCGGCCTTCGGCATGGGCTTCCGCCATAAGTCCGGCTTTGCATCCGCCGCAGACGGGATTCAAAACCCATTCCCCATCCTTTTTGGTTAAAGGAAGAGAAAATTTCGGATTCTTTCCTCCGCAGACGACGCAATTGAGCATATTTTTCACCTCCTTATTTTTTTATCTTTGTTTATACTTTTACATATTCTTTCGCTTTGATTTTGTAGAGAGCTAGGGTCTTTTCCGGTTCAAGATCATCAATCATTGTTTCCACTATGCATCCCTCAAAATCATATTTGCTGACGAGCGGCCACTTTGTAATTCCGTTTTTCCTCAATAATTTGTATATTTCTCTTAATTCTCCACCAGTCCAGATTGTCACCGGCCGTGTTTTCGCGTACTCCTCAAGTTTTCTGACAATTTCCGCGTTTGCCGAGTCATTGACTATCAGCGTTCCTTCCATATCGCAGAATACGCCTGGGATAATCTTCTTGCCCATTGTCTTTTTGGCAAAGCTGATTTTTTGATTTTGGAGAATTTCCAGTTGGGCGCGGACTTCTTCTATAGTTCCGGTTATGCCAAATTCTTTTTTGGCTGTTTCCATGCCTTTTTCACAGCCGTATTTTCCCGGGTGAATGTCATGGAGCAATATGCCAATCAAATTCTTTTTTGTTCCGGCTTTGGAAGCAAGCACTACGGCTATATTCTCAATCTTCCTTCCATTAACAATATCATCGTAGGTAATTCTCCACTTGATCAATTCAGATGGCATCTGGAAGTAGGCGGCATATTTAGTGTAGAAATACGGCACAGCGGGATTTCCCTGTTGGCGAAGGGATATTTCAGAGTCAAAGCCATAAAATATCGTCGGGATTTTCTGCGCTTCTATCATTTCTTTGATTTCGGCGAGTTGATCGATATTGGTCACTATCACTTCCGCGTTCTCGCCGAGAAAAATCGGCAAAGATCTCTCTAAAGAAAATCTTATCGCATCATTCTTTTCATAAATTCTTATCATATTTCCTCCTTTATATTTTTTTATTTTAAATTCCCTCCAAAAAATTATTTTTTCAAATAACCTTTCGGAGAGAGGCGAGAGTATGAAGAATTATAATAATTGCTCGTTGACAATCCTCTCTCGCCAAAATTGCCTGCGCTTTTCCGCGGTTCGGACTTTCCCGCAACCCATCGGTATACCTTTCTTTCCGATTGGGAATTCCATGCAGTTTTATTTCAGGTCGCATGGGCGTTGTTTTTCCGGCTATCTTTTCGGACAGCCGTACTGGCAACCTTTTCCGCCTCTTGGGCAGGTGCAGCACTGTGACATAATGCCTCCTATTGCTGATTGTTTATAAAAATTCCTAAACAAAAAAGCTTTCCTGCTGTGTCGTGTTTGATTTCCCTCCAAAAAATGATATGTGAATAGCGCGCTACGAATGCGCACATACGAATACAATTTTTTGGAGAGAGAAGAAAGAAAACGTTGTTTCTCTCTCCTGTATATGAACTGTGATATTTATCACAGGTCTTTTTCGCGGGCAAGATGGTCCGTGACCCTTCTGTTGCCAAGCGTTCTTGCCATCGCGCTCCGCTGGTTTGGTTGTCGCGACAACCTTTCAAGTCGGGCTTTTTCCCGCTTTGGTTAGGCCTCACTAAGCTAGTGCCTTAAATACTTGCAAGGAGTTTGCGTCTGCCTAGCACTGGCCGCACCCAGACAAAAACTCTTGCAAGGCGCCGTTTCACGGAGCGGCACATCAATGTCTGCCAAGCTGCTCTCCTTGGCTTCTCGACTTTGGGAAAGAGATTATCTTTCCGGAGATTATGCCGAATCTCATCCCTGCAGAGTTTATAACCGCGTTATAAATTTTTCGCGGATGGAGAGCTCTCTGCTGTTCCCGGGAGCGGGATGTTTTGTTTTGTTAATTTTTGAATTTTTTGGCTAATCTAAAGGTAATGAGTCCAGCGATTATCGGTATTATGCAGAAACTAAACAGTGAAATAAACCAACTGAAAATCCAGAACCATTTTGAGACCCTTGTGATTTCAGCCAGGTGGATGTAATAATTAAAAAGCATTACCGGATCAAGTTTTACTGCTGCGAAAATTCCGAAGATGATAAAAATTATTCCAACTATCCTTATGCTCCAGACCATAATTACTCACCTCCTTTTTATTTTATATTCCCTCTATCACATCACCAGCCAGGATTACCCAGCGATGATGCGGTAGAGAGAGGCGAGTCCCTCTCTTTTTCCCACTTATGCTGTGAGGAAAAGGGAGGGAATATTAAATTGTCAAAGTCCTCTCGTTTCAGAATAATTGATATTTTACCGGTTTTTATGGGATTTTGGCTTAAATAAAGGCCGATAACATTTCGTTAAAATCTTGCCTTTTATGCCTTTTCCCTTAAACAAGCCAGAAAACCGACTTATTTGATTGCCAATGTGTTTTGTTAACTCCACTCAACAGCGCATTTTCCAGCGGTAGGGTAAAATATCCATCTTTTTGAGGAACTGCCATTCTTAACCGTACAGGCCATTATAGCAGGTCTAAAATATTTGTCAAGTCCTTTCAACATTTATTGTGTAAGTAGATTAATATTTTCCTTTATCTAAGCAAAAATAACATAATAATTGTGTTAAGCGAATTTAACAAAATAAAATATTTTGCACAGTTATTTGTATTTTTCGTTAAGAGTTAAAAAGAATTAAAAAAATTATTTTTCTGTTCAAAAAAATGGCACCGGATAATTTTGTTTAATGCCCTTGACAGGACTTAAATTGTCTGCTAAGATAGGGTTATTGGAAAATTATGTTATTTGACATCAAAAAATCAACTTTTATAAGGAGGTGAGAAAAAGTGAAAAAAGCCGAACGGTGGTTAGAGGGGTCGATTAAGGAAAAAAGACCCGGTGCCGTAATTGATGGCGATGACGGAAAAAAATACCGAATCACCATCGCCGAATTTTCCGAAATTGAAAAATATTTCGGAGATATTTATTGCTGGGTGACCGATCGCGTGAAATTCGTGCCCAAAAGGAAGTTGTATCGCGGTTCCAGATGGGCCGAAAAAGTTATCCCTCTAACCTTTTAACCGGGAGGTATGACCATGGAGGACTAATAAGCTGAAAAGCGGAGAGTTCGTTTTGAACGAACTCTCCGCCCGTAAGCGAAATTAACTTCATGATTATATAAAACAACCTAGGTTGTTTTATCAAAAGGTAAGGAGGCGACCCGTGGGTGACTAAAAGAAAAATGGAGAAATTGAAAGAGAAAATATTTTAAAAAATCATCGACATAAAAGGGTTCTGAGTATTATTTCAGAACCCTTTTTAAATTGAGAAAATAAAGATATTATTTTTCCTGATATTTTTCTGCTGCTTCCCAGGCTAAATCCAGAATTGCTTTTAGTGATTTTGCTATTTCTTTATCTTCAATAATGACGCCAACTAATCTTTCACTAAAAGAGGCGATCCTTACTTTGTTATCGTAAACCGCTATATCACAGCTTATCGGAAATTTTTCAAATGGCACTTTTCTTCTTTGACTATCAGTAGTACTTTCTCGCATACCTTCTTTATATGTATATATAGATCTTGTTTTAATATTACGCTGCATTCTTTTAATTCTCCACTTATTAACTTCTTCTTGGCTAAAAAATTTATTTATCTCATCAACTGAATACGCCATACTCACAATTTCTTTTATAGATGCTTTTAAAATTTCTTCAACCATACTTTTTATTCCCTCTTTCCCCTCATAATATTTCACCACCGGTTTACCGGTTTGTTTAGTTAGTGACTGCAGTTGCGGCAGAAGTTTTTGCAGATTACCTTTTCTTTTTTCAATCGTGTTTTTTTCCTGTTCCAGAATTTCAACGAGGCGATCCGGGTCGGCGGCGACGAAGTATTGCTTTTTGCCTTTGTGAAAACTGGACATCAGCCCCATTTTCATCAGCGCGTCAATGATAAAATACGCGGTTGCGCGGTTGACGCCGGACTTTTTGGCGATATCTTGCACTGTAGACTGGCCTAGTTCCAGCGATGCCAGATAAACTTTAGCCTCTTTCTCATTTAGCCCGATTTCCTGGAGTTCTTTTTCAAGCATATATTTGTTATACATAGGACTTACGTGATTGCCTCTTTAGACATCCGATGTCTCGCAACCGTAACGACCGAAAGACATCGGATGTCTATAAACGCGTAAGTACTAATCCAATATTTTGTTAATAACTATCAACATTTTACCACCTCTCTTGCCAAAATTCAAGCTATGATATATACTCCTGATTACGGTAATTATTAAGAAAATTGAATACTAGATGCTTTAATCTAGAAAACTTTCTTAATGATTTCCCGTGAGAGGGAATTTTTTATTTTTCTATACTAATTACGAATCTGTACGAATATACGAATCGTTTTGTCTAGAAAATAAAAATGGAATATTGGTATATTCGTATTAATTAGTAATTCGTAAAGATAATCATGGCAAACATTTTAGACAAATTAGCCGAGGAAGTGGATAAAATAAAAGACACGGTTGTTGAAGCCGTCTCCGGCAAAGAAGAAAAAAAGCCGACGGTCAAAACCGCCAAGACCAAAAAAATCCAAACAGATGAAGACGAAGAAAAAGAAAAATCGGAGATGGGAAAACTCTTGGAAAAAAACCCGGTAGAAATTCCAAAAATCGGAGATGTTATTTCAGGAACCGTCATTGACATAGCGCCCACAGCGGTTCTTTTGGATTTGGGTCCCATGGGAACGGGAGTTGTTATCGGCAGAGAAGCGAAAGACGGATTGGGAACCGGAAAACTTAAAAAAGGCGACAAAGTAAGCGCCACACTTGTTGATTTTGAAAACGAAGACGGGCTTATCGAGCTTTCCATCCGGGAGGCCTCGCACGGAAAGGCCTGGGATGATCTTGATTCAAGGCGCGACACGCAAGAAGTGATGACCACCAGGGTAACCGATGCCAATAAGGGCGGATTAATGGTGGAAATCAACGGGGTCTCCGGATTTTTGCCGGTGTCGCAGCTTTCCAGCGAACATTATCCCCGGGTGGAAGACGGAGATAAGAATAAAATTCTGGCGATACTCAAAAATCTGGTGGGAAAAGAGTTGAAAGTAAGGATAATAAATTCCGACCGGCTGGCGGAAAAATTAATCGTGAGCGAAAAGGCGGCGCAGAGCGAAAAAGAAAAAGCCGTCATTTCGGAATTGAAGGAAGGAGACGTGATAGAAGGAGAAGTGAGCGGAGTGGTTGACTTCGGCGCGTTCATCAAATTCCTCCCGCCTTCCAAAAAAGATTCAGAAAAAGACAGCGATAAACTTGAAGGGCTCGTCCATATTTCTGAACTGGCCTGGCAGCTAATTGACAATCCGCGGGAAATCGTGAAAGTTGGCGACAAAGTGAAAGCCAAAATTATCGGCATTGACGAGACCAGAATATCCCTTTCCCTGAAAGCGCTGGAAAAAGATCCATGGACTGAAATCGACAAAAAATACAAAGTGGGAGACATTGTTTCCGGAAAAATTGATAAAATAAATCCTTTCGGAGCGTTCGTTTATCTGGATGAAGACATCCATGGACTGGCGCACGTGAGCGAATTCAGGGATGTCTTTCCGGGAAAGAAAATGGATGAAATTTTAGAAGCGGAAAAATCATATAACTGGAAAATCCTTTCCATTGAGCCGAAAGAGCACCGAATGGGGCTGATGTTCGCCAAAAAAGATAAAGAAACCAAAGTGAAAGAACCCGAGAAAAAAAAGGAAAAGGAAAAAGAAATCAAAGAAGAAAATCAAGAAGAAACTAAAAAAGAAAAAACGGAAAAATAATTTTTTAATCCACCCCCCATGCTTTTATGGAAAAAAGAAGAAAAGTCGCTCGGGCAGATCGGCGAGGACGCGGCGGCGAAGTATTTGAAAAAGAAGGGCTACAAAATTTTGGAAAGAAATTATTTTAATCCGTTAGGAAGACGTCTTGGAGAGATTGATATTGTCGCCGAAAAAGAGAAAGAAATAATTTTTGTGGAGGTAAAGACGAGAGTGGCGAAAAATTATTCTGACACTCTGCCAGAAGAAAATATCAACCGGTCGAAACTTCACAAACTAAATAAAATCGCCGTTTCTTATATCCGAAATAAACATCTGTGGAATTATCCCTACCATTTTGACGCAATCTCGGTTCTTTATGATGAAGCGGAGAAGAAAACCCAGGTAAGGCATCTGAAGAATGTTTTTATATAGACACATTATTTATTTGTTGATATTATTAAGAAGCTAAATTAACAATAATAAAATACTTATGACATTATCAAACGAAACAATCCAAGAATTAAAACAGAAACTTGAAGTTGAAAAAGAGCGGCTGGAAAAAGAGCTGGGAATTCTCGGGAAACCGACCGGCACCCCCGGCGATTATGAAACCAAATTTGACGATATTGGCCGGGAATGGGAAGAAAACGCCACGGAAGTGGAGGAATATGTGGATGACCTGGCCGTGGAAACCAATCTGGAAGGCCAATTGAAAGAAGTGAGCGAAGCGCTCGCGCGGATGGAAAAAGGAACTTACGGAATTTGCGAGAATTGCGGGAAGGAAATTGATATCGAGCACCTGCGGGCTTATCCGGCAACCCGTACTTGCACGAAGTGCAGGTAATCTTTACGAATTACGAATTTCATACGAATATACTAATGAGAAGAAATATTTTTTTTAATTCTATTATTTTTGTTTTTTTAGTTTTTGTTGACCAGATTTCCAAATATTTAATCCGCTTCCGCCAGCCGGCGGACGGATTTTTTGTTTGCAATAAAAATATTGCTTTTGGGATAAATGTGCCTATTTTCGCGTACTGGTTTGTTATTATAATTCTGGCGTTTTTAGTTATTTTCTTACTTCTTAATTCTAAATTTAAAATTTTAAATGAAATTAAAATTTACAAATTAAAGAATTTAAAATTGATTGAAAATTATCATCAAAAATTCTTTATTCCTAATTCATTATTCATAATTCTAATAATCGCGGGAGCGATTAGCAATTTGATCGACCGCCTATACTTCGGCTGCGTGATTGATTTCATTGACCTTAAAGTGTGGCCAATTTTCAACCTGGCGGACGCGTATATTACCATTGGCGCGATTCTCATAATTCTCTCACTTTTTAAAAAACCAAAAAGCACTGAATAACTCCTCTTCTGATTTTTAGCGCCTGCTCGTCTATTTTTCTGCCAGTATCTTTTTTGTCCACATGGACAAAAAGAGAACTAAATACTAAATGTTGGATAAAAATGAATTGGCGGGAGAGGAGATGCTAGCGCGGTTTTTGGCGAGTAATTATTATGAACCAAAAAACTTGATTTTTCCGGGCAAAGTAGTAATCTGAAAGTAAATTTGTATTTAAATGAAAATCCTATGTCTGGGATGCTAAAATAAGGAAAACAATATAATCAAATTTATCGTAACCAGCTCAAACTGTTCGAAGGGCTAACACAGCACGTTAAATACCTCGCAGCTCTGCTGTGGGATAATTCATTGAAATTGTTAACTCTAAAGTTTTATAATATTAAAGTGCACTTTATATGGTTGAATTTTTTCAGTTAACACTAAATGTAATATATTTCTTAATCTTTACCGTTGGTTTTTTTTATTTTTTACCAGTATCTATATATAAGTATATGGAAGATAGTAGAAGTAAAAATCTTGATAATTTAGCAAAAATTTTCGGATTAAAATTTGAGATATTACAAAAAAAATCTTTCTTTAATTATCTTAATGTTTTTAGTTTAAGAAATGAAAAAAGAAATATGATTGAGGGTAAAATAAAAAATCATCACATTAGAATATGGGATGAATATAGAATTGAATCCGGGGTTCCTGCTGGTTTCGGCAGCGCTAATTATACAAAAAAGACAACGCACATAACAATTGATTGGGTAGATGAAAAAATAGATGGACTAGCTTCGATAAACTTTCTAAATCAAATTTTAATAGATTTAAGAGACAATGACATTATTTATAAAAGTAATAACTTAACGCTCAAAAATAAGGCATTAATGAGAAGCAATTTATTGATATATATAACTATTTTAATATTACTTGTTATTTTTTTAATTTATTTAATCAATACAAAGTCCAAATAAGTAATGATTATTTGAATTAAGGAAAATATATTAGAAATGAGTTAATTAACCAAATCCGCCGCTGTGGCACATAAACAGATTTAAGTGTTATCCAGCTCATGTAGTTAATCTAAATTAAAAAAGGACTCGGAATTTTTCCGGGCTTTTTATTTCCGCCGTTTCCTTGCGAAAATTATTTATTCAAATTATCTTTTTCTTAATCTTTAAAACTGCCCTTTCCTTTGCAAGTAATAACATGTTATAATTTTATCAGTAGTACCCTTTTTCCGCACGTGCGAAAAAAGGTAACTGGTGAATGAAATTCAGACGTGCTACGTGGGAAGCAGGATAAATATGTGTTTTAGATATTTGCCAAGCGCGGGAAAGGGAAACCGATTAGAATAAATGCCAGAGCATACAACGCAATATAATATATGGGTAAAAAGGAAAAAATAAGCATTAAGGAGAAATTAGAGGACTTTTTTTATTCCGATACTCCGGCAGCCACGATTACAAAGTTTTTACTAGCCGGGGCGGCGCTGGGCAGTTTCGTTTTTATTGGCGCGGCGATTCCGGGGATCCTGAAAATTATGGATAGTTTCGGCAGCCCAAGAGGCGGTTATGCAGGAAAGCGCCCGCCAAAATATTCTCGCGAACAAGTGAAAGGCGCTTTCTATAAACTGAAAAAACGGAAGCTGATAAAAATAATCAAAACAAAAGAGGGCAAAATTACAGTGAAGCTTACTAATAAAGGCAAGAAAAGAATCCGGGAATTTGCCATGGACGCCATTACAATTAAGAAACCAGTTAAATGGGATAGGTTGTGGCGGATAGTTCTTTTTGACATTCCGGTGAAGTATAATAAAGCGAGAGAGGCATTGCGGGAGAAAATAAAAAAACTGGGATTTCAACAGCTCCAGGAAAGCGCGTGGATTATTCCCTATGAATGCGAGGATGAAATTATTTTTATTGCTAAAATATTTGAAGTGGAAAAATACATTGAAATAATGACTGTGCAAAGAATGCTGCACGAAAAAGGAGTCAGAAAATTGTTCAAAATGTAATTTTTAAAAATTTAATAAACATAAAAATTGAGAAAAATTGCAGTTGATAGCAATAATATCAAGATCAAAAATATTATAAAGTTACCCTTTCCCGCACGTGCTAGAAAAGGTAACTGATACATCCTAGTTACTATGTTTTATGTTTATAATAATGTGATAAGATAGTAATGCTGGAAATATGAAGTAAAAAAATGAGAATAAGGAGGACATTTTTAATGAATTAATTAAAATAAATTTATGCCTTCGAAAATTTTATCGGCGGCGACAATCGGGCTGGACGGTGAAATAGTGGAAGTGGAAGTGGACATACTCTCGCAGGGGCTCCATAATTTCACTATTGTCGGTCTTCCCGACGCTTCGGTCAAAGAGTCACGCGACCGAGTGAGTTCGGCCGTCAAAAATAGCGGTTTTAAGCCGCCTCACCGGTGCGGGCGCATCACAGTGAATCTTGCCCCGGCCGATCTTCCCAAGGTGAGCCCCATTTACGATGTCCCCATGGCGCTGGGATTCCTTCTGGCTTCGGAACAGATAAGTTTCGATTTTAAGAATAAATTATTTTTAGGAGAGCTGGCGCTGGACGGGAAAATACGGCAAGTTAACGGCGTTCTTCCGGTTACGCTGCTGGCGAAAGAAAAAGGAATTTCCGAAATTTACGTCCCCAAGGAAAATGTCCGGGAAGCGAGCATCGTTGAAGGAATAAATATTTTTCCGGTGAATAATTTATACGAACTGGCCGATCACCTTATTGGCAGGAATAAAATTGAAGTTCATCCGAAACTGGAGGTGGAAAAAATATTCGATGAAGGGGAATATCTGCTGGATATGTCGCATATAAAAGGGCAGGAGCATGCCAAGCGGGCGCTGGAAATCGCCGCCGCCGGAGGCCATAACGTGCTTTTGAACGGCCCTCCGGGATCGGGAAAGACGCTCCTCGCGAAAACCGTACCTTCCATTCTCCCCCGGCTGACCATCCCGGAGGCGCTGGAAGTGACGAAAATATTTTCGGTTTCGGGAAAATTGGGAAAAAGCGAAGCGATTGTCGCTATCCGCCCTTATCGTTCGCCCCACCACAGCGCCAGCGCCGTATCGCTTGTGGGCGGAGGAACGTATCCCAAACCGGGAGAAATCAGCTTGGCGCACCGCGGGGTTTTGTTTTTGGACGAGTTTGCCGAATTTCCCAGAAACGTTCTGGAAAATTTAAGGCAACCTTTGGAGGACGGAGTGATTACCGTTTCCCGCGCCAAAGGTTCGCTGGAATTTCCGGCGCGGTTTATTTTAATCGCCGCGATGAATCCTTGCCTCTGTGGCAACGCCACTGATCCGGAAAAATTATGTTCCTGCACTCCGTCTCAAATCATAAAATACCAGCGGAAAATTTCCGGCCCGATTATGGACCGCATTGATCTTCACGTGGAAGTGCCGCGGCTTAAATTTGAGAAACTTGAAGAAACGAATTCCGGGGAATCCAGCAGTGATATCAGAAAAAGGGTGGAATCCGCCAGAAACATCCAGAAAAAAAGGTTTACGGATATTCCGATAATAACCAACAGCGAAATGAGTTCCAATCAAATAAAAAAATTCTGCGTGCTGGACGAAAAGTGCGTAGAACTTCTCCGGAGCGCCGTTTCATCAATGCGCTTGAGCGCCCGGGCGTATCATCGTATAATCAAAATTGCCCGCACGATTGCCGATCTGGCCGGATTGGAGGAAATAGCGCCAGCCCATATCGCCGAAGCGGTGCAGTACCGGTTTAAAACAGATTAAATTTCTAATTTCCAATTTCTAATTTCTAAACAATTTCCAATGAATTAATTTTAGAATTTAAAAATTGAGACATTGTTTGAAAATTAAAAATTTAAAATTGAAAATTTTGGCGCCAATCGTTATTTTTATAGCAGTCGCAATTGGTTATAAAATTTTTGTTTTCCAGAAGAAATCAGAGATATATCTCAATTACCCCAAAACAGTTTTTTTAAACGATAATGGTCTAATTTTTGAGGCAAGCACCCACGCGCTAACCGTTGCTGATTTTTTAACGGAGCAGAAGATTATTTTAAAAAATGAGGATGTGGTTTTTCCCGATCTTAATCAAAAAATTTATCCCAATTCCACGATTAACATCCGCCGCGCGAAAAAAGTTTCAATCGCGGTTGACGGAAAGGAAGTAAAAGGAAATACGCTGCAGAGCGATGTTTATTCAGCCATTTGGGAAAACAAAATCGCGCTTGGCGATGATGATATTATTTCCCCCAGAGGATTTTCACCGGTTTCATCCGGAGTTAAAATAGAAATAACTCGCGTTAAAGTTGAGGAACAGATTATTAAAAAAAGTATTGATTTTAAGACAGTTTCGGAGGAAGATGACAAATTAAGCTGGCGGACAAAAAAAGTGAAACAAAAAGGGCAGAAAGGGATTGAAGAAATAAAATATAAAGTTGTATCGCACAACGGAAAGGAAATTTCAAGGAAAATTTTGGAGAGGAATGTCGCTAAAGATCCGGTGCCGGAGATTGTTATTCAGGGAACTTATATGAAACTGGGCAAGCCGGCTAAAGGACAAGGGACTTGGTATGCATGGAAAGGGGGGCTTTTCGCCGCCAGCACAACACTGCCAAGGGGATCTTTCGCCAAGGTGACTAATCTTGCCAATGGCGAATCAGTCGTGGTGCAAATTAATGACTACGGACCGCAAGGAAAGGGACGGATTATTGATCTAGATAAAGTAGCTTTCGCCAAAATCGCCTCCCTCGGCGCGGGAGTGATTGACGTAAAGGTGGAGGAAATACTAAACTAGATTAAAGTTCAAAGCGAAAAACGCAAAACTACAATGTAAAACTAAAAATTAGTTAATGTTTTTGAATTTTTATATTATAGCTGTACGCTCTATATTTTTCATTTTTTGCTTAAATTTATTTTATGCCTACAAAACTCGGACAAAATTTTTTAGTCAATAAAGATATTGCGAAGAAAATCGTTGAAGCGGCAGAGTTGAAGCCGGATGATGTTGTCTTGGAAATCGGGCCGGGGAAAGGAATTTTGACGGAAGAACTGGCGAAAAAAGCGGGGAAAGTCATTGCTGTTGAAATAGATGGAAATTTGGTGGAAATACTTGAAAATAAATTTAAAAATAAGAAGAATGTGGAAATTATTAAGGGAGACGTACTACAACTTACAACTTACAACTTACAACTTACAACTTATAAAATTGTGGCGAATTTACCATATTATATTACTTCGCCAGTTATACGAAAATTTCTGGAAAGCGAAAATCCGCCGAGCAAAATGATTTTAATGCTGCAAAAAGAAGTAGCGGAACGGATAGTGGCAAGTTCGGGGAAAATGAGCATTTTGGCGGTATCGGTGCAGTATTACGCCCAGCCGCAAGTCATTTTCAATGTTCCGCGGGAGAATTTTGATCCGGCGCCGGAAGTGGACAGCGCGGTGATTCACATAAAAACATTAAAACAAGAGAACATTAAAACAAAAGAGCAAAAAAGCAAAGAATCAAAGAAGTTTTTCAGGGTCGTGAAAGCAGGTTTTTGCGCTAAAAGAAAAACTTTAATTAATAATTTGGCTAACAGTTTTCATCTGGAAAAAAAAGAAGTGGAAGAAAAACTTAAGCGAGTCGGGATTTCTTCCCGCACCCGCGCGCAGGAATTATCAGTTAAGGACTGGAAAAAATTGGCGGAGTTGTTTTAGAATTATGTTATACACAAAATCTTGCCATAGCAATAAATTGTGTATACGATTATTATAATTTGAATTTTCTGGCTATAGCTGACTGGACAAAATCCGAAAAATCTGCTATACTGGTAGAAGGAATAGTGAAAATAAGCCAATTTAACGGCTGATATTAGGAAAAAAAGGACGGGTGAGCCCGTTTTTTTGCTTTTATTAATAGCGATTTGAATGACATGAATCCGCCGGCTGGCGGACATCCGAATGATACGAATAATCGCAAACCGAAAATAAACATGAAAACCAAATATTTACAAAATAAAATAAGAAAAATTTCCAAAAACATTATGGAATTTAATGAAGAGAAATTGAAAAATTATCTGGCGATTTTTTTCCTGATGTTCTTTCTGTTTTTCGTATTCGCGATAAACTTCGCCGACGGGCAAATGAATAAGGACGCGGGAGAAACAAAAACGCCGGTTAAAATAGTTTCCAAAACAGAAAAAGAAATTAAAAATATGGTCAGGGGCTACCCGATGGAAAGAATGGTTCCCTATATCGCCAAAAAAGACAAAGTCGTGGCCGCTTTTTTGGTGGGAATCGCGAAAAAAGAAAGCGACTGGGGGAAACACTCGCCCAAGCTTAATGGTGAGGACTGTTATAATTACTGGGGATTCAGGCAGGAAAGAGAAAAAATGGGTAGTGGCGGACATACTTGTTTTGACAGCCCCAAAGATGCGGTCAACACAGTATCAGGCCGGATTGATGAATTAGTCAATGAAGAAAAGCGCGATAGCCCGCGGGAAATGGTCATCTGGAAATGCGGATATGATTGCTCCTGGGATAACGCCTACGCCATCCAGAAATGGATAACCGACGTGGATTTTTATTTTCAGAAGTTAAACGATTAAAGAAAAACAGTTTTTACCAGAATAATGCCGTAAATAATCACTACTCCCATAACCCACCAAAAAATATTGCGTGGGTTTATTTTTTTACCTTCTCCCATACTATTAACCAACCAGAAAGACGCGCCGCCGGAAAGCATCGCCCACCAAAAGAGCCGGAATTCATTAAGAAGCAAAACGCTCAAAAGATAGGATAAAAAAATTCCGCCGCCGACGATTAGTTTTCCCCATTGCTCGCCAAAAAAAACCGGAATGGTAAAGACGCCTTCTTTCCCATCCCCCTCGATGTCCTTGAAGTCCTTGACGGGAAGCGACAGGGTAAAACCGATCACTAAAAGGATGATTATGTTATTAGGGAGGTTTTTTATGTTTTGTTCGGGAGAAACCAAAATAAATCCGGAAAATAAGATCATAAGCGAAGCGATGGCGGAAACGAAAGTGGATACAAAAGGAAAGCGCTTGAGGCGCAATGGCCAGGAGGAATATAAAAAAGCGATTGCCTGATAAGCTACGAGCAAAAGAGCGATTTTCAGGCTGACAAAGGCGGCGAAAATAACGGAAACCCAAAAAATTCCCTGCCCTATTTTTCGATATTCTTCCAATACAAAAACTTTTTTGATAAAAGGGCGATTAGGATTGGTTTTTTGGTCGATTTTTTCATCCTCGATGTCATTGATAATTACCGAAGCGATCCATGATCCGGCAATAGAAATGATCAGGAGAGCCAGCGCAGAAAGGTTGAATAAAGTTATTTCTGGAGCCGTTCCTTGGAAAGCGATAAAAATTCCCATACCGACGAAAAAAAGCCCAAGGTGATAAATTAGCTGGGGCGGACGGGAATTTCTGATAATCGCCAGCAATTTATTCTTGTATTCGCGGTAGAGATAAATAACGGAAACGGCGAACAGCATCAAAGAATAAATCAAAACCATCTTAATACTAAGGGCGCTTTTTATTTCCGCGATTTCACGGGAAAATATTTTTACTGGGCTTAAAAACATCTGGGCAATATCTACATCTCTCACTGCCAGAAAGCCCTTGGAAAAACCCAGAGTGAAAATGGTTAAATATGAAGGAAAAGTGCCTAAAATAAAAAATATAATGTAGGAGACAAAGGTAATAATCAATGAATATAATGCAGATGTTATTTTTTTAAAAATGGATGAATTTTGAATTTTGAATTTTGAATTTTGAAATAAAACAGAATTTATAAAATTTAAAAATTTAGAAATCATTTTAAAATTTAAAATTTCAAATTTAAAATTTTCTTCTGAAGTTTTAATTAGGCTGTAAATAAATATGAATACCAGCGCGGCGGCCACTTCAAAACGGACTCCATAGGTAATCCCCAGATCCCAGCGGTCTCCGAAAAAAGTGAGAAATCTCTCTCCCAGCCCCCTCAATGAATCGAATTTATAAAAACTCCAAAATCCTCCCCCGCCGGAAATAACATGGTCAATGATAGGCGGAGTGATTACCAGAAAATATCCAAAAAGCAGGGCGCTGAATATTTTTTTGGTTTCGACCCCAAGGAAATAACGGAGCAGGAAAGCGACTAGTAAATAAGAAAGGAGAAAGAAAAGAAAAGTGTGGGAAATTCCGTAAAAAAAAGTGGTTAGAGTAGAATTTTTGAGCCCACTTGCTATCCATTCCTCAACTAGGATGCGGACGGCAATAATCGCGGTAAAAGAAATAAGCCAGGACCGGAAAGTGAGCGGAGCTGACTCGATTTTTTCTATGGCTTTGCGCGGTAATTTGAGCATAATCTGAATTTACAGCAAACCATATTAATAGGCAAGTTAGTAAAAATCAAAAACAAATTAACATAATTTTTTATTTTTAGTATTTTATTTTTTATTTATTTTATGTGCTACAATATTATTCATGCATGAAGTATTAAAAGGGCTGAACCCCTCCCAAAGAGAAGCCGTTCAAAGCACCGATGGCCCTGTTTTAATCATTGCCGGAGCCGGTTCGGGGAAGACCAGGATGCTCACCCATCGGGTGGCATATTTGATAAAGGAAAAGAAGATAAAGCCGCAAAATATTCTGGCCGTCACTTTTACCAACAAGGCGGCGGGAGAAATGAAAGAGCGCATCGGTAAGTTGCTTGCAACAAGTGATAACTTGGTCAATGGTCAATGGTCAATGGTTAATGGTCCTTATGTGGGGACTTTTCATAGCATTTGCGCGAAGATTTTGCGGCGCGAAATAGACAAAATCGGATATAAAAGATCATTCAATATCATTGATGAGCAGGATCATCTGGCGCTAGCTAAAAAAATTTTCAAAAAAATGGAATTAAGCCCCAATCAATTCAATCCTTCCTCTTTTCTCCATCACATATCCAAAGCAAAAAATGAGCTGGTTAACGCCAAACGTTTTGAAGGCGAAGCCGGCGGATATTTTGAAGAAATAGCCGCAAAGTTTTACCAGGCGTATCAAGCAGAACTTAAAAACAGCAACTCCCTTGATTTTGACGACTTAATCATGCTTACCGTGGAAATATTCAAAAAATTTCCCGAGGTCTTGGAAAAATACCAGCGGCTTTTCCGCTATATCTTGGTGGATGAATACCAGGATACCAATCACGCCCAATATGTTTTAGTCAATCTCTTAGCGGAAAAGCACCGAAATCTCTGCGTCGTGGGCGACGACTGGCAAAGTATATATCTATTCCGTGGCGCAGACGTGAAAAATATCCTGGATTTTGAAAAGGACTATCCGGAGGCCAAGATTTTCAAGCTGGAGCAGAATTACCGGTCTACCCAGGCGATCTTGGATGCGGCCTACGGAATTATTTCCAAAAACATTTTCCGCAAGGACAAAAAACTTTGGACGGAAAAAAAAGAGGGGCATTTAATAACTTCCTATGAGGCGGAAGACGAAGAAGATGAAGCGGAATTTGTGGCGGAAGAAATAATTAAAAGCGGAAACAAAAAATATTCCGATTTCGTAGTGCTATACCGCACCAACGCGCAATCGCGGGTGATTGAGGAGATCTTTCTCAATAAATCCATTCCTTACCGGATCGTGGGCGGGATAAAATTCTACCAGCGCAAAGAAATCAAAGACGTCGTGGCGTATTTGAAGTTGATTAATAATTTCAGCGACGCGGTTTCTTTGGAAAGAATAATAAACGAGCCCCGTCGCGGGATAGGAGAAGTCACGCTTTCTAGTTGGATAAATATAGCTAAAGAAAACAGCACTGATCCAATCAGCATGGGATTAAAATCCGAAATCCTAAATTCGAAATCCGAAACAAATTCAAAATTCAAAATTCAAAATTCAAAATTCGATAGTATAATAAAGTTCTGCGATTTTATAAAAAGGATGAATGAAATATCCAAGCGGCTGAAACTGGCGGACTTTATTGAGAAGGTCTACCGCGAATCGGGATACGAAAAATACCTCAATGACGGGACGATAGAAGGAGAAACGCGCCATGAAAACGCACGGGAGCTTCTGTCAGTCGCCAGAAAATTCGAAGGCCTGGAGGGCGCTGCGGCGCTGGAGGCATTTTTGGAAGAAGTGGCGCTAGCATCGGATACGGATAAAATAGACCAAAATAAAAATTCGGTGCATCTGATGACGTTGCATTCCGCAAAAGGGCTTGAATTCGCCTGCGTGTTTATTGTCGGACTGGAGGAAGGAATTTTGCCCCATTCGCGCAGCATGCTCTCGCCCCATGATATGGAAGAAGAAAGGCGGCTGATGTATGTCGGTATTACTCGCGCCAAAGAGAAGGTCTATCTGCTTTTCACAAGCGAGCGGAACATTTTCGGCTCAACCCAGATGAATTCGCCGTCAAGATTCTTAGATGATATCCCACCGCATCTCTTGCAAGATGCTGAAAATAAAAAATCAAAAATCAAAAGTCAAAATTACAATTCAAAATTTAAAAATGATATACTAGATACTAAATACAAAATACTAAATACTAATATCAAAGACGGCGATCGCGTCCGCCACGATCAATTCGGAGAGGGTTTGGTGATTTCCGTAAAAGGCGACACCGCCACCATCGCTTTCAAGAAAGCGGGGCTCAAAAAACTTTCTTTGGAATTTGCGAAGCTGAAAAAAATAAAGTAAGTATTTATTCAAATAAAAAAGTATTCTCATATTCTTAAGAATATGAGAATACTTTTTTAATCATTTTTCAATCTATTTTTTTTCTTTCCGTGGAACTTTTTGTGGATTTCTTTGAGCTGCCGGTTGGTGACATGGGTATAAATTTGGGTTGTAGTAATAGAAGAGTGTCCAAGCATCGCCTGGACGCTCCTGATGTCAGCTCCGTTGGCGAGAAGATCGGTCGCGAAACTGTGGCGCAAGGTATGCGGATGGACATTCTTCATCAAGCCCGCTTTAGCGGAGTAATATTTCACAATCCGCTGGATGCTTCGGGGAGTAAGGCGCAGGTCGCCATCATTAATCTTTTTTTTAAACCCTCTCCTCGAATCCTCTCCCTGAAAGGGAGAGGAGGACGTTGTTCGCGTTCTTGTAAAGATGGCCGGGTCAAAATCCGTTCTTTTATCCAGATATTTTTCAATGGCGAATCTGGCGGAGTCGGAAATAAAAACAATTCTTATTTTCCCGCCCTTTCCCTTCACGCTGAATTCCTGTTTTTTGAGATTTACCTGCTCGCGGTTCAGATTCACCAGTTCTGAAACACGAAGCCCGGCTGAAAAAAGCAGTTCCAGAATAGCTTTGTCCCGCAGCGATTTGAAATCCGCGCCGTTGGCTGACGATAAAAGCCGTTCCAATTCTTCCGGTTCCAGAAATTCAATAATCTGCGACGGATTTTTTCCCACTTCTATTTTTTCGGCCGAGAGCGTTTTGATATCCTGTCTGGCCAGGTACTTCAGAAAATTGCGGAGCGCGATGACGTGGTAGTTTTGGGTGATTTTTTTCAACTCTTTCCCTTTCGCATCCCGCAATCGGTTGAGGTAAAGCCGGTATTTTTTGGTAAGGTCCATAGTTATATCCTTGGGGTCGGAAATTTTCGCCCATCCCAAAAAACGCGAGAGGTAATGATGGTAGTTTTCTATCGTTTTCTGGGAACGGCCTTTTTCAATTTCCAGGTATTCAAGAAAGTTTTGAAGTAATTCTTGTAATTTCATTTTTTTACCCTCACCTCGAATCCTCTCCCTTGAAAGAGAGAGGAGAACATTGTAAGGACTAATTATTAATGTCGCACAACTTTATTTTAACTTAATTTTGCAAGGAATACAATTTAAAACGGACTTGGGTTTCCGAGTCCGTTTCACGCTTAGTGTTGGTACTTTAACGGGAATTTTTCGTGCGTATTTTTGAGCTTTTCTTTAAAGTTAAATTTATATTTAACATCAACTTTTTCAGTAAAAGGACTGTCTCCGCCATGGCATACTATGCAACCTTTTTCATCTTCCGAAGGAATTATAAGGCCTGCTTTTTTTGCATCAGCAAGTTTAAATTCCTTGTTCTTTTTCATTATCTCGAGATAATTACTTCCAGGTCCGTGACACCCCTCGCACTGTACGCCGACAAATTTCTGGTTTTCCGGATAACTACCTGGTTTACCATAACCCGTTGTATGGCATTTTAGGCAGCCATTGTCAGTACTGTAGTCTTTATTAGTGTCTAATCCTGCTTTCTTCTTTTCCTCTGTCTTTACCCCGGCTTTCAGGTTTTCAAAACTTGTTGACATTGTTGTTTTTTCCCATGACTTGAATTGTTTGATGTGGCATGCCTTGCATTTTTTTGCTCCCACATAATCGGCTGCGTTTGCGTTGAGAAAAAATAACGCAAACGGAAGCAGTAAAGTAACAATAAAAAATTTTTTCATTTCTTGCCTCCTTCCAAAGGATAGTTCTTTGTTTTTGTTTCCTCAATCAATTTATTCATAAATTCCGCTGCCGGATAATCTTTCTGCCACGCACTCATCCCCATTAGCATGGCATAAGCATCATATCCGAGCATACGCAACGGAATTAATGGCAGAATTTCACTGGCCCCCATGTGGCATACGAGTATAATTTTTTTGTTAGAGGGGAGTTTTTTGAGATTCTCGGGTTTGAAGAGTTTTTCGTATGATATATAGATAGCTCCCGGTATATGACCGCTATCATAGGATTTTTTTCCCTCTTCTCCGAATCTCACATCAACTACGATGAAATCGCTTTTTCCCTGCTGTATCCAGTTTCTGATATTTTCTGAAACGACAAAAAAATTATTATACTCTGGTCCTTTACTTATTACCGCATCGATTTTTTCAGCTAAATTTGAGTCACCCGCGTAGCCAATAACGGTAACAAAGAAGGATATTACTGTCATTACGAAAAAACTTATCAGTTTTTTCATTTTCTACCTCCTTTTCAGTTTTTAATGAATACCAAAGGCATCATAGGATAATAGCATAGTCCTCTGCAAATGTCAATATCCATATATTGACTGAAGAACATATAAGGTATATACTATAACCCAGTAAAAATTAGGGTTTTAGTTCTTGGATTTGGCGCGTTTTTTCCCGTTTCTTAGCCAAATTTCAGGGATAAAGCTAAATGAAGGATTATTTTTTATTAGAAAAAACTTACTAAAAAAACCTTTTGACTGGCTTAGAAAAGTTGACTTCCGCAATGCCTACACCAGAATTTGCTTCTGGCAAAAAAGAATATCAAATTTCATAAAAAAACGCCGGACCATAAAACTGCTGCACATTCTTAGGAATTATTCAGCTTTGTCGGTAGTTATGTCCAGCGTTGTTTTAGTTTCTTCAACTAATTTGGCAGCCGGAAAGGGCTCCAGCGGTTTTTTGTTCGGATATCTGGAAGATAGTTCCGGCGACGAAATCCGGGTTAACCTTTCCCAGCCCGGCGCGGTCAGGAAAAACGATTTGGCTTTTGTTCCGCTGATGAAAGCCAGTTCCTATCCCGAGCCCGATTATAAAGAGTCCGAATATCCGGAAAAGAACTCGCTGATCAGCGAACAAGGCCTTCTGACCGCCAGCAATGTGGCGTTGAGAGATCCGGAAGAAGAAGGGGGAGTGGAAATATATAAAGTTGAGGAGGGGGACACCATAAGCTCCATCGCGGCAAAAAACAAAATCACCGTCAATACGATTCTCTGGGCGAACGACATAGAGAATCCGGATTCCATAAAGCCGGGGGATAAAATTTTCATCCTTCCCGTAGCCGGGGTTTCATATACTGTCAAAAAGGGAGACACTTTGGACGGGATTGCCAAAAAATACAAAGCGGATAAGGACAAAATTATCGCTTTCAACGACCTTAAAGCGGACGGTCAAATAACGGAAGGCGATCAGATTATTATCCCCGGCGGCGAAAAGGAAACCCAGGACAGAAGCGTTGCCGCATCCGGCGTAATCCAGAGAAGGCAGTACGCCACGCCCCAGGGAGGGGATCCCCTTATTTCCGGCTGGAAAAAATTGGAGGGAAAGGCCGGCGCCGGCCACCGGTTTCCCTACGGATACTGCACTTGGTATGTGGCGCAGAGACGCTATGTCCCTTGGGGAGGAAACGCCGGAACCTGGCTTTATAACGCAAAAGTGTGGGGTTATAAGACGGGAAAAACGCCTCAAGTCGGTGCGATTATCGTGACCTCCGAATCATGGTGGGGGCATAACGGCATCGTGGAAAAAGTCGGCGGGGGAAGCGTCACTATTTCCGAGATGAATTACAAGGGCTGGGGGAAAGTTGACCGGAGAACATTGGACGCGGGCAGCCGGGTGATTAAGGGATACATCTACTAAAAACTCAAAGCGCAAAATTTAGGAAAAATCCAAGGTTCAACCTTGAGGAGGAACGGGAAAAGGTTGAACCTTTAGGGACATTAGGATTTAGAGTTCGGGATTTAGGATTTTATAAAAAACGGGGTTGTGCACAGCCCTGTTTTTTTGTTTTCTTTTTTTGTGGTATAATTATTTTAACCGATACGAAACTACTTATGAATTTCCGCCAGAGGCGCTTGCCCGCCTTGGGAGAAGTTAATCCTTTGCTGAAAATTAGAATATCTAAAATTTTTTAAAAGATTTTAAGGTGAATAAAAAAACAAAAACCAGAAGCAGTATTTTTCTAAAAAGGTGGCTGGGTTTGGCGCTGGTGTTTTTGATTTTTTTCAATTTTCTTTTCTTTTCTTTTCCTAAAAATGCTGAAGCAGGTTTCTTCACATGGATTGGCGATAAAATAACGAAAGTCGCAAGCTTTCCAGCTGATTTAGCTACAGGCGCGATTGCGACTCTTTTAAATGAGCTTTTGTATTTAGTTTTTGTCTTTATGGGAATTCTGGTAATAATAGCCGGAGTACTTTTTGATTGGGCAATTAACCCTGATAATTTCATGATGGTTATGAATCTGAAAGCGATTTACACCGGCTGGCAAATAGTCAGGGATTTTTTCAATTTGGCTTTTATTCTGGTTCTTTTATTTTCCGCCTTCTGCACCGTATTCCAGGTGGAAAAATATCATCTCAAAAAAATCCTGCTTACTCTCGTGATAATGGCGCTTTTGGTAAACTTCAGCTATGCTATCGCGAGATTCATCATTGATGTGGCCAATGTGACGATGTATTACATACTTAGTACAGCATTTCCTGATTTGGGCAATAAAACAGGGATGGTGACTGGCATTGTCCAGTTTACGGGAATAGTATACGACCTTGCTCCTTCAGGACTTACGGGATTAATTGGCAAATCAGCTACTGTCAAAATGCTTTGCTCCATTATTTTTCTTTTCCTTTTAGCATCCACATTGCTGATAATCGGAATACTTTTCCTCATCAGAATAGTGGTGCTGGCGATTTTGGTTATTTTTTCACCGGTCGGTTTCGTGGCGGGAATTTTTCCCGGGACGAAAAATTACGCGGACAAATGGTGGGACCAGCTTTTTAAGCAGGCGTTCTTCGGTGTTATTATGTCTTTTATGCTTTATCTTTCGATTATGATAATGAAAGAGATGCAAGATACCGGCGGTATTGCTGAGAAGATGAAGCTCTTTGCAGGTCAGATTACAGGGAAAGGCGTCGCTAATTACAGCGAAATTATTACAACAGCGTTGTTAATGGCTATTCCGATAACATTGCTTTGGATGGGCATTATTGTTTCCCAGCAGATGGGAGCATACGGAGCGGCAACGGCGAAAAAATTGGGAACGGGCGCGATGAGCAAGTTTAGCGGCTTGAATGCGGTGAAGAGAGGATATAAAGCGTATCAGGCGAGAAGGCAGGAAGCGCAGAAATCAGGACTGGCGACAAGATGGGGATCCCGTCTTGCCAGCGAACAGGATCGGTTGCGTTCCGTTGTCGGAGGAAGGGGTGGCAGAGACGCGAGAAATCGTTTTGAGGCCGATCGAATGAAGAGAGTTGATGACGCGTATAAGAGCCATAATATGGGTGATATGGCGGAAAATGAACTTAGGAGAATTAGAACTGATGGCAATGCGGATGAACAGGCGGCGGCCGCAAGGGGTCTTGCGGAAAAAGGCAGCGCAACGCAAGGCGATTTGGATAATGTAAGGCAGGCGTTTGGCGAAACCAGCCAGGTCTTCAGGCAACTGGCCAATAAGGTTAAAACATACGATCCAGTCGCGGCTTTTGCTCATCTCGCTGAACCGCAAAGGCAAGCCAATATGATTGATCACATGAACAGCAATCAATTTGATTCCAAAAAGATTAATACACATTCGCTTGGAAATGCTGAATTTATGGAATTAGCCATGGGCAGCGGAGCTTTATCTGTTAAAGACATTAATGAACTGCGTAAAAACGCTTCAAAGAAAGCCGCGATGGAAAAATCTGTTGGATCAATTGTTAAAGCGGGACACAGAAATTCTCCGGCAAGCGAAGCGGATAGAAATATGCATATGGCTCATTTCGCTCTTACGGGTCAAATTCGTGACGATAATTTCTCAGAGCACATAGCCAAGAATCTTGATGATGAAACAGCTAAATATATGCAATGGTCGTCTCTTACGTCTGCTCAACAATCTGCTATTGCTAACAATATTAGAAAAAGTCAGATCAGAAGTATCGCCTACGGCATCAAAAATGATTCTTCTGCCAAAGATTTTACTAACTATTTAAAAACAACAGCAGGACCCCACCAAACATATGTGCAAGGGCATAGGGATTTACAAAATTTCTAATTTAATTTTAAATTGTGTCTACTTACAGAGATAAAATAAATAATCTGCCGGAAAATGTTAAAGATTTTTTTATATCGGATAAACCAATGGTGAAGATAAAAAAATCTCTTGCTGTTTTTGGCATCAATTCTTCTCAGAGCGAGAAAGTTGCAAAAGAAATCGGATTGATGTATGCGGGCGACATGGAAATTAAGCAATTGCCGGACTTGATTAAAAAAAACATTAATATAGGTGACAATATTGCGTACGGAATTGCTTACGAAATCAATAAAAGTATTTTTAACAAATTTCCCGATTTTTTCAAAAATTCCGGAGAGTTGCTGAAGCAATGGGAGCAACTGAAGTCCGCTCCTGTTTTAAACGAGGAAGCCGCAATGAGTAAGGTCTTGGAGCAAGAGCCCTGGATAGCGGAAATTATCCAAGAAGAAAGAAAAGCAGAAGAAGTAAAAAAAGAGGAACAGAAAAAACAGCAAGCGAATATCGTTAAACTTCCCCTTCTCCAAGTCATTCAGAAATATCCGAAAATCGGCGAGCAACCGGTGACGGGCAGTCCAATAAAACTGCGCGGCTTTCCGGCGCCGGCCAGGCCTTCAATTAAAAACTGGCTTGCCGATTACCGGGAAAATCTGGGCGCCGGCCATCACGGGGTGGTGGAACGGGGAAATTATCTGTTTCACGGCGAAAATGCGAAAAAATTGAATTCCAACGAAAGGCAGAAACTGGCGTGGATCCTGAAATCGCTGGAAGAAGACGCGCCGCTGGAAATAAACATAAGCAGTGAGATAATAATTTTTCCCAGACAGGAAACAGCAAGCAGTCCGCGACCCGCAACTTATAACCAACAACCAACAACTTACAACCGACAACAAACAACAGACAATAAGCAACAGACAACTAACAACTTACAACCGACAATAAGTAATCAATCCGCCGTTTCGCGGAAAAAATCATTTTTCCAGTCCGTTTTTTCCAAAAAAGAAAAGGCCGATGAAATTCCTATTCCGAAACCGGCTCCCCAAGAGATAAAAAAGACGGAAGTTCCTTTGGCGGGTGTCGTCAAAACAGAAGAAAAAAGTAAGCAAGTCATTCCGCCAACTCCCGCGCCGCGGAAAATATACAAGGACATAAAATTCAGCCGGCCGAGTTTTAATGAAATAAACCCAATCGGCGGTTTTGAGGATGAATTTGAAAATAATAGCCGATCAGGAGCGAAGATTAACGGAAATACGGTTGATCTCAAGAATTAAAGGATTTAATTTATGCTTTACGGCGTTCCTCAATATATTGACGTGGAAGATAAATTGGTGGGTCCGCTTACCGCCAGACAACTTGGCTGGATGATTGCCATGGGTGTGGCGATTTTTCTTTGCAAAGTGATGATAACAGGGCCCTTTTTTTGGGTTATTGCCATCTTAGTGGCGCTGGCATTTATCGCATTGGCCTTCTATCGGCCTTACGGCCAGCCCCTCTATGTTTTTCTTGGACACGGCATCGGTTTCATATTCAGCCCGAAAATTTATATCTGGAAAAGAACGGCTGAGATTTTCAAAAATCCGGAGAAAATCAACAAGGGGGAAAAAAAAGAAAACGGTTTAGGCGCAAAAAGGAAAAAAGAAATTTCCGCGCTCGATTTGGAGGCCTTGGCGAGAACGATGGATACTGAAGGCGAGGACAGAAGCAAAAGGATTTTGGAAATAATAAAACAAAGGAAAAAATCATGATTTTTTTCTTTGTAATTTCAAATTTCCGAATGTTTAAAAAATTTAAAATTTATTCATTAATAATTCATTCAAAATTGAAAATTTAGAATTTAAAATTATAATATGGAATTATTGCATTCAAAAAAACTAAGCGGAGCGGAAAGCGGGGCCAGCACCCAGAAATACGTGGACGTGGAAGAAGTGAAGGACGGGGTCATTGTTCTCAAAGACGGGTCGCTCCGGGCCGTTTTGCTTATTTCTTCCATTAATTTTGAACTGAAGTCAACCGAAGAGCAGGAAGCGATAATTAATCAGTATCAAAACTTCCTTAATTCTCTGGATTTTCCCATAGAAATATTGATAAGCTCGCGGAAACTCAATATTAATCCGTATATTGATTATATCAAGAAGAAGGAACACATGCAGCAGAATGAACTTCTCCGGCTTCAAATGTCGGAATACAGAAATTTCATTAAAAATCTTACTGACATATCCAATATCATGTCCAAATATTTCTACATAGTTGTTCCTTTTCATCCCGTGGAAAGCAAGGAAGGAGGTTTTTTCAGCCGAATTTCCGCGATGTTCCATCCGAGGCAGGTTGTCAGCGAAAAGAAGGAAATGCTGGAGACATATAAAAACCAGCTTTGGCAGCGGCTGGACCACATTTCCGCGGCTCTTACGGGAGTCGGGCTTAAAATAGTGCCGCTCAAAACAGATGAAATACTGGAACTTCTGTATAATTCCTATAATCCTTCCACTTTCACGGCGGCCGTTATCAAAGATGTGGACCAGCTTGAGTTGGAAAAAACTTAATTGATTTTTAAATAATCGCCTAAGGTTGAACCTTTTTAAATCCTAAGGTTCAACCTTAGGAAAACTCTTAGAATAAATTAATGTTAGGCATAAAGCAAAAAACCAAAGAAAAAAATTTTGATCCCTCGGCGTTGAGCAATGAGGATGTCTATCACGAAGGGCTGGCAACGCTCAAGGATTTGATTGCTCCCTCGGCGATGAAAATAAATCCGAATTATATCCAAATCGGTGAACTTTTCTGCCGGACGATTTTTGTCATGGCCTATCCCAGATTTCTCCACACCAATTGGTTTTCTTCCATAATTAACGTTGATTTTCCTCTGGATATCGCGATGTTTATTCACCCGATTGAAACGGCCGAAATCATAAAAAATCTGAGGAAAAGCGCGACTCAGGTGCAGTCGCAGATTGATATTGAATCCGAAAGCGGGAAAATTCGCGACCCTGTTCTGGAAACCGCCATTAAAGACATTGAAGATTTGCGGGACAAACTTATGACAGGAACGGAAAAATTTTTCCGTTTCGGGCTTTATGTCACTTTCTACGCTAATGACTTGGCGGAACTTAACAAAATCAACCGTTCCGTTGAAGCGATTCTTGAAGCCCAAATGGTCTATATCAAGCCGGCAGTGGTGAAAATGGAGCAGGGCTTTTCTTCCACTCTTCCGCTGGCTAATGATGAACTAAATGTCGGAAATAACCTGAATACTTCTCCCCTGTCAACAACTTTTCCCTTTGTTTCCTCGGACCTTTCTTCGGATGAAGGGATACTTTACGGAATAAACAGGCATAACAACAGTTTGATTCTTTTTGACCGCTTTAAGATGGAAAACGCCAATATGGTTGTTTTCGCGAAATCCGGCGCCGGAAAAAGCTACGCGATTAAACTTGAAGTTCTGCGGTCGCTGATGGTGGGAACTAATGTCATTATTCTTGATCCGGAAAATGAATATAAATATCTCTGCGAGACCGTGGGCGGAACTTTCATCAAATTGTCCCTTACTTCCCATCACCATCTGAATCCTTTTGACCTTCCGAAAGTCAGGGAAGGCGAGGATCCCGAAGATATTTTGCGAAGCAGCATTGCCAGCATTATCGGACTTCTTCATATTATGCTGGGTTCCGTTACTCCAGAAGAGGATTCGTTTCTGGACAGGGCGATTCGGGAGACGTATTCTATCCGCGATATCACCGCCCAGAGCGATTTCAGCGCTTTCACTCCCAATTCTTTTCCCACGATGGCGGACCTCTATGAAGTGCTGCGCAATATGGAAGGGGCGGAATCGCTCGCCATCCGGATGGAAAAATACACCGAGGGGATTTTTTCCGGATTTCTCAATCACCGCACTGACGTCAAAGTTGACAATCAGTTGGTAGTGTTCAATATCAGGGATTTGGAAGAAGAACTGCGCCCGATCGCGATGTATATGGCGCTCCAATTCATCTGGAACGAAATGCGCTCGGATGTCAGAAAACGGCTCGTGATCGTGGATGAAGCATGGGTGATGATGAAAAATGACGACGCGGCGTCTTTTCTTTTCGGGGTGGCTAAAAGATGCCGCAAGTATTACACCGGGCTTTCAACCATAACGCAGGACATTGCCGATTTTATGACTTCGCGCTACGGGAAGCCGATTGTGACAAACTCTTCCATGCAACTCCTGCTCCGCCAATCGCCGGCGGCGATTGACACCATCGGAGAAATTTTCTACCTCACTGACCAGGAAAAATTTCTGCTTCTGGAAAGCAATGTCGGGGAAGGGATATTTTTCGCCGGCCTAAAGCACGCGGCGATAAAAGTCGTTGCTTCCTATTCGGAGGACCAGATCATCACCACCGACCCGGCGCAGATTTTGGAAATTGAAAAAGCCAAGAAGGAATTGGAGGAAGATGAAAGTTAGTTTCTTAGTAGTTAGCTTTTCAGCTTTTTAGTTTATTAGGGATTATTAAAAATCTGAAACTAAAAAGATAAAAAAGGTAACAAGTTAAAATTATGTCTGAAAAAGATTATAAAAAAAATTTGGACTCAGAAAGATTAAATTTTAGGCAAAGGATTGCTAAATATGGTGAAACAAGAGAACTAGTAAGGAACGAAATGATCGCAAGGCGGGGAAGGGCGTCCCAGGAAAAATTTGGAAAGAAGATGGAACAAGACATGAAAGGCAGCAAAGTCAATATTTCAAAAACATTTGACATATCTGATAATGATGAAAATGATGATGAAGAAGACGAAGCTGACGCTGATCCGGAAAATAACTACAAAACTAATCTAGGAAAGGAAAGAAATAAGGATAAAAAAGCGAGTCAAGCGCAGTTTGCCAAAGATGCCGGAAAATACGCGGCGAAAAAGTTATTGAGGTCCGCGGGAAACGTAGAGGCGGCGGCGGCCAGAGTCATTTGGGACTTATTCAAACAAATCCATTGGTCGATTGACTGGATGATTTTTTTCCCCTTGTTTTTCGCTATTTTAAAAGATGTTTTAGATTATATCGGCTTTTCGCTGCCGGTGTTGAATGAGTCCCTGAACTTCTCAATTGGGGCGCTGACCGCGATGGTTCTGGCGGTCTTGGGGTCAAACCTTAAAAGCAAAGGGATCGGCAGAAAAAGCGTCAGAAAGTTTATTGTTTTGCTGATTGGAATGGCTTGCGAGGAGTTTTTCGGACTAAATTTGCTGCCTATTGAATCTGTAACGGTTTTAGTATGTTTCCTCTTAGTTTTGTTTGAAAGGGTCCTTGACGCTGAACAAGAAAAAAAAGCAACTAAAACTCAAGGACAAGAAGCTTATGCCCAGTAAATATAAAATTGACTACAGAATTATTACCACAATGGGAGTAGCCGTCATCTGTTTGGTTATGCTTGTTATATTTCCCACCCAAAAAGAAAACCTTTTCCAGCAATATGTTTCCGGACTGGCTTTCCTGGCTCTTATTCCGTTTTTATACATCAGGATTATTCTCAAAAAAGATGTTAGATTTTTTGGTCTGCAACCGGGCAATGTCAGAAAAGGAATTTTTTGGACGGCTGTTTCTTTCGCGACTTCTTTTTTAATGGTTTTTCTCGCCCAAAAATATCTCGGGTTGTCTGAAAAGTATGGCGCGCCTCAACTGATTTTCTCCGAATTTACGCGATTTTTGTTCTATGCGTTCCTGATAACGGCGCCCTGGGCAGCCCTTTATGAATTCTTTTTCCGCGGATTTCTTCTGTTTGGAACAGAAGAAAATATCGGATACTGGGCGGTGATTCTGCAATTCGCGATATTTGCTTTAATGATCGCCTTTTTCAAGAATCCGATGTCAATGATATTTTATGTCATTGCCGCCCCTTTTTCCGGAATTATCGCCTATCAGAGCCGGTCGCTCATTTATTCATTTTTCTACAGCTGGATTTTCATAGTGATTTGCAGCGCCGCTGTCATAAAATTTACCCCCACACCCTAAGGGTTTTCTTAAAGGGCTTGTGAAACAAGAAACGACTACTCCACAACACTCGTAAGGGTGTGGGGGTGAACCAAGTAATCCACATTTGGAGATTTCCAGAAAAAGTGATAAAATTTAATTAAGCGATATGAATTATATCCGAGTAGTTCTAATAATTGTGGAACCCATTCAATGAGCAAAAAAATAAAAATCGGGAAAATCAAAAAAAATATTTTTCTTGTCCTGGCGGCGCTGGAAATTTTTCTGGTGAATATCCCTTTTGCTTTCGCCGGCGGAGGAGGCGGAAGCATCAGTATGCCGTCTCCATCCGGGATTGCGCAACAGATAGAAGACAGATATCACCTCAATCTGGAAAGCCTTCGGGATTTCGGGGAAGGAATGAATGTTTCCGCGGATAAAGCGCAAGCTCCCTCGGTCTTGGTTACTTTTAATCCCCAAAGTCCCAAAGAGGGGGAAAAAGTGACTGCCACAGCCATGCCTATGTATTTCAGCAACCAAAAAGAAAATATGTATTTTACCTGGTATATAAGACATGATTCGGGTAATACCGACTGGTATACCGCGGATCCTCCTCATTCTATAGAGGACTATAAAATTGAAGCTATGAGATGGGTAGCTAATGGCGGCTGGGAGCCCAATTACGACACTAATGGGAACGGTATCCAGGACGGAAGTGAATGCGCGGATGTTAATGACTGGTATAATAACTGCGCGCCGAGCGGCGATCCTGACGATGACGGATACGAAATTTGGAAAACGAAGTCAGGGACATCGATAGATAAACAAGGCGGCGCCGACAAGGAGAAAATGCCCAAGCATTGCTATTTGCACGACTTTGAAGACGGAATCAATTATGAGTTGGCAACTGGAACTTCTAACGCGTCAACAACAATAAGCTGCCCCACAGGCAAAACTCCTATTTGCGGGATTTCGCAGACAGTAATAACGTCAAGTCCAGGAAGCTGGACAGGAAGTTGGAATGATCCAGGCTCGGCCGGTGGTACTAGCAATGCCAGCGGTGGTTTTAATTCTAACTGGAGTACGTCTGCTAACTGCAACAACGTTGGAACGCCGACATGCTCAAGCGGCGGAGCCGCTACCTGTACTACCGGCGCGCCGGTTTGCACCACGGGTACTGGTAATGATTGCACCGACCTTCAGTCTGCGACTTGCGGATCTCTCAGCACTAATCCCGTTCCGACTTGCGATATAACTGACGCAATAGGAGCGTCGGGCGGCGCGGAAAAGCACCTGTTTGCCAATCCTCCCGATACCGGAAACGGCAATTTTGGCCCTAGCGAGGAGAAGTTATTCGGAACAGACCCAGAGGATAACGATACGGATGACGACGGATATAATGACGAAGCCGACGCGGCCGGGCTCGGGCAGGACACTTTCTCCTGGACTTATATGGCGGGAGACAGAGTGGGGGTAGCCATAGAAGGCACTTCTATGGTCTCAACCAAGTATAATAATTCTTCCTATATGATAATGTGGGCTTTTATCGGGAATAAATGCGAAAAAGGGGGCACCGGGACATACATAGAGAATATCAAAGGTTATAATGTTGATATTCCGGTTACCGCCAAGTGGTTGAATGACTGCATGAAGAATAATTATGTGGATCCGACTGCGTCCGGCCAGGACAAGAAGCTGGACGTAAGTTTATCGTATTCTCCCGATTACCCAGTCAATGATCCTTCCACCGACAAAATGGGAGATCTTGTTTCCATTTCTTCGTCCATAGACAGCACTGCGGGAGACACTTATCAAATTTATTATGATTGGAAAGTGAGCATAAAAGATCTAGGCGGAAACTGGGATCCTGTTTTGGCATCGGATTTGGGAGATAATATTAAGCTGCAGGGAATTAATATTGATACCCTCAACTTCCGTCTTAATCTTGATCCAGTGAAATTTCTCGCCGGTACGTATTTCCCGGGAGGTATCGGATATATACGGGTAAAATTGGAGGCCAGGGAGAGCAGTTCAGCCGGCAAGACAAGAAAGGGCAGGGCTGAAACCCAGATAAAAGTTATTTCCACTAAAGAGAAAATTGAAGCTTTTTTAGTGGACATAAATGGCGCTAAGCTTGATTTAAAAGACGAAGTTGATAATCTTCCTCTTCCTCTTGGAGATGGACACGATGACGGTGAAATTTGTTGGCAGGATATATTGAAAAAATCAGTTTGTTTTGTAACTAAAAACGAAATTATCGGAATGAGAATGATTAAGTCAATTAGCAGTGGTACCCTGCAGCAAATTAACTGGAAAATTGACGGGAAGCCATTACCCTGCGATAGCGCGAATATGATCTGTGAAACCGCGGGTTATTTCAAAAATTATTTTCCGGTGACGAAAAACGTCGGGGAATATTATACGGTGGTCGCCAACGCGCTGGACATTGTCAGCGGCCAGACGATTGAGCTGGTCAGGACTTTTCAGGTAATTGACCCTTTCGTTGAAATAATAAGCATTCCCCCGCCGCCTCCTCCTATCCTCCCTCCCACTTCATGGCCCAAGTTATTGGGCACTTATACGAACTTTGGCGGAACCACCGAAGTGAATTACAGCAAGAATGTTTTAGAGACGCTGGAAGGGAATATAATTGATCTGGCCGTTATTTATCATCCGTCTTTCATTATTAGCCAATCAACCACTGAATGTTTAGTTAACGGTGTTGCCCAAAGTATTACCTCTCCTGTATTAGTAGATTATGATAAGGATGGAATTCCTGAAAGGTGGTCGGGAACTTTTCAATATACCACCACGACTTTGCCCAGTCAGATTGACAATGTCACTTGTAATGCCCGCTACAATCAGCCGCAGAACATAAGAAAAAAAGTGTTTGATATCTGGGAGATTTCCCAATTTGATACCACCGACAAATATATGTCTTCAACGATATCAATCGATGTTCTGCTGAGCGGTGCGAGTATGACCGGTCCCAAAAAGTTTTTCGCTAATCTGTATTCCAACCTTCCCGGACAAGTTATGTTCCTGTTGAAAATAATGCTGACTTCATTTATCATAATTTTCACGAGCGGGTTGGTGATTTCCTTCAGTTCCAGAGATCAGGACGCGAATAGCCAATAAGCAAAATAAAAATAAAATGAAAAAATTTGCAAAAATAGTTATATTGTCCGGAGTTCTCCTGCTGGTTTTTGCTTTTTCTTTTTCGGTTTCGCTGGCGGCCTATACCTATACGCCGATGGAAAAAATTCCCGGATTTGGCATAATTTCTGATTTCCCGACTTATATTTCCTCAATTTACAAGTTCGCCGTTTGGACGGTGGGGATCGCGGCGCTGCTGATGCTTTCCATTGGCGGATTTATGTATCTGACCAGCGCGGGCAATAACGCCCGGATGGAAAAGGCCAAAGGGGTGATTACCGATTCCATTTTTGGAGTCGTTATGGTAATGACCGCCTATCTTTTGTTGTATGTTTTAAATCCTGATCTGGTGGGTGGGAATATTAGCTCTCTTTCATCTTCAAGGGTGTCTGTCGCAAGCAGTAATATTTCATCTCCCTATACTCCGGTATCGGGAATAATTCCAGGCGATTCATGGCCGGGCGTACTGGGAATGAGCAATCCCCCGGGGACACTTTTGGACGCGAACGCGAGAACTATATTGACGGCGAACGGCATAAGTGTCAATAATCCTGATTGCACAAGTGTTGGACAAAGTGGTTGTACTTCGCTGGACTGGATTCCCCAGAAAGCGATAGACGGGGTTGTTAAAATAAAACAGATACAGTATGGCGGCACGTCATTGGCAGTTATAGTTACCGGCGGCACTGAATACTGGCTGCATAAAACTCACGGTCCGGAAAAAGGAGTAGTGGATATTTATGTAAGCAATGTCGCTCCCGGCGATTGGGATAATCTTCTTCCCCTCATTGTCGGGCAAACCGGGGCAACAAAAGCTATGTGCGACAACGGAACATTTCTTTCCCCTTCTCAATGCGGCGCAGCAAGCCATATTCATGTCGTTTTCTAGATAATCTTATAATTTTGTTTTTCAAATGAAAAAAGTTTTTATTATTTCTTCCGTCCTGCTGGCAATCGCGCTGATTTTTCTGGGAATTTATAATTTTGTGTATAAAAATGACTCCCCGGAGCAACTGGCGGATGCCCAAAAATCGTCAAAAAATGGCGGTTTTTTGTCTGGATTTGAAAATGAGAAAAAAATAAGCGTTTTAGTTGACAGCGATGTGTCCAATCCCATCCTGAACGCTACCGGGAAAACCGTCTTATATTATTCAAAATCGGAAAGTAAAGCCAAATCCCTGATTCTGGACGGAACAGGGAGGATCAATGAAATATCTTTTGAAGACCGCGCTTCCGGCCTTTCCAACGCGATTATTTCTCCCAAGGGCGACAAAATAATTTTGGCGTACAAAAACGGGGAATCAACCAGTATTTTTCTCTATGAAGCATCTTCAAAAAGCGTTAAAAAGATTAAGGACGGAATAGACGACGTTTTTTGGGACGGACTGGGGAACAAAATTATTTACAAATATTTCGATTCCCGGACCGGCAAAAGGACGATAAACATCGCGGATCCGGACGGCGCGAACTGGAAACCGCTCGCGGAATTGCCCTATCGGTATCTTTCAGCGAGTCCTATTCCGACAAACTCGGTAATTTCGTTTTGGAATTCCCCGGACGCCAATCAGGAGACAATTTTGCAGACCGCCGGCATAATGGGCGGAGAAGTGAAAAAAATTTTTTCGGGAAAGTACGGCGCGGATTACCTGTGGTCTCCGGACGGGAAAAGAGCGCTGGTGAGCGCCACCGACACAGCCGATAAATCAAAAATTTTTCTGGGAATAATCAACGGCAACGGCGGGGAATACAGGAATTTCGCCGTTCCGACAATGGTTTCCAAGTGCGTTTGGACAGGCAACGACGAGATTATCTACGCCCAGCCGGGTTCCGTTCCGGAGGGTTCGGTCTTGCCCAATGATTACCTGAGCGGTAAATTCAAAAGCGCCGATACGTTCTGGAAAATGAACGTCAACGACCTGAAAAAAGAGCGCTTAATTGGCGAGGAATTAATGAAAGAAATAAATGAAAAATTCGATGCCGCGAATTTGATTTATTCCCCTGAAGAGGACGCGCTTTTGTTCGTAAACAGATACAACGGCAAGTTATACGAACTAAAGCTGTAGATCTTTATTTGCAATATTTTTCTTGGCGATAATTATTCCCAGCGCCATTACAATCCAGAAAATCGCCGAAAGATCATTTTTCCAGTAGGCAGTGTCAGCCAGTCCGTGGATTAAAATATAAAACATGATTCCCAGAACAGCGAAAGCCAAATATTCGCTGTTTTTTGCATCCTGATATCGCGAAACGGCGCTATTTTGTGACACAATCCTTCGGCCGAAGGATTGTGTCACAAAGTTTATCATATCCCTAAGCCAGTAAAAAATTAGAAGCAGAAAACCGATAATTCCCAACATTCCTCCCTGAAGCCAGAACGCGAGAAATAAATTATGCGGCTGGGGAACCGCCCATTCGAGATAGAGCGGAAAATATTTTTGGTATTCCAAATATTTATTCTGGAAATTTCCCGGCCCGACGCCGAAAATTAAATTATCACCCAAAATTTTTGCGGCTGACTCCCAAATCATTACGCGGGAAGCGAGAGAAGAGCGGGTGTCAAGGTTAATTAAATTTTGAAACTTAGAATTGCCAACCTGGGAAATTAAAATTAAACTGACAACTAACAACAAACAACTGACAACCAAAGTTTTTTTGAACAGTTTTTCTTTTTTAATTAAAGAAACTAGAATTGAACTTAAAATCACAGCAATCCACGCGGCGTAAGAATATGTGAGATACAAGGCCGTACCTATTATAATCAAACATATAATATGTAAGTATTTAGTATTTAGTATTTTGCCGCGTCCGCTATCGCTATGCTCAGGCGTTGCAGGCGGGTATTTAGCATACTTCTTATCTTTAATACCAGATACCAAAAACCAGATACCAGATACCAATCCCGGAGAAAGGAACATCGCCAGGTAATTAGGCGAAAGATAAAACGCCTTGAGCCGTTCGTCATAAGTGATGTCTCCGGAAAAAAAATAAAACAAGGAAATTAGGCCAACCACGAAGGCGGAATAATATAAGGCCTTCAGGATATTCTGAATTTCTTTTTCATTTTTTATTTCTTTTATTATCAGAAAAGCAATGACTAAAGGCATTGCGAACCAACCTTTAATTATTCCGAAACCAACATGATAATTGTGATTTATTAAAGTTGAGGCGAAAAGGCCGAGCAGGATGAGGAATACGGGAAGGAAGTATTTTTGACATTTGACATTTGACATTTGACATTTGACATTTGTTTTTTTTTCATATAGCCGGAAAAAGAAAGCAAGCAAGATAAGCAACTCCAAAACATTTGTCGGGATAGTGAATATTTTCAATTTAATAAGATATAAAGGCGTAGAGAATACGACTATATAAATCAAATTTTTTATATTTATAATCCTGCTCATTTTATAAATATGGCGTCGTATACAATTTATAGCGGTCGCTATAAATTGTATACGGTTAAATATTATAAGCTTTTTGATTATCATGGCTCAATGATATTATTATCAAAAGCAGCGGCAAAATATGGACGGAAAAAAGCGGGGTTTCAAAAAAGGAATGGGCGGAAAAAATGGCAAGAGAAACAGCTCCGGCCATGAAAAAATTATTCCGCGCGGATTTCTTAATAAAAGAAATAATGGCGGACAACAGCAGCGCAATGAAAATAACGGCGTTTAAAATTCCCGTTTCCGCGGCGATGTCCAGGTATAAGTTATGGGAATAAATCGGTTCGCGGTAATCAGCGCTGGGTTTTATTTCCAGAGGATAATTTCCCAGCCCCACTCCCAACAGGGGATTTTTCCTAATAACTTCAAAGGACTGCTTCCATGTTTCAAGGCGCCCCTGGTTCGATCCTTCGCCCAAATCAAAGCTGGAAACAAGGCGGCGGCTGACCGGATTTTTGGTAAAAATAATCAAAAACAGGATTATCAAGCCAAAAGCAAATTTCTTTTTGTGGGCGGCGATTATTTTTTTTCCGGAGAATAGCAGCCAAAATATTATTCCTGCCATAAGGCCAAGATATCCTCCGCGGGAGAAGGTCAAAAAATCAGCCGCCAATAAAACAATAAAAATCAGCGCGTATAATTTTTTCTTTTCTTCAAAATACAACGCAATCGACCAGGGAATAACCATTCCGAGATAAAAGGAAAACATATGAGGGTCGGGAAAAAGAGAAACGGCGCGGAAGACGGTTTTTCCGGAAAGGTTAACGAGCCAGCTGGGATTATCCATCACCGCCTGGGAAAAAGCCGTTCCTAGAAAAGGCCGGATAACCAAAGACCATAATTTCATTGAATAATCCAATCCGGCAACAAACTGGATAATAAACTGGACCAGTCCGATAATAGCGGATAGGCCCGCGCCCCAAACCAATAATTTTATTATTTTTTTGTATTCGCTGCCGTTTTTTATCAAAGCGGAAGCAATAAAATATAAAGGAAAGATAGAAAAAAGAAAAGCCAGTTTGCGAAAAGACCAGTTAATGTTTTTAGAAACTGCCAAAGAAAGCGCGCAAAAAAATAAGAAAGAAAAGACCAAAAGAAGCGGAATTTTAGCGGGAAGAATTAATTTTTTGTTTTTTAGTCCTTCCAGAATCCAAGAAAAAAACAGCAGAATGATTAAAATTCTAATTGAAGCCAGGTCAATTTCCGGAGTCGGACTGATTGCCAGCTGAAAAGGAAGATAAACGCATATTGCTAAAAGAAATTTATAAGACATATTAGATTTTCACCACTCTTTCTACTTCTTCCAATGAAGTTTCTCCCTCTAGCGCCTTCAAAATCCCGTCTTGTTCCATGGCGAGCATGCCGTTTTCCACCGCCTTTTCTTTGATTTGGGCGGAAAGCGCGTTGCGGGAAATCATTTCCTGCATATCCTCGTCAATCTGTAAAATCTCGCATATGGTGGTTCTTCCGATGTATCCAATATTATTACATTTGACGCAGCCCTTGGGTTTGTATATATGGGTGAGTTTCGTGTTCGCAAAACCGGTCTTCGGCGATATGGAACCAACCACTTTTTTTATTTTTTCCGCTTCTTCGCTCGTCGGACTGGCTTTCTGCTTGCAATCGCACAGTTTTCTGACCAACCGTTGAGCCATAAAAGCATTGGAGGCCGTTGCCAGATCATCCGGCCGGATTCCCATATTGATAATTCTCTGAATAGTGGAGGCGGCATCGTTGGTATGCAGGGTGGAAAGAATAAGGTGTCCGGTAAGAGCCGCTTGGGTCGCGATATTCGCTGTTTCTTCATCCCGAATTTCCCCAATCATTAAAATATCGGGATTCTGACGCAACAGCGATTTCAAAGCGGTTGAAAAATCATACCCGCCCTTATCATTGGCTTGCGTCTGGAGAATTCCCTCCAATTGGAACTCTATCGGGTCTTCAACGGTGATTATTTTTACATCAGGGGTATTTAATATTTTAAGCAAACTGTATAAGGTCGTTGTTTTCCCCGACCCAGTCGGACCGGTATTAAGGAATATCCCAGTGTGTTTTTTCGCCTCGTTCATAATTTTATCAAGATTATACTTTCTTATTCCGAGCATATTTATGTCCAAAGCGACAACGGCTGATTTGCTGAGTATTCTCATAACCACTGTTTCTCCGAAACCGCCTAAAATAATGGAAACTCTGACGTCAACTTTTGTTTCTTTGGAATTTTTAATGGGCTTTTCCAAACTTATGGCAAATCTTCCGTCTATCACACCTTCCCTTGTTTCCGTCTTAAAACCGCTTATTAATTTAATTTCTCCCAGAAGGGCAGGGTATCCATTTAATGGGATAGTTGAGACCGTTTGAAGCATTCCGTCAATCCGGTATCTTATTTTTACGTCTTTTTCTCCCGGCTCGATATGTATATCCCCCGCTTTCATTATGAGCGCGCAAGCCAGCATAATTCTCGCTACCTCTTTCGGATTGGAACTATTGATAAGTTTGTTTATTTTTTCAAATGACGATATATTTTCTTCCGTCTTATCCAGGTCCGATTCCGAAATGGAAATTGAACGGGAAAGGGATTGCGCCATCAGTTTGTCGTAAATATCCTCAAGAAATTCAATTTGGCCGGTAATGCGCCACACCTCTTCCATTGAGGTGATACCTTCCACCGCTTTCAGGATTCCATCCTGTGTCATCGTTATCATGCCGTCTTCAAGAGCCGCTCTCATGATGTCGCTTTCGCCCGCCATTTCAAGAATTAATTTTTCAATTTCTTCATTGATCGTCATGATCTCAAAAATTCCCAGCCGGCCTTTGTAGCCGGTATTATGGCATTTAGTGCATCCCTTGGACCTGTATAGGTATTCAATTTCTCTGGGTATTTCAACTTTCGCCTTGGGAGAAATTATTGACAAAATTCTCTTGATTGTTTCAGTTGTTTCTTTGGCTGGAACATACTTTTCCTTGCAATGGGAACAAAGAACTCTGACGAGGCGCTGGGCGATAAAAGCGTTCGACGCGGGAGGAATCAGAGACGGCTTAATTCCCATTTCAAGAAGGCGGGGAATGGTTGCCGGAGCATTATTGGTATGAAGCGTGGAAAGGACCAAATGGCCGGTGAGGGCGGAATTAATGGCAATATCGGCCGTTTCTTCATCGCGGATTTCGCCTACCAATATTATGTCCGGGTCTTGACGCACAATTGCCCGCAGGCCTTCAGCGAAAGTATAGCCCCGGTCTTTTGCTATTTGAGTTTGCGAAATTCCTTTTAATTCGTATTCTACCGGATCTTCAATGGTTATTATTTTTACGTCGGGCTCGTTAAGTTTATTAATTAGGGAATAAAGAGTGGTGGTTTTGCCGGAACCGGTGGGACCGGTCGTTAAAATCATGCCGGTGGTCTTTACCATTTCTTTTTGGACTCTTTCATACGCCAGCCCGCGCAGCCCTAATGATTCAACTGGGATCATGACTTTTGACTGGTCGAGTAGACGCATTACCGTGCTTTCTCCAAACCTTCCGGGAATTATATTGACTCTTATGTCTATCCTCCTATTTTCAATATTTATCGAGAAATGGCCGTCCTGGGCGACATCGCGGAGATTTATTTTCATTTTACCCATCATTTTTATGCGGGAAAGAACTGAGTGATAAATGTCAAGCGGGAAAGTTCCAATGTCCTGAAGCATCCCATCTATTCGATATCGGAGGCGCATAGTATCGCTTTGGGGTTCGAAGTGGATATCGCTAGCTTCCATTTTAATCGCCCCGCCTGTCATAATTTCCATAATCTGCGTGGTGGGAATTTCGCTAATCCTGTTTTTCAGATCCAATAAATCCTTGAATTTTGACTCAAATTCCTCAAGATCCTTTCCAGTCAGAGAAAGATGGAAAAGGTCGAGATTTTCAAGCATCGGGCTTTCTTTGTATCTATTCCAAATTTTTTCCAGTGAACTCATCGAAACGACAAAAAGGTGGATATCCCATCCTTTTTCGCTCCGAATTTTTGCGACGTATTCCTCCAACCCTTCTTTTTTGGGGTTATGAGTGGCGATTCTCACGTCTTTTCCTCCTTTTTGGAATACCACAATGCCGTAGGACCGTGATTCCTTTTCGGGCAGCGAAAAAACATCCTCCGTCGTCACGGGTATCAGATTGAGATCGATATAAGGAAGATTGTTTTCTTTTGCCAGAGCCGACGCTTTTTCCTCTTCGCTTTCCTGGCGCATCTTTTTTAAGACCTGGAAAGTACTCTCCTGTTTTTCTCCGTCCGTGATTATTGCCGGCTTCTTTGAAACTTTTACCATTAATTTTCACTTCCGCGCCAATTTCGGGCAAGTTTTATTTTTGCAAATTAATCCGTTTTTATTTTAACTCATGGCTGGCAAAAATATTTCCGGAACTGGCTTGAAGCATTTTTCTCTACTGTTAATTATAGCTTATTTTTCAAGACAAATAAACCTTGTTTTAAAAAAGACCCTGAATCCAGGGTCTTTCTCATATAACCAGTTTCAATTTTTCCAATATCTCCGCCTCTGCCTCCCTTATTCCTTTGTTTTCCATCCTAAATTCGAGAAGATTGCCCTGGATTTTCCCTCCCGTAAGCGAGAGAAGCTGTTCTGTTTTTGCGCCGTCCGCGAATTTAATTTTTCCGACTACGGAGTCAGCAGTGTCATTATACAAGACCAGAAAAATTTTTCCCGTTGAATAGTTGTCTTTTATTTTATCAAGTATGGTGGGAATATCTTGGGGAGTACTCCGGCTTTGGACGAAATCCTCTATGAGTATCAGGGACCAGGCGAGTTTCATTTCCGGATCCCACTTGAGCCGGGCCATGACGCGGCCCCAAAGTTTGAGAAGCGATAAAGAATGGGTTTTATAAAGGTACTGGATGATTCTTTGCTGGTCAGCTCCTTTATCCATGAGGCGGGCCGAGATTTTGAGCGCTTTGGGTGTCGTGTTTTTTGCCTGGAAACTTTCCGTGGCAGCAATTATTCCCGCCAAAAGGCAGCTGGCAATATCGGGATCAATGGCGGGTTCGTCGATTTTTTCCAGAATTTCAAACAATAATTCCGAAACAGAAGAAGAAGTCATATTAATCATATTAATCTGGCCGAAGTTTTCATTAGTGCTGTGGAAGTCAATATTAATTACCGGAATTTCATAAAAGATGTCGGGATTTTCCTCATAAGTTTTTCCCATTGAGTCCTTGTCGGGGCAAGCCAGGGCGATAACCAAATCAAATTTGAATTTTGCCGGAATGAAAGAAAAGTCGCGAGGATCAATCGAGCCGCGTTCGGGAGTTATGTAAATCCTATATTCCTTTTCAATTATTTCCGTCCGGGAGCCGAGAATTTTATTATGTTCGGTGTTAAAAGACAAAATAAAATCCCGCGAGCCGGAGATATTATCAGTGATATTCTTGGGCTTGGGCAAAAAATCAAATTTTTCCGAAGTTTTTTCTTTATCCTGTAAAATAATCGCGGTTTTGGAATTTTTTTTCTGGAGAAAGTAATAAAGAGCCCAAGCCGCTCCGATCGCGTCGCCATTGGGATTTTCAGGCAGGATTATCAAAATATTTTTTGATTGCCCAAGGAGGTTTTCTATTTGCTGGATTGGTTCAAGAGCCATAACTTGCAGAATTTCGAATTTCGAAATCCGAATTTAGAATTAAAGTTTGAAATTTAAAGCTTTATAGTTAGTATTACAAACTAGCAGAGATTATTTTACATGTCAACCAAGCCGCTTGACTTTATTATTCATCTGGTGTATAATGGGTTGAAGTTTAGTATCATTAAAAATCAATCAAAAAACCATAAAATCCCGAAAAATCGGGAAGAATAGGAGGAGAAAGATGAAGAAGATGCTTATTGTAGGGATGATATTATTATTTAGTATTGGTTGTGCCGGAATGGAAACGCAATACCAGCGCAATATGCTAACTAATGCTGGAATATGGGGAATGATTGGCGCGGGCACCGGGGCGGCAATCGCTGCCGTAACCAAAGGGGATCCTGTTAAAGGAGCGGTCCTTGGCGGAATCGGCGGAGCCTTTCTAGGCGCTGGGAATACTCCTGCACCTACTTATGCGCCTCCTCCTCGCTACTGAACTGATTTTTTAGAGGGCGGTGAACTTTCATTGAAATTTCGCCGACCCTCTTTTTATTTTTCCATTTTTGTTATAATCTTGCGTTATGGAAAAGAAAACTTTTATTACCCAAAATTCCAAACAAACCCAAGAACTCGGCGGGCTTTTAGCCAAAGAAATTATAATAGGGAAAGGCCGCAAAGGTTCAACCTTTTCTCGTTCAAGGTTGAACATTGAAAGCGCTTTTATTATCTGCCTTTCAGGTGATTTGGGTTCCGGCAAGACCACTTTCGCGCAGGGATTTTTAAAAGGGCTGGGATTGAAAGGGCCGCATACGAGCCCTACCTTTTTGGTAATTAAAAATTACCAAAAAGAAATCCCAAATCCCAAATCCCAAATCCCAAACAAATCTAAATTATCAAAACCCAAAACCCAAAACATTTATCATATAGATGCATATAGGGTCAAGGCCAAAGATATTCTCAATTTGGGCTGGAAAGAAATCATAAGCGGTGGTAATATTGTGTTAGTGGAATGGGCGGACCGGATAAAAAAGATTATTCCCAGAAAGGCCTTATGGATTAAATTTGAGTGGGTAGGCCCGCCTCGACTCGCGAAAGACGCTAGTCGACCCGCCTTGACCAAGCGAGGCAGGCGCGATGCGGGCAAAAATAAACGAAGGATAATATTTAAATAGAAATTTATTCTTGACAACATGAAATCCAATAGGTTATATTTCATAATCATAATACTCGGTGTATTATTTGTTCTCTTCGGTTGTTCAAAAAAAAGCTCTGAAAATAATCCAAAAAACCAGCCGACAGAGAATAATAGCGCGGAAAGTGGCGAGCGGCCGTCAGGGTATATTAACACGTGGCTTAACGCCAAAGACCGGGCGAAAACCAATGTGAAGAAGTTGGAAGACGCGCAAAATAAAGCGGTCCAGGAGGGGCTGGAGGAATAAGAGATTGAATAATTCGCTGAATCAGGCAGCACCTTAAAATAAAATTTTTTAAAAAGGAGGTGAAAAATGAAAAGATTAATTTGTATGGCTGTTTTGATTTGTTTTGCGGCATTACTGGCCAGTTGCACCGCTTATCACGCGCAGGGAGTGGGAGCGGGCGGAGCGCTCGGGGGCATTGCCGGCGCGCTTCTAGACAGAAAAAATCCCTGGAGGGGGGCAGTAATCGGCGGAGCGCTGGGAGCGATAGCCGGAGCGACTATTACTGATATTTCTATGCGCGCTTCAAAAGAAGCGGCGCAAACAGGAAAGCCGGTTGATTATCGTTCCGAAGACGGAAGCAAATGGGTGCACGCGGAACCAGTGGAGTATAACGCGAAAACAAAATGCACTAAGGTTCATTTGACGCAGGAAGAAAACGGCAAGGTAATAAGCGATGAAATAAAAAAGGAATGCCGCGGAGAAAAAACTACTAACGAATATTAGTAATTATAAAAGCCAGTTGGCAAATTTGCCAGCTGGCTTAATTCTTATTACGATAAGTTTTCATTAACCGAGTCCAAGGCCGATTTGGTTGTGGTTCTTTCCGCGCTTTCCCGGGATAATCCGCTGTAATTTTTGATTACGTGGAAATTTTTTATAACAGTTCCGCTTTGGGCGTCAATCATCTGGATATCAAAAGATACACGGGCTTCGATAATATCCGAGCTTCCAAATGTCCTATCAGTAACAAATTTGACCAGTTTTCTTCCTTTAATGATGTATCTTGCTAAATTTGGGGTTAAACTGGTCGCCGAGACCGCGTCTTTTCCTTTTTCCCGCAAAGCGGAAGCGATAAGTTCGGAGTCACCGGGAGAATTGGAGATTATCACCGCGATGTCATGACTGGGCGCGATTGGCGCTAGCGTTTCTGATTTTTCGGTTTGAGGGGGCATTGCCTTTTGAGATTCTAAATGAGGTTCATTACCATGTTCCCTTTTCGGCAAAGTATTGCGAACTTTTGGTTCTAATTCTGAAAATCTGGGAAGATCCAGAGATCCCTGGTCGAATTCGTGAATTGCGCGCCCCGCTTCACTGAATTTGTTTGGTAAAAAGAACGACAGAAAAGTGAGAAAAAATACTATTCCCACTAGCCAGGCGATCGGTTTGACGTTGAAATTAACCGTGATTATTATGCCGCCTATTATTAGGCACATAATAAAGATAGGAATATTCTGTGTGTTTGATGTTAGGGGAGTTATCATCAAAATCAGAGAGGTGCTAAGCGCTACTAAAACTGCTCCAAGCACTGCTCGCATGTATATTGCAGGCCCTTCTCTTCCTTTTGTGAATAATAATATTGGAATAGCTATGAAAGCGAATATTATTGACACTCCTACTCCAATAATAACTCTCCATATTCCACCCATCATTATTAACCATCTTGATCCGGTTTCCACACCAACCCAGCTCATAATCAGAAAAGGGACAAAGGCGAGCGCGATTCCTGAAAATAATAAAAGAAGATATTTTTTTGTGGCTTTTTTGCCATGCTGGTAAAGCAAGTCTGTTGTTTCCAACCCTTTTTGCGTAATTGACATTTTATTTCCCTCCTTTTATAGTTTTGATCTTAGAAAACTGTTTATATCATCTAGAATTTCTCCAGTAGTTTCTTGCACCTTTTGTGTAAGCCCTTTCGATTGGGAAATTTTTCCAAGATTGGCGAAAGTTTCCTCGTCCAATTCGGAAAGTTTCGCGAAATTTTCCGGCATCACTATCATTTCAAGTTCCTTTATGAAAGCCCTTCGTTCATTTTCGTTCATTTCCACCAGCCGGTTTATAAGAATAGCCGCTTTTTCCGGATTCATCTTCATAAGCATCTCAATAAAAGCCATTTTCACCGCGGGATTTTCGGAAGGGATAAGCGGCTTTCCCGGCGCGCCGTTAATCGTCCTTTTTGAAATTTCTGAAGCGGCATCATCCAGCATATCCTTGAAGATCATCCCAAAAAATGAATTTCCAGGATTGAATTTTTGGTCAACGATTCCGGAAAAAAAATAATTAAAAAGCACAAAAACCCACTTTTTGCCGCCGGGTAAGTTTTTAATTTTTTTTCCGATTTCTGATTCCATGAAACGGTCGTATAATTCTTTCTCGGCCATTACTTTTCCGTGATCTCCGGACATTTTTGCCAGTAGTTTTTTGGTATCAATTCCTAAAGAACTAAACAATTTTGACAAAATAGGAAACTTCATTTTCCATACCTCCTCTTTATGTATCATATTAACTTTTCAAAAAACTGCCTGACTTCATATTATCTTAATGGCTGTTTTTGTCCAGTTCGCGGTTGTAATATTTTATAGTCAATATATACTTAATGTATGGACAAAAATCCCAAGAAACTTCTATTAATCGACGGCAACGCTATAATCCACTGCGCTTATCACGCGCTTCCGCCGCTTACCACTAGAAAGAGGCGAGTACTTGACAGTTTGTTTCGCTTATGATACACTTTAGTCATAATTATGAAAAGCAAAAAAAACCTGCTAGAACAGCTAAAATCATTACCCCATTTCAATAAAAGCATTGTATATCAGCTTGGCAAACAGTTGGGGCTTGGAGATTCTACGGTTGACACTTATATCAGCCGATTTTTGAAATATAAAGAAATCATGCAGCTTAAAAGGGGATTATATGTATCGGCGGATTTTTTTGAGAAAAATAGAACGGACATTTCATACTCGTTTTATCTTGCAAATATTCTTCGTACTCCGTCATATGTGAGTTCCTGGGCTGCTCTCCAGTATTATAACCTTGCTACCGAAGCAATTTACTCTATAACTTCAGTTACTTCCAAGGTCACAAGAAACTATCAGACAAAAGCCGGCAATTTCACTTATCAGTCAATTAGGAGAAATTTATTTTCAGATTTTTCTTTGGTAAAAGGAAATCCTGCCTCGCCAGCAGGCAGGTTTGATTTTTATATCGCTTCTCCATCAAAGGCATTGTTTGACCTGTTGTATTTCAGGACTCATCAGTTTCGAGGTGTTAAACTAGGGACGATCAAAGGACTGATAGAAGAGTTGCGAATAGATATCGATGAAATAGATAAAATGGAACAGAAAAAATTTTACTCAATGATTAAAAATTTATATGAGCGAACAAATATTAAAAAATTTAAAAAATAGGATTGACGAAGAATTATCCGGTTATGCTAGTGTTGATCCTAATGTAAAAAAGAATAAAGTTAAAGAAATACTGCAGTATTATGTTCTTAACTTTATCTATAATCATCCGGAATATAGCAAGTGGATCATGTATGGCGGTTCCGCGCTTCGCATAATTCACGGACTTGATCGCATGTCTGTTGATTTGGATTTTGAAGTTTCTCACGAAGTAGAAGAGAAATTTTTGAAAGAGTTAAAAAATGAGGTTGAAGATTATTTTGTTAACACTTATGGTGCCGGCGCCGATTTCTTAGTAGTGAAAATAACTAATCGCCGTGGGTTAAAATTAATATTTAATGTTGGCAAAGAGTTAAATCTTGGCCATTCGTCAAGTCAGGTGCATGTAAAAATTGATCTTAATCATTTTGCCGCCCCGAAAACCATAACCGAACGCCGACCGATAAATCGCGATCAGCTTTCATTTGTTATTTTGACATACAATATGGGCGCGCTTATGGCGAGTAAGTTGGCCGCTATTTTCTTGCGTGGCACTCGCGGCGTAGGAGACGCGCTTTATGAAGAAAAAGGACGCGACATTTATGACTTGCTTTGGTATATGGGCAAAAAAGTCGTACCGGATTTTGATTACTTGACTGCTAAAGACATTGATATAAAAGACCCTAGGACATTATTTGATAAGATTACGATAAAAATATTAAATAATCCTAAAACTGATGAAAATCTTAAAAATGATTTATCACCTTTGTTTGTGGATCAAACATTTATTGCCAATTGGCTTAAAAATTGGCGAAAGAGCTATTTAAGGCTTTTGGATGAATATAAAATCCGTACAATAATAGAGTTTGAGGGTGTTGAAATATATCAGGATTTGCGTTCTGATAATTTTTATTTTCATTATTCATATAAAACAGAAGAAACTGTATCAATTCTTATTACTTATATGATTAGCGATTATTGGATTGAAGATGTTGATTTGTCTATTGAGGCGGATAAAAAACTGGAAGACAAAATTAAATTTTCAAGTAACGGCTTGACTTCAAAGCCGGCTTCTCAGGAAAAGCTGAAAAAATACGCCAAACTTTTTCATCAGAAGACCGAAGATTATTTCAAGAAAAACAATAACATTATGTTAGGTGACAGAATCATTACCAAACTGATTAGAATGACGGCGGATAATTTGAATCTTAAAGAACAGATCCTGATTAATAAATCAACATTGCTTCGTTGTGAGCTGGATGATTTGTTGAAATAAAAAACAATAATTTTATGAACAAGGAAAAGAAGAAACTTCTCCTCATTGACGGCAACGCTATTATTCACCGGGCGTATCACGCATTGCCGCCTTTGACGACGAAAAAAGGCGAACTGGTAAATGCGGTTTATGGATTTGCTTCCACGCTTTTGAATGTGATTAATAAATTCAAGCCGGATTACATTCTGGCCACTTTTGATTTGAAAGCGCCGACTTTCCGCCACAAGGAATTCGCGGATTACAAAGCCACGAGGGTGAAAGCGCCGGACGAGCTTTACGCGCAGATTGGCCGCGTCAAAGAATTAGTTCGCGCTTTCAACATTCCCATTTACGAAAAAGAAGGGTTTGAAGCCGATGATATTATCGGAACGCTTGTCAGGCAATCGGAAATGTCTGAAGAAGATATTGAGAATATTATCGTTACCGGGGATCTTGATACTTTGCAAATGATTGGTCCCAAGACGAAGGTCTATACCATGCGCCGGGGAATCAGCGACGCGGTCGAGTATGACGAAGGAAAAGTAATGGAAAGATACGGGCTACTGCCTAAGCAACTGACTGATTTCAAAGGCCTTCGCGGCGATCCGTCCGATAATATTCCGGGCGTC
>Ga0209542_10000423_pt1 | contig 102546 bp, 90 predicted proteins | sample RifCSPhighO2_01_FD_184028 | JGI IMG/M metagenome (GOLD analysis project Ga0209542, IMG submission 184028) | Soil microbial communities from Rifle, Colorado - Rifle CSP2_plank highO2_0.1 (SPAdes) (version 2) | ecosystem: Environmental > Terrestrial > Deep subsurface > Rock core/Sediment ...
AGCGGGAAGCTCTTGTATTCCTTCAGCATCTTTGCCTTTGCCTTGGGGTTACTGGCAAAAGTTTCCATCATCATGCTGCCGGTGATTCTTCTTCTGATTGAATGGCTTCTGTATCATCGACGTCTCCGTGCATCGTCCTTTGTGACGATCAGCCGTCTTACTCCCTATTTCTTGCTGTCTGTCATGTTCGGCATTGTCGGTTTTTTCGGAAAGCGTGAAGCGTTCTCTTTCGCAACGTACTTTGAGAAAGCAATCGTTGCCCCGAAGAGCACGCTCTTTTATCTTGAAAAATTCTTTTGGCCCACGGAGTTCTCCGTACTCTATCCCTACACTGATGCGTCTATTGCATCACCGGAATTTTTTATTCCGCTGGTGATTGTCATGGCGATCACATTCCTTGTCCTCTTTCTTAAAAAATATCAATGCGTACTTGCCTTCTCCTATTTTTTCTTCCTTATTACCCTGCTTCCTACGTTTCTCAATATCGCACGCGGCGGTGATATGGATCGCTATTTTGCTTCGGATCGGTATGCCTATATTCCATCGATCGGATTGATATTCATTATTGGGGTTATTGCTCATCGTCATAGAAAATTTGCAGTCACTGCGTGCGTTGTCCTTTTGGGAATTCTTGGAGTACGCGCGCATGCACAGTCGCTTCTGTGGGGAGATACGGAGGTGCTTTTGCAAAATGTTTTGAAGCAGTATGGCGAACTATCGCATGTGGCTCATAATAATATGGGCAACGTCTATCGCTTGCGGGGAGAGCATGAGAAGGCGATCGCAGAATATGAGAAGGCGATCGCCATTCGACCGCATAGTAAAATTTTTGCCAATCTTGGTGCCACCTATCGTCGCATGCATCGTTACACTGATGCACAGAAAATGTATGACGAGGCGCTACGCCAGAATCCCGATAATGCCGAAGTGCATGTTGGGCTCGGGTTGGTATACGTGGAATTGGGACAGACAGATGCGGCACGAGAAGCATATGAAAAAGCCATTGCTTTGCGTTCAGATTTGGAAGAAGCGCACGTGAACCTCGGAGCGCTCGCGATGCAGGAGGGAAAGTTTGATGAAGCGATTGGGCATTATCGAAACGCACTCGACGCGAATCCGTATTTTTTTCATGCATCGTATAATCTCGGTGTCGCTCTGCAGGAACAGGGGAAAATCGAAGATGCCATTGCCGCATACGAACGCGCGATCCGGCTCCTCCCCACGCACATCGCCGCGCGCATCAATCTCGGTATCCTCTATGCCAATAGCGGACGTTTGGCAGACGCAATTGTCGAATTTGAGACAGTTCTTGCCATCGACCCAAAAAACTCCAGTGCACAGAGCGCACTGAAACAATTAGGCGAGTAAATGGAAAGAAGAAACCCATCGCCGTGGCGATGGGTTCTGTGAGATTTTCTGCACGGGCTAGTACCGTGGTTTGCTTTTGTCTTCGCTTAGTGCGAAGACGATGAGCAGGATGAGCGCCCCTAAGACGAATGGAACCCATGGCCACAGTTGATGGGTGGCAGCCGTTTGAATGCCGCTATACATCCCAAAGGTCATCAGGCCAATGCCCAATACAAAGAGCAATTTTATCACATCCTCCATCATCCCACCTCCTTTTTCTGAATAGGAAAGAACAGGAATCTCAATATTGAAATTATACAACAGTAGGTTTTAATAGTCAAATTGGAGAGCCCACTTTCGCTCTGTGAAGGTTGGAGCCGCCTCGGGGACTTGAACCCCGGACCCACGGTTTACGATACCGTTGCTCTACCACTGAGCTAAGGCGGCTTACTCATTGATAAGTGATCAATTACAATAGGTGTCTAACGCTTCGTCAATTATCAAGTATCAAGTATCAAGTATCAATTTCTTTTCTCAATTTTATGCATTTGCATGTTTCCCTCACGTGGTCTTGGCTTCATTGTCTCACAAAAAAGCGTTATGATGCTCTAAAAAAGGTGTATGGGAATCTGGATACGGCTTTGGAACATCTTGATGAAGAGATGCTCCAAAACCTCGGTTGCAAGGAGGAGACGATAGTAAAGACTCTTCATCGCTCGGAGGAATTTTCTGTCGAGCAGTATCAGGCAGAGCTGGAGAAGCGCAAATTATCATTCCTCTCCATTGAAGATCATGCGTATCCAACAATGCTTCACGATCTTCCCGATCCGCCTCTTTTTCTCTATTACTACGGCGATCTTGCGGTTCTTGATCAACCCTGCATCGGCCTTGTGGGTACACGAAAGATATCTTCCTATGGAAAACGCGTCGCAGAGGAATTTGCAAGAGCAAGTGTGCATTCGGGGATGGTGACAGTGAGCGGACTTGCGCAGGGCATTGATGCCGTCGTTGCACAAGAGACTGTGCATACAGGCGGGAAAACGGTTGCCGTGCTCGGTCATGGACTTGCACAGATTTTCCCAAGTAACAACAGGCGGCTTGCCAAGCAAATTGTAGCAACCGGCGGCGTGCTCCTGACAGAATTTCCGTTGGATACTACGCCGGGCAGGCACACTTTCCCTGCGCGTAATCGCATCATCGCCGGGCTCTCGCTTGGAACCGTTGTTCTCGAAGCGCCCGAAAAGAGCGGCGCGATTCTGACAGCCGAATTCGCACTTGAATATGGGCGCGAGGTATTTGCGGTGCCGGGGCAGATTTTTGATGAGAATTATGCGGGTTGCCATGCGCTGATTGGGAGTGGTCAGGCAAAGCTCGTCTGCTCACCGCAGGATGTCTTTCGGGAAATCGGCATCGTCTCATCGCCAGAGACGCCGGTATCTTCTTATGAAGCAAAGAGCCATCTGGAAGAGAAGATTTTGGAAGTTCTTACAACCATGCCCCAGCCTGTTGACAACATCGCTCTTCGTACCGTGCTTCCATCGAGTGATGTGAATGCGACATTGACGATGTTAGAAATTGCTGGTGTCGTAAAAAATACAGGAGGGGGACAATGGGTGAAAAAATAAGTAAGAATTCATACGTTTTAGCACGTTTTACGTTATTGAGCCTGAACGTCAAATTTGCTATACTTATACCTATAATAACATAAAATAAATAAACAATGAGCCTGATGATCATTTTGTAAAAAATAGACATACACAACACAATGCACGACAGTTGTCCTCTAGTACCGAGTCTTCAGAGCATTCGAGTAACACTCGAAAAAGGAAAGTTGCATGTTTCTGATTTCTCTTCAAAAGAGAAAAAGATTTCGTGGATCAGGAAAACATTGCAATCGGTTGGGTATGTGAGTTTAAGCAAAGAAGACAAGGGTCTTGTTCGAGCATACATTCAGGAAATTACCGGATATTCCCGTGCACAAGCGGCACGGCATATTACGACGTATATTCGTGAGGGGCTTGATACTTTTGGAGGAACTCTGGTTTTAGAAGCTTCGGCATCAGGACATTTCTTTCCGGTTCTGAAACGTAATGATTGGATTGCCGTTGGATGTATCGTTCTTGCGCTTCTGATCGGTGGCGCTTTGGCTTTCTCTCAACGTGCGGAAGATGGAGATCAGGACGATCAGGAAGTGATGATTGATGACTCTCACCTCGCAGCTCCAGATAAGAGTGGTAGTGAAACACTCTTGGGTTCGATCACACAAACGAGCATGTCCAACGAGGATGCTTCTCTTGCTGAGCGCCTGGTTCGTCAAGAGCAGAGGCTTTTGGAACGGCTGGCTTCGAAGCAGGCAGACGAAGCGCTTATAGAGCAATCAGATATGTCGATGGTACAGAATGGATCTCCAGTGCGTCGATCGAGACTGTTTGCGACAATGCAGTCGTTCTATGATCTTCTTGTAGGCGGAGCAAAAGAAAGACAAATTTTGATGTACAAAAATGGCGAACCCAGCTGGGTATATACCGCTCCACCGGTGATCAGAGTCGAACGCAGCGAAGGATCGTACAGCCCCGTTCGCCGTGGTGGAGGGGGGGGGTAATACGGTGGAGGCTAGTTCCGGATTGGAACGCCACGAGCATACGAATGACGATCAGGGCGGGCTTATTCCAATCAATGGAGGAACGAAGGATGTTCTGACTGTGGGAAGGGGGGGAACATATCTCACATCGTATTCAAAGGGCGAGCTTTTGCTTGGGACATCCACGGGAGTTCTTCGCACTCTTTCTCTCGGATCGGACGGGCAGGTGCTCACAGTATCCGATGGCGATGCAGTATGGAGCGCGTCAGTGGGAGGAGGTGCAGATGGTTTTGTAAATTACTACGTGCATACCGCAGGCGACACCATGACCGGAGCCTTGACCATCAAACGCGTCAGTGGAACCCTCGATCAAAATCTCCTCACGGTCAGTGGTGGAAGAATTATTATCAAATCAACTGCCCCCAACGACGACATCGCCCTTATCCACATCAGCGGAGGATCGCTTGATGTGTCTGGAAACGCCAATATTTCCGGAACACTCCTCATCGTCGGAAGTATCACCTCCAGAGGCAATCTCACGCTCAACGCCGACCAGACCGCTGCCGACACGATTCTGACCTTCGGCAGTGACACCACCAACGAAACGCTGACGTTCATCAATGCGGAAGACACTCTCGAATGGTCCGATGACTTCCAGGTCACAGGGAATCTCGCCGCCTCGGGAAAACTCGTCATCGACGGAGGAGCGGAACTGAACTCCACCGTAAAGATCAACGGCGTCACCTACACCTTCCCCTTCACCGACGGCACCGCCACGGGAAAAGTTCTCAAGACCGACAGTGCAGGAAATCTTTCGTGGAGTACAGACAGCAATGATGGTGGTGACAAGATCAACGACTACTACGTTCGCACAGGCGGCGACACCATGACCGGAGCTTTGACCATCAAGAGAGTCAGTGGAACCCTCGATCAAAATCTCCTCACCGTCAGTGGCGGAAGAATTATTATCAAATCAACCGCTCCAGATAATGACATCGCCCTCATCCACATCAGCGGAGGATCGCTTGATGTATCGGGCAATGCCAATATTTCCGGATCACTTCTCGTTGTCGGAAGTATCACGACGAGAGGCGCTATCTCCGGCTCCACGCTGAATATCAGCTCCGGCTCCACATTTGGTTATCACATTACGCCGTCACGCACCAATGCCGTTGACATTGGTTCCGACGGAAAACGTTTCCGCGATCTGTACTTGAGCGGCGGGACGATCCATATGGGTGATGAGACGAATGACGTGCTGCTTCAAGCCGGTTCCGGCTCTCCTGTAGGAAATGTTGCAAGTGCGCTGGGTTCCATGTACTTCGATCACAACGGCGGAAAGGTCTACATCAAGACGCAGGCCGATGGCGCAAGCACCGGATGGGAAGAACTCGTTACAGGGTCAGGAACGCTCCACATGGCGAAGATGACGCGGGATGCTGCGCAGAGCATGCCGCATAATATAAATACAAAGATATCTCTTGACACCGAACAATTCGATGTCGGCGGCATTGCCGATGTCACGACCACCGGCTCCGGCCGCATCACCATCAAGAAGGCGGGGAAATATTTGGTGACAGGCATATTTGGTGTCACTGCGGGGGCAGGCGATGATATAGCTGTAAGTCTTTTTAAGAACAATGTGGAAGTTGTTTATAGTTCTATAGGGGCAGAGCTCTCTGCTGATTCATTCTTAGTCACTACAACCGACGTGCTCGATTTGGCAATTGGAGACTACATTGAACTATTTGGGCGTCAGTTTGATAGCGCATCGGCAGCCAAAAATACCATAGGTGGATCAAAGGCGCCCCGCCTGTCCGTCATCCAACTGAACGTCGTTGCAGGTGCAGACCTTGCGGAAATCTACTACACGCACGATGATACTATTCAAGCGGGTGATCTCGTGAGCCTCGATCCGGCTTCTCCCGCTCTTGTACGGCGCAGTTCCACTCCGTATGACCCGAATATGCTCGGCATTATTTCGGCAAAGCCGGGTATCGTTCTTTCAGGTAGTCCTGTACAACCTGCGGATACGCGGCAAGTTCTCCTCGGACTCGCGGGACGCGTTCCCGTAAAAGTGACTGCGGAAAACGGATCAATCGCCGCAGGAGATCTGCTCACCGCATCAGAGCGTTCCGGCATCGCCATGCGTGCCGATCACGGGCCGGTGGTGGCGCGGGCACTGGAACCATTTTCAGGCAGCGGCGTCAGTACGATCATGGCATTCATTGACCGTTCGCCGGTGGGAAATCCCATACATTTCAATACGGGGAGCGGCATGGTTCTCAATGAAAATGATCTCTTCCTGAATGGGTCGGGTTCAGGCGCGCTGCAGATTGATCAGTATATTGATCGGAAAATCGAACAGAAGATGAACGAAATAGATTTTCAGAGCATGCTGATTCCTCACTCCGCTCTCTTGCAGAGTGAAAATATGACCGGAAGCGGTGGGGAGGTGTTGGTGACGCAGACAGAGCAGATTCAAGAGAGTATGGGGACGATGGAGATGACTATGGTAAAAGCTGTGCGCGATATCGCAATTTTGCAGGAGCAGATTGGAGAGTTTGAAGCCGACGGTTCGGGATCAGGGACGGTTTTTGTCCATGAGGGGATTGCGGTTGTTGGCAATGCAAACTTTGCGGGGAAAGTGCGCATCGGCGGTGAGGTGACGTTTGACGATACGTTGTACGCGGAAGCGATCAATGTGGAGGAGATGACTGTCGGCGCGAAGCTGATAGTGAGCGATGATGCGCGCATCGGCGGTGATCTCTTTATTGAGGGAGAATTGAACGTGGCCGATCTCTTTATCCCGGGAATGTTGCGAATCGACGGTGGTGCAGAGGTCACTACCACGTTGAAAGCAGGCAAGATTGTTGCCGGAAGCGGATCACAGATCGAAGGGCTTCTGGTCGTGGATGGTGATATTCATATGAGCAGCGGTTCGCTTGTGCTGGGTGGCAGCGGCAGTATCTTTGTTGGTAATCTCTTCGTTCATGATGCCATGCAGGTTCTCGGAGATATCATGATCCATGGTCTTGCCCGATTTCTTGGCGACGTAGAGGTAGCCGGAATTCTGACTGTCAGCGGCGCGCTTGTACTCAATGAAGATCAGGGAGGATATGCCATAATCCCAAAGACAGCAACGGCGGTGACCGTGCTTTTTGGCAGCGGACGATTCCTCGCGCCGCCCATTGTGACGGCATCGGCGGATGTTCCTATTCTCTTCGGTGTCTCGAAAGCGACGTTGACCGGCTTTACGATTCATCTTGCATATCCTGCAAGCGAGTCTGTCACCTTCTCGTGGATCGCGCTTGGCACATTGGAAGCGCGAACCGTGTACGGTAGAACGAGTGAAGGTTGGGAACTCCCCGAGCATGAGCCGAGCTCTGTGAGTTCGGAAAGCAGCAGTTTTGAAAGTAGCGTCTCCAGTACCCCTCTCCTTGAAAGAGAGAATGAGGAGGCGCCCACAGGCTCTGGTTCGGTGCAGACCGGCAGTGGCACGATCATCATTCCAGATGAAGAAGACCATGTTGTCATGAGTGAAGTGAGCTCTGGGGCTACGACCGACGAGGAAAGCAGCGAGCAGGAAACGGAAAGTGGTGCAGGTGTAGAGCAGTCGAGAGCAAGCAGTGAGTCGACCGTAAATGTGCAGAGCGGCACGGGGAGTACTATTGAATAGGATATTCTTCGTATACTTTTTCACAGACCTTTATGATCTCAAACAACCAGAATCAAAAGATGCCCATGCTCTGGCATACGCTCTCGGTGGAGAGTGTTCTGGGGAAGTTTTCCGTAGATCAAAAACAGGGGCTTTCGCAAAAAGATGCAGAGCAGAGATTGAAAGAGCATGGAAAAAATATACTGGAAAAAGGGAAGGGACTTTCCCCTTGGAAGATTCTCTTTGAACAATTTCAGAATGTGCTGATCATCATTCTTCTGATCGCGGTGGGGCTTTCGGCGATTTTGGGTCAGAAGCTGGAGGCGATTGCGATCGTCATCATCGTGCTTTTCGCGGTCTTCCTTGGCTTTATTCAGGAATACAAAGCAGATCGTGCCATGGAGGCGCTCAAGAAGATGGCGGCGCCCGAAGCAAAAGTGATTCGTCTGGGGCAAGAAAAGACCATTCCCGCAGAAGAAATCGTTCCCGGCGATATCATTCTCATTGCCACAGGAGACAAGATTCCCGCGGATGCGCGACTTATTGAGAGCGTTAATCTCTCGATTGCCGAAGCGGCATTGACGGGCGAGTCTTCTCCCGTGAGCAAAAAGATCACCGTGATCGATGATGAGGTGTGTCCTCTCGGAGATCGCCGGAATATGGTGTATAGCGGGACGTCGGCAACCTATGGACGCGGAAAGGCGATTGTCGTCGCGACGGGCATGGAAACGGAATTTGGCCGTATTGCAGAGATGCTTGCAGGCGTCGAGCGCGAACGCACCCCGCTCCAGAAAAATCTGGACCATGTGGGAAGAGTGCTCGCCAAGGTTGCCCTTATCATTATTCTCGCGATCGTGGGAATGGGCGTCATGCGCGGCCAGCCGTTTTTAGAGATTCTCCTCTTCGGCGTGGCGCTCGCGGTTGCCGTTGTTCCGGAGGCTCTTCCTGCGGTGGTCACGATATCGCTCGCGATTGGCGTGCAGCGCATGGTCAAGCGCAATGCTTTGATTCGAAAGCTCCCTGCCGTAGAGACACTCGGCAGTACGTCGGTGATTTGTGCCGATAAAACGGGAACGCTCACGAAAGATGAAATGACCGTGCAAAAAATTGTGCTCGATGGCAACGAGATTCAGGTCACAGGATCAGGATATGCTGCGGAGGGGGATTTTAGAGGATCGCATGATGCAGTACGCTTGCGCGATCTTCTTACGGCGGCGGCGCTCTGCAATGACGCCCATTTGGTGCAGGAAGAAGGGAAATGGATCATTCGCGGCGATCCCACCGAAGGGGGGTTGGTTGTTGCCGCAGCAAAAGCGGGACTGAAAAAAGAGGAGCTGGATGCGGCGGCTGTGCGCATAGACGAAATTCCCTTCACATCAGAGAGCAAGCGCATGACAACGATCCATGAGATCAAAGGTACGAAGATGGCATATGCGAAGGGGGCGCCGGAGGTGATCGTCGATGCGTGCGTGCTGAATGCGGAAGAAAAAAAGAAGATACTTTCTGCTGCAGAAAATATGGCTTCGCAGGCGCTTCGGGTTCTCGCTATTTCGCGTAAAGAGGTACAGGGAAAAGAAGGAAGTGAGGAGCACATGGAATTTCTCGGGCTCTTGGGCATGATCGATCCTCCTCGTCCGGAAGCAAAAAAAGCGATGAATGTCTGTGAAGATGCGGGTATACGCGTCATTATGATCACGGGCGATCATCCGCTGACTGCACAAGCGATTGCCGCGGAACTCGGCATTCTTACAGATGGAGACATAATGACCGGGCAGGAACTCTCCGCATTGTCTGATGATGCATTTTCACAGCGAGTCGAGCGGGTTCAAGTATACGCGCGCGTAGATCCGGAGCATAAATTGCGCATCATCACGACATGGCAGGAAAAAGGACATATCGTGGCGATGACCGGAGATGGCGTCAATGATGCGCCGGCGCTCAAAAAGGCGAATATCGGAGTGGCAATGGGGATCACGGGAACGGACGTCTCAAAGGAAGCGGCGGACATGACGCTCATGGACGATAACTTCGCTTCGATTGTCGCGGCGGTGGAGGAAGGGCGGGGGATTTTCGGCAATATCAAGAAGTACTTGATGTATCTGCTCTCTGCCAATCTCGGAGAAATCGGGATCGTGGCTGGAGCGACTGCATTCGGCCTTCCTCTTCCGCTCACGGCATTGCAAATTCTCTTTGTAAACCTTGCGACGGACGGCCTGCCCGCAATCGCGCTCTCGGTTGACGCTGCAGAAAAGGATTTGATGATCCAGCGCCCGCGTGATGCAAAAAAAAGTATATTCACGCGTCCGATCATTTCGCTCATGTGCCTTGGAGGACTCTGGTCGACTGTGCTGAATGTCAGTCTCTTCTGGTTTCTCTTAAGGAAGGATGTTCCTGTACAAAAAGCGATGACGATGGTTTTTGTCACGCTCGTTTTCATTGAACTCTGGAAGGCGTACATCTTTCGCAGCGATCACCGGCCGATATGGGAAGGGATATTCAGCAACCGATGGCTCAATCTCTCCGTTCTTGCAGGCATTCTTCCTCTCATAGGCGTTGTTGCTCTTCCTCTCCTACAAATTCCTTTCAAAACCGTTGCCCTATCCATCAATGAGTGGCTTCTTCTTGCCGTTCTCTCTGCAACGATTGTTCCGGTGGTGGAAGGGGGAAAGTGGATGATGAGAATACATACACCGCGATACCTATGAAATGCTTCTCATTATTTCTGTAAACTTCTCCACTTCAAGCGAGCAGGCGCCTACGAGAAGTCCGTCGATGTCCTCATGTGCGAGGAACCCAGAAGCGTTCAGTTCATTCACCGACCCGCCGTAGAGAATTCTCGTTGATTTTTGTGATTGCTCCGGCAGGAGAGAACGGATGAATGTATGTATGTTCTGTATATCAGCCGGAAGCGCATTGATGCCGGAGCCGATGGCCCACACGGGCTCGTATGCAATTGACACTACGGAGGACAGGACTGCCGGCAGGGAATTGATCATTGATACCGGAGACAGTTGACGTTTCAGTATGCTTTGTGTCTTTCCTTTGTCATATTCCTCCTTGGTTTCTCCTATACAGAGAATCGGGTGGAGACCGGCTTCGAGGGCGGCGATGATTTGCTCGGCGATGAATATGTCGGTTTCACCATGATTCTGGCGTCTCTCACTATGTCCGCAAAGTGCATAACTGCACCCTTGTGCTTTGAGCATCTGCATGCTGACGTCTCCTGTGAAGGCTCCTTCGGGTTCGGGACGGCCGTACTGCGCCCCAACGAGCATTTTTGCCTTAATGCATTTGGTAATATGCAAATGCGTCGGAAAAATGACGATGTCCGCACGTGCTTGTGATCGATAGGGAGAATCTGTCGCATCCCATCCGTCAGGAGGTCGAAACATTTTCCAATTGGCGCACAGAAGAGGCTTTCGTTGCATGGCGAACGGAGTGTACCATCTTCATATGAAAGTGGAACGCGTCATTCTTGCCGCCGATCATGCAGGTTTTGCGCTGAAGGAAAAAATCAAAGCGTATCTTTCATCAAAAAAAATTGATGTGACAGATGTTTCTCCACATGTTCAGCAAGACGATGATTACCCGCCGATTATCCGCAAAGGATGTAAAGAAGTGCTTTCCTTTTCTCCCCTCCATAAGGGAGGGGATAGAGGGGAGGGGGTGTTCGGAATCATTGTTGGCGGCAGCGGCAACGGAGAAGCCATGGTAGGCAATAAAATGAAAGGCATCCGTGCGGCAGTGTGTTGGAATGAGGAAATTGCCCGCCTTGCACGCGCACACAATGACGCGAATGTCATGAGTCTTGGAGGAAGGTATGTCGAGGAAAAATTAGCCAAGAAGATGGTGGATATATTTTTGGAGACGGAGTTCGAAGGTGGGCGGCACGAACGACGGGTAAGAGAAATTGAGCCATTCATATGACACTGATCACTCCCTCCATTCTCTCCTGCAACTTAGCCCGTCTCCAGGACGAGGTCGATACGATCGAATCGTATGCTGATTGGCTGCAAGTGGACGTGATGGACGGACATTTCGTGCCGAATTTAAGTTTCGGTGCGCCGGTTCTTCGTCATCTCAAAACAAAACTTCCACTCGATATTCACCTGATGGTGGAAAATCCGGAAGATCGCATTGAGGATTTTTTGTCTCTGAAAGTCAAAAATATCACGTTCCATGCCGAAGTGACGGATACGGAAGAACGGTCGGCGCTGGTGGCTGCTATCCGCGATGGCGGAGCGACTGCCGGTATTGCCATGAATCCGGAGACGCCGATCGATGCAATCGCCAAAACAATCGAAGATGTTGATCTTGTATTGATGATGTCTGTGCATCCGGGCTTCGGCGGTCAGGAGTTTATGGTGAACGTGCTCGAAAAAGTGCGTGCGATTCGGGAACATTATCCGAATCTGATGATACAAATGGATGGCGGTATTGATGATCGAACGGCAAAAAAGTGCATTGAGGCGGGGGCGAATAATCTTGTCTCCGGAAGTTTCATTTTTTCCGCACCCGATCGTGCAGAGGCTATTGCTTCTCTCCGTTCTCCATGAGAGAGATTCGCATTATCCTCGGTGTCATCATCTTTGGTTTTCTCTTTGCTCTCGCCTTCTTTATTCTCACGGGAAAGCAATGGGATGGAAAGAGCGTTCTGACACTTTCAGGACCGAATGAAGAAGAAATAGAGGTGCGTGTCGAAGTGGCGGATACTGCGTTTACGCGTACACAGGGACTTCAAAATCGGCAAGAGCTTGAGGAAAAATCTGGTATGCTCTTTATTGTTGAGTATCCGCAAGTGCTGACCTTCTGGATGAAGAATACACTCATTCCTCTGGATGTTCTTTTCTTTGATGAAGAAGGCATTCTCATAAAAACACTCTCCATGGAACCGTGCAAGGTGGCAAACTGTCCGACGCATTCCTCCGATGCTGCAGTGCTGTACGCTTTGGAAGTGCATGCGGGGTTTGTGAATGACTATGGAGTGAAGAAAGGATGGAAATTTAAGATGAGATAAAAAACAGAAATATGTCAACTTGTATTGATGTACCGATTGTCATAACGTGTTAGAAAGTATTTCTGCTTCTTCTATGGACGATCAGCCAACAAACCCGACGCCGGATCTTCCCGATCCTCTGCCGCCGCCATCATTGCCGCCGCCTGCTCCGAATGGAAGCGCTGCCGGTCGTGTGGCCGTTCTTGGCGCATTGGTCGTGGTTGTTGCGGGTGGAACGTACTGGTTGAGTGGACAAATGGGTCAGTCGCAGCAGATCGGTCAGTCGCAGCAGATCGGTCAGGCAGGAGAGCAGTACTTGCCTCAAGATGATACTGCTTCGACACAGAATAAGGAGAAGGCAGCCGAAATCATTGCAAAAGTCCGTGAACATATATTGATTGCCGATGATAGTGCGCCGACGGTTGCAACGATTATTGATGTGGAAAAGTTGCAGGCGCAGAATGAATTCTACCTCCTTGCAAAGAATGGAAATTTCCTCGTGATTACGGCGAAGAGAGCCATTCTCTATGATGAAGAGCGTGATTTGGTGTTGGATGTCGCATCGGTGCGACTCGAGAAGAACGTCGAGTAATTGAGAATTATGGGACGCTACCTCCCTCTTCTTCTCTTGGCGTGTGCTTTCGGCTACACTGTAGGTCGTATTGTTTCTTTATATGAGGAAAGATATGGCACGACGATGACGCTCCAGCCTGATACGCGCGAAAGCATCCCCGTAGTAGAGATCCGCGGCGTCGAAGAAGGAAAACTTGTTGGTGAAATCAAAGGAAATGTGCGCGTGTTTCTTGGCAGTAAGCAGATTTTTACTGATGCCGACGGATCATTCGCGGTTCCCGCCGAGACACTTCTTATCAATGACATCTGGGTCTCGATTCCCGATGGAGCAAAATTTGTTGCTTCGAAGCGCGGCACGAAATACTATTCCATAGATTCTTCCGGCGGGCAGCGCATTGTGCCCGAGAATAGAGTGTATTTTGGGAGCAAGGAGGAGGCGGAAAAACAAGGATATGTTCGATAAAACAGTACAATTTATACTTCACCGATCTTAAAAATCAGGATAATCTATCATTATATGTCTCCTGCCCTTAGAAAACCATCTCGACCGCCGAATCGCAATCAATGGGTGCTCTCCACCCTGCTTTTCGTCGGTCTTATTGCTCTTTCTCTCTATTACCTTACGAATCCCGCACGAGAGCTGGAGCAGCAATTTGCCGATGCGAAGGAGGTTCCGATCAGCCAAGTGACGCGAGGCTACAACGTCGGGGAATTTGAGCGAATTTTGCTGCGGGATAATAAAGTATTTGCTATCACCCACACGGGAGCGGTGTTGCAATCGTACAAGGAATCGCGAGATTCGTTGGCAACTCTTCAGTGGAATGATCCCAAAAATCCCACAGTAGTCGAGGTGGAAAATCGTGAAGTGACCAATCTTCTTTTGGCAATCGTGCCGGATCTGCTGTTCTTCATTCTCATCATTGCCGGGCTTATCTGGCTCTTTCGCGGCATTGCCCGAAGCCAATCCACTGCGCTCTCATTCGGGAAATCGCGCGCGCGCGTTGCCGATGCGAAAGAAGTCAAAACGCGATTCAAGGATGTTGCCGGGTGTGAAGAGTCCAAAGAGGATTTGGTTGAAGTGGTTGATTTTCTAAAGAATCCCAAAAAATACATCGAAATGGGAGCAAAGATTCCCAAAGGTGTTCTTCTTGTCGGGCCTCCCGGAACGGGAAAGACGCTCCTCGCGCGCGCGGTTGCGGGAGAAGCCGGTGTGCCGTTTTTCTCGATTGCGGGATCGGAATTCGTCGAAATGTTCGTCGGCGTGGGCGCCAGTCGTGTTCGCGATCTCTTCATTCGTGCGAAAAAGAACGCGCCATGCATCATTTTCATTGATGAGATCGATGCCGTCGGAAGGCAGCGCGGCGGGGCGGGATTCGGTGGAGGCCATGACGAACGTGAACAGACCTTAAATCAGATTTTGACGGAGATGGATGGCTTTGAGCAAGGGACGAATGTGATTGTGATGGCAGCGACGAATCGACCGGATGTGCTCGATGTCGCTCTGCTGCGGCCGGGACGATTCGATCGTCGCGTGTTCCTCGACAAGCCCGATCTCGAAGCGCGGTGCAAGATCCTTGAAGTGCATGTGGGAAACAAGAAATTAAGCAGAGGCGTGAATTTGCGCATAATTGCGAGACAAACAGTCGGCCTTACCGGCGCCGATTTGGAGAACATTATGAACGAAGCGGCGATCTTCGCGGCAAAGCGCGGGCGCAAGGCGATCATGCAAAAAGATATCGCAGACAGCGTGGAAAAGGTTACGATTGGTGCAGAGAAGAAATCGCGAAAGTTAAACAAGAAAGAACGCGATATCACGGCCTATCATGAACTCGGTCATGCGGTTGTGGGGCATCTGTGTCCGGAAAGTGATCCGCTCCATAAAATTTCCATTGTCTCGCGCGGTTCCGCTCTTGGAATCACATGGTTTTTGCCCAAAGAAGACGAGTACACCATCAGTAAATCCAAGTTCATTGATCAGATTTGCGGTCTTCTTGCGGGGCGTGCAGCGGAGGAATTGATTTTTAATGAAGTGACGACTGGAGCGAGCAACGATCTGGAACACGCATCGCAGATCGCGCGCAATATGGCGATGCGGTTTGGGATGGGTGATGATTCATTGGGACTGGTCGCGTACGGCGAACGGCAAGGGACGATGTTCATGGGAGTCGAGCCGACCCTTTCGCGCAACTACTCCGAAGACATCCAAAAGCATATCGATGAGTATGTCCGTGACGTCATTCGTGCGCAATACGACCGCGCGATGGGCATGTTAAAGACACATCGAGAGAAGATGGATGAGATTGCCCAAGTTCTTCTGAAAAAAGAGACATTGTCTGTAACTGAATTTTTGAAGATGTTTGAGGAGAAAAAGTGATAAGGAAATGCGTTCTCTCTTATTTTTCATCTCTATCAAGCGGTGAAAATGAGGCAGGTGATCATTCTTGGAGAAACACCATTCTTCTGTTGACATAGAGATTCACTTTCCTTTTCAACATGCTTGTTTCCCTCGAAAATGCCACCCGTGAACCAGAGCAAAGCACGGTTCAGGGCACAGCTACGGCAGAGCAGTTTCTGCGTCTTGCTCTCGATCTCAATACACTTCTCCCCGTGCATCGCGAACGCATCTATGCGCTCCTTGCCGAGAAACACATTGCTGATCGCCATGATCCGGAGTATCTCCAAAAAATCTGGGATACCGATCCGCGGTGGAAGGCGGTAGAGCGACCATACTGTGCAAAAGATGTCATAGCGCTTCAGGAGGAACCTCACGAGGTACAGAGTCAAGTTGCAGTCGCTCGGCGGCGTGCCGAACATTTGTGGTGTCTGCTCCATACGGAGCCGTATATCAATGCTCTTGGTGCACTGTCCGGCAACCAGGCTATGGAACAGGTGGAAGCAGGATTGAAGGTAATCTACCTTAGTGGTTGGCAAGTTGCGGCAGATGCAAATCTCGATGGAGAAATATTTCCCGATCAAAGTCTCTATTCGTCTCACAGCGTTCCTGTCGTTGTGGAAAAAATCAATCATGCTCTCCGTCGCCGTTTTCTGGTTTCCAATGAAGCAGAGAGAAAGAAAGCGAATTTTGCCCCCATTGTTGCGGATGCAGAAGCGGGATTCGGCGGTCCGCGTAATGCGTATGTTCTCATGCGCTGGATGATTGCAGCCGGAGCCGCAGGCGTGCATTTTGAAGATCAATTGGCTTCAGAAAAAAAGTGCGGTCATTTGGGTGGAAAAGTCCTTGTGCCGACACAAGAATTTATTACGAAGCTCCAAGCTGCACGACTGGCAGCGGATGTCATGGATGTTCCAACAGTTCTCATAGCGCGTACAGATGCCAATGGCGCCAAGCTTATGACAAGTGATATAGATGAGCGCGATCACCGGTTTCTCACCGGTGAACGCACAAAGGAAGGTTTTTATCGAATGCATGGCGGATTGGAAGCCGCCATTGCGCGCGGTCTTTCGTATGCTCCTTATGCGGATATGCTTTGGTGTGAAACATCAAAACCGGACTTGGAGGAAGCGCGACGTTTTGCCGACGCAATTCATGCGAAGTTTCCCGGAAAACTTCTTGCCTACAACTGTTCGCCGTCGTTCAACTGGAAAAAAAACCTTGCCGATGAAACGATTGCGAAGTTTCAGCGCGATCTTGGTGAGATGGGATACAAGTTTCAGTTTGTTACACTCGCAGGATTCCATGCCCTCAATGCAAGCATGTTCAAGCTCGCGCATGAGTATGCAAAAGAAGGCATGCCGGCATACGTGCGGTTGCAGAAAGAAGAGTTCGAACTGGAGAAGCTTGGTTACAAAGCCGTGAAACATCAGACATTTGTCGGCACGGGATATTTTGATAAAGTGATGGATACTCTTTTGGGCGAAGAGGCAGCCACTGCAGCCCTCAAAGGTTCCACCGAAGAAGAACAATTTTCTTCCCCTATGCCACAATGACCACCGCGGCTCATTGTGATCTGATGATTCACGGAAAAATCGAACCGGAGTTTTCACAGATACTGACGCACGACGCGCTTCAGTTCGTTATCGATCTCCAGAGAATTTTTGGTGATCGCATCGATGAACTTCTTGCAGAGCGCAGAGAAAGACAGGCATGCATTGATGCGGGTGATGATCTGGATTTTTTGCCTGAAACCAAGGCTATTCGTGAATCTGATTGGCGCGTCAATCCGGTTTCTGAAGATCTCCTCGATCGTCGGGTCGAGATCACGGGTCCGGTCGATCGCAAGATGGTGATCAATGCGTTAAACTCCGGCGCGAGCGTCTTTATGGCTGATTTTGAGGATTCGCAATCCCCGACATGGGAGGGGTTGATGCAGGGTCAGGTGAATGTGCGAGATGCGGTGCGCGGATCGATTGTCTACGAAGATTCACAAAGTGGAAAGCAATATGCGCTTCATGAGAAAACGGCAAAGCTCGCAGTGCGTCCGCGTGGATTGCACTTACCCGAAGCGCATCTGGAGTGGGATGGCGTGCCAATGTCCGGCTCTCTCGTCGATTTTGGGTTGTCCGCATGGCATAATGCGAAGAATTTGGTCGACCAGAAAAAAACGCCGTTTTTTTATCTTCCAAAATTGGAACATCACAACGAAGCGAAGCTCTGGAATGATATTTTCGAACGTACGGAAGATCGTCTTGATCTGGCACGTGGAACGATCAAAGCAACGGTTCTGATTGAAACGTTTCCTGCCGCGTTCCAGATGAATGAAATTCTCTACGCACTCAAAAATCATTCAGCGGGATTAAACTGCGGTCGGTGGGATTACATTTTTTCGATCATCAAGACATACAGAAATCGCCCGTGGATCATGCCTGATCGAAGAGACATGACGATGACGGCGCCGAATATGCGAAGTTACGTCGATCTTGCGATTCAGACATGTCACAAACGCGGCACATATGCGATGGGCGGTATGGCGGCACAAATTCCTATTAAATCGGATCCGGAGGCGAATGCGGTTGCCATGGAGAAGGTTCGGGCGGATAAAAAGCGCGAAGCACAAGCGGGTCACGACGGCACGTGGGTCGCGCATCCGGGATTGATTGAGATCGCGCTTGAAGAATTCGATGCGGTGTTGCAGGGTCGTCTAAATCAGGTGGATCGTTTACGAGATGATGTACAGATTACTGCCGTCGATATACGCAATGTACCCGTGGGTGCACCAACGCTTCAGGGTCTGCGTACAAATATTTCCGTGGCCGTTGCATATTTGGAATCCTGGCTTCGCGGCAAAGGTTGCGTTCCACTCTACAATTTGATGGAAGATGCGGCGACGGCGGAGATCTCCGGGGCGCAAGTGTGGCATTGGTTGCACCATGCGACGAAACTTGATGATGGAACGCCGATCACAATCGATCTTGTGCATCAAGTCCTCGATGAGGAAATGCGAAAGGAGTTTTCGCGTGCTCGTGAGATTTTTGAAACCGCTGTGACCTCCAAGGAGATGCCCGACTTTCTGACGTTACGTGCCTATCCGCATTTACTACAATAGCTTTTCAGCTTCTTGTAGATATTTTTTCTGTCTCCGATTGATACAACAGTAACCGTGACAATCTTTTTCTCCACAGTGTAAATAATGCGATATGGCCACACGCGTATCGACCACAGACCCTGTAAATCTCCATGGAGTTTTTTTCCTGCATACGGATGCACACGCAATTCATTCAGCGAGGCAAGTACGCGCTTCTGATCTTTTTCAGAAAGCGATGCGAATTGTTTACTCGCATTTTTTTTAAGAAGCACTCTATACGTCATATTTCTTTTCCAATGTATCGAGCGTCACAGTTTCTTTCTCTTTCAATCCTGCACGAATATCTTTCATGAGTTTGGGATCAGACATGACCTCCATTGTTTCTATCCAACCTTCGAATTCTTCAGAAGACATAAGCACAACATCTGGTAAATCTCTATGTGTGATTGAGATAAAAGACCCGGGCTTTCCTGCCTGTTCAATGAGATCAAACAATTGACGCCGTGCATCGGTTGCAGATATGCTTTTCATATATGTACATTTTAGCGTACATGTCTACATATTGCAAATATACATTCAGTCGCGTAAAGCATCTGTGTTCCACTCGGTCTGAAATTTTTGGCCGTGCCACGTGATCGCGCGGAGGGACGTAAAATGGCTCCGCCGCCACGTCCCACGTAAAATAGCTGCTCGTTTCGCTGCGCGCGATTTTACGTGGTGACAATGGAGTTACTGAATTCTATTTTCACTTGCTGAAGATATTCGGGCAAATCAAATACCCAACTATAATTAGTCATGACAAGTTTATCATTACTATAGCCATCTGGCGGAATTCTTTCGCTTACATTAAATCTTGTTCCAAATATTTCCTTATCATTCTTGTCGAATACTTTAAAAAGAAATTCTTCACCCATAATTGAACCGCCTAACTCATCAATTACTTTTTGTACATCATCTTGAGATAAAGGTGATTCCATTTTCTTTAAACTCCAGAATTTGCCATCTTCTCTTTTGACTAGAACCTGATATTTAGCTCCAATATTTACGCTAACTACCGTTTCGAGTGCAAAACCAGTGAAATATGCCTTTCCGTTTTCAAAGTAGAAGTCGGCAGTAAAACTAAGCCGCTGATGTCCATTTGTAGTCGTCATACATTCTCAGGTTTACTAAAGGGTAGATTTTCCGCTTTCGCAGGAATTACGTAAACGGCTTTCAACATATGTTCAACTATCTCAAATGCGTTTCTTATTTCTGATTCTGAATATGCCAATATTTTGTGCAGGGCTCTATTTCCCATGAATCTGAGTCCATGCAAATATTTTGCTTGGTCTGTGCTAATAATTCCCTTAACTGCCAAATTATCAATCTTATCTTCTAGATATTCGCCCTTTGTTTCTTTTTCAAGGCAAATGGCCTCAACAATTGCTCTCAATCCTGCTCCGGTCAAAATATATTTACCACTACTCTTTGTGCTGCAAGTTTCTTTGTAAATTGAAGCCACAATTTGAGGCAACATTTCAACATCGTCCATAAATTGAATTTTTGTTAGAGCTGCAGGATCAGGATAAATAGATTGGGTGCTCTCATATCCATCAATAATCCTTCCATTTTTATCGGTTGTGCAATCATCCATAATCAATGTGTGTTCTTTGAGAAAGCTCAGATTTTCACATCCTTTACATCGGATTATCAAAAATTTATCCCAACTCTCATAATCACCTATTCTAGCGTGTGTGCACATTCCCTCAATCACTTCATGACATGTTTTTCTCGAACAAGAAGAACAAGTCGCCCATCTATCTTTTTTCTCCGTAAGAGTTAGAGGGATAGTTTCCTCTCCAAAGTGTTCCATATCACCCACTTCATTGATTTGAACCAATTCCATGGAAGTCATAACATTGATTATACCATTTTGTATTCTAGTAATTAGTAAACCCTATATGGTGCCCAGGAGAAGACTCGAACTTCCACGGGATTGCTCCCACACGCCCCTCAAGCGTGCGTGTCTACCAATTTCACCACCTGGGCAGGGATAGATATTGAAGCATATATATCCATCAATGACCAATAGCGTCCCATACACATTCCTCAATATAACTTATGCGCATACGGCAGTAGGCGGAGAGGTACCCCTCCCTTTAGGGAGGGGACACAGGGGAGGGTTTTGAAGAACATGTTCCACTGTATACTTCATACATGCCTGACATATACACACATTCTCCAGAAGATACTCTCGCATTTGCCAAAACATTACGAAGTAGTGGTAATCCTGCAGAGAAAAAATGCAAAACATTGATAGTGTTCTCGAACGAATACGACTATTTCTGGGATTGAAGTACGAGTAAGAACATTCTTTTGAACCCTCCCCCTACCCCCTCCCTAAAGGGAGGGGTGCCCTGCGAGGGAGGGGTGCAATTTGTTGCATTACAATTAATAATATAGTATAAAAATACCAGCTCACGGTGAGCTTCGATTTTTTACATGTGCGGATACATTCTTTTGTAGAAAAGGAGCATTACATGTCCAAACAAGAATCCGCCGCCCCTCTTGATGTTGTCGAAGACCAAGAGCCGCAGAACAAGATTTGCTTTTGCCTTCGAATGGGCAAGCTTTCCGTTCAAGCGGATTTCGATACCATCTGTATGGCGGCGCATCTGCACTGGAGGGCGATTGCTTGCACCGACGGGTATGTTCATTTTGTGGACACCCGGTCCGACCACCCCAGGGTGATGTTTGCTGATCGCTATCGTGCGTCTATCTGTTGCTTCATGCCGGAAGCCCTTAAACAGATAGCCATCTATCAGGATAGGGATACGGGAGAAATGTTTCTCGCCTACGCCGGAAAAGAGATGGTAACGGCAACACACACTTTCATGGGGTCCTGTCGATGGGAGCAACTGACAAAAGGATGTGTCACGGATGACAAGGGTACTGTTCTAAAATGCTCTGGAGTCAAAGAGCTCGTGTGGCGACCGGGCCCGAATAAGAGACTTGCTCTCTACATTCATGACACTGACGGAAAAATCTTCCGTTTCCAGGAAATGAAACAGAGCTTGCTTGGTCGTCTTCATCATCGCTTCCAGCATGAGGATCTGCGAAAGCCTCTGTGGTATGCCGAGGAGGTGTGAAAACGCGTGCTTTTGGGGGAACCCTACGGTTCCCCCAATTTTTCCTGTGCTTCGCCATCCGCCGGATTGAGTTTGACGACGCGCTCAAAGGCTTGACGGGCATCATCTATTCTTCCAAGTCGTTCATAGATGAGTCCCAGATTAAAATGCGCGATCGTGAATGTGGGATCGATGGTGATTGCTTGTCCGAATGCGGCAATCGCCTCTGTAAATTCTCCGCGGCGCATGTGAAGTTCGCCGAGATTTGCGTAGGCTTCGTAGTCCGTCGGTTTTTGTTCAATGGCTTTGTGGTACATCTTCATCGCTTGGGGAATTTCGCCGATCTTTCCAAGCATGTTTCCGAGATTAAAATATGCTGCGGAATTTGGACGAATCTCCAGTGACTTCTCGTAATAGTCTGCAGCCTGCGCGAAATCTCCCTTATTGAAGGCGATAGTACCAAGGTTGCTGTAGGCGAGATGCGAGTTTGGATAATGGCGAATGACAGTTGTAAAAAGCGTTTCCGTATTTTTCCAAACGCGTGCCTGTTGATAAGAAAGAACAGAGAGTGGCAAAATAATCACTGCGAAAAGTGCAGGAGCGTACTTCATGTGTACTTTGCGCATCATCCAATGACTGAATAATCCAATAACGAAAAATATCCCAATGGAAGGAAGATAGGCATATCGATCGGAAGCAAAATATACATCGCGAAGAATGTCTTTCCCCTTTGCGAAATTCGTGAAGGAGGGGGTGAGAGTAACGAGAAAGAAGAATATGCAGAAGGGCAGTATTCTTCGTAGAGCTTCGCCTCCCTTGAGGGAGGGGTAAGGGGAGGGGGATATGACGAAAAATAGGCAAACGATTACTGTTACTACAACAATGGTGAATGAAATGAAGAGATCAGCATTGGTAATAGAAATGTTTTCCGTATACGGATACAGCACGGAGAGTCCCGTCGGCCAAAAGAGTTTTGTGATGTAAAACACAGTCGCTTTGCATCCGATGAGAATTTTTTCAAACAAAAGTCCGCTGTTTCCCTGTTTTCCTCCCAAGGCCGCGATTCCAAACAACACACTCAAAAAAATGTACGGGATCTTTTCAATCCAAAGAGTCTTTTCGCGCAACGATCGTCCTTGAAGCCATTCAATCAGAAGAAGAATCACCGGCAGCATGATGATGGAAACTTTTGCCAGTAACCCCAAGGCAAAGGCAAAGATGCTGAAGGAATACAAGAGCTTCCCGCTTCTCTCTTCTTTCTTCTCTCTTTCTCTCCATTGGAGATAACTGCACACACTCAAAAGAAAGAAGAAACTCGATAGCACGTCTTTACGCGCGCTCGCCCATGCAACCGCTTCTGTGTGGAGAGGATGAACGAGGAAGAGAAGACCGCAGAGAACAGGTAAGAGGTGATAGGATAATCTTCGCATCAGTAACCGTATAAATAACGTCACCAGCAGTGCATTCATCGTATGCAACACCAGATTCGTCAAGTGAAATCCGAAGGGATTCATTCCCCACAGAAGATGGTCGATTTGATAGCTGATCATCGTCAGTGGCACATAGAGTTCCGGGTCGTAGGTCGTGAAGGCTTGCTTGAGGGACCACACCGATATTTCCTGAATGATGGGGTTTTCAAAAATCAACAGTCCGTCATCGAAATCAACAAAGTCGTTGCCGAGCGACTTTCCGAAGATGGCGAATGCCAGAAGGAAGAAACCGAGAAGAATGATGAACCGTTTCATTCTTTGCATTTTACCCCTTACCTTCCCTTCTTCCATACCGTCCCTCACAGGGCACCCCTCCCTCCCCTCATCACCGTCCCTCACAGGGCACCCCTCCCTTTCTTGCCGGCCATCTTGTCCCTCGTAGCCTTGGCGAAGTGGGAAGCTTTAGCGACGGCTGGAGGGAGGGGATTAAGGGGAGGGGGTCCCTCTGTATTTTAAGGTAAAGGAGTTCCCCTCCCAAAGGGGAGGGGTTAGGGGAGGGGGTCACTATGCATTGTGCGGAGCAATGCATTCTATTCGTTCCTTTCTCCGAGAGCATCACGTAATTCCTCCAGTACATTCTCCATGTGTTGCAGTGTTTCTCTGTATCCGATACGAATAACAGTCAAACTCTGTCAGGAAATATTCATGGGACGGTACTGATGTATTGCTCAAATATTTGAATACAAAATTTGAACATCAATTAATTGATTAATTGATATGTACGTTCATTTTTACACATTGTACGTACGGTGATCATGGTGTGTTCTCCTGTAAGCTTTTTTTTGATGCAGAGCGGTTTACGTCTACAGAGTGTACGTCTACAGAAAAAACTTTCTGCGGGATTTCCTTGTTTTCGTAGTGTCTTTGCATACGCAATAGTTTCCCGAGAAGTCTTACTACCATCACGCTGCATGAGAAAAAGAGTACAGAGTGTTCGCTCCGCAAGAACAAAAGGACCCCCTCCCCTAGCCCCTCCCCTTTGGGAGGGGAAATCGCCACCTGCCCCTCCCCCTCCTCCCCTTTGGGGAGGGGCTTCACTGTTTCATTCGCTGGATACGCTCCAACATTCCCTGATAGCGCATATCTGCATGATCAATTTCAATGGCGTGTTTCAGGATGAGGAGAGCTTTATCGAGTTGTGATGTGTTGATATACACATTTGCGAGGCCGATGAGGGCATCAACGGACTCTGGGTCATATTGGAGCGCTTTTTCGTACGAATTTTTTGCTTCGTTGAATTTTCCTTCTTCTTCATAGAGAACGCCGAGATTTTCATGAGCGAGAGAAAAATTCGGTTGCGCCTCTATGGCTTTACGAATTGTGTGCATGCCTTCTTTTCGTTTGCCCTCCTGCACAAGGAGCACGCCGAGGTTGAGATATGCGCGCGCGTGCAGAGGATTGATTTCCACGGCAGTAGTGAATGCATCAAATGCGTCATCTTTTTTCCCTTTTCGAAGATACGCAAGACCGAGATTATAATACGCGCGGCCGCTCTGGCGGATGGCAATGGCTTTTTCATATTCCTCAATCGCGCCGTCAGGATCATCCTTCATTTTCAGAATCCCAACATTAATATGCGCAATATGCGTATTGGGGTAGGCAGAGAGAACGTACGTGAAAAACGTCTCCGTATCATGCCAGATGCGTGATTGTTGATGTGCGGCAACAGAGAGTGGCAAAATAATCCCTGCAAAAAATACAGGAGCGTACTTCATCTTTATATTCACTTTGCGAATAATGGAATAACTCAATAACCCAAGAACGAAAATGATTCCAATCGAAGGTATATACGCATACCTGTCTGATGCAAAATACAAATCCAATTCAATGTCATCCCCCTTGCGAAAGTTTGTAAACGACGGCGTGAGCGTAAGAAGATAGAAGAGCCAGGAGAAGGCGAAGAGTTTGTAGGTGAGGTGAGTGAGGAAGAGGAAGAAAAAAATACTGACAACGGTTATTGCCGTCACAATGACAAACGGCACCAGAACATCCGCTGCTGCGAACGATACTTCATCCGTATACGGATACAGCGGTGAGAGGTTTGTCGGCCAAAAGAGTGTTTGCAGATAAAAGATCGTACTTTTTCCGGCGAGGAGAATGTTTTCCGTAAGCGACGACTCTGCAACGTTTTTGGTTTTCCCAAAGAGCGCAACGACGCCGAACATGACAGACAGCAAGAAATATGGCCACAGGATCACCATCCTGCTTCGTAGCCATCTTCGCCAGACCGGTGGAGTGGTGAAAAAGAGCCATTCAATCAGAAGAAGAATCACCGGCAGCATGATGATGGAAACTTTTGACAGTAACCCCAAGGCAAAGGCAATCACACTTCCCCAATAGAAAGCCTGTGGGTGTCCCCCTCCCCCAGCCCCTCCCTTAGGGAGGGGAAGATAGAGAAGATATCCACACACACTCAAAAGAAAGAAGAAACTCGATAGCACGTCTTTACGCGCGCTCGCCCATGCAACGGCTTCTGTGTGGAGAGGATGAACAAGGAAGAGAAGACCGACAAAGAGAGAAAGATGAACGTTTCTCAATAACAGAAAAAGAAACATCATCACCAGCAGCGCATTCATCGTATGCAACACCAGATTCGTCAAGTGAAATCCGAAGGGATTCATTCCCCATAAAAGATGATCGATTTGGTAGCTCAAAAATGTGACAGGAATGTAGAGTTCCGGGTCATATTGTGAGAATGATTTTTTGATATTCTCAAGAGAAATTCCCTGTACGATCGGGTTTTCGACAATAAGATACCCGTCATCCCATTGTATGAATTTATTATTCAATGAGACGCCGTATATCGCAAATGAAAGCACAAAAAATCCCAGTGTGATTGCGATCAGAAGCCACATTTCCTTGCGTTTGCGAGACATACAAAGGCAGTGTACCAACCTTGCAATACATACACAGTGCTGTCATGTTCAATTCTATTGTATATACTATGAATAGTTCGTATCATTTTTTGATGTGAAGCTTTCTATCGAAGAACGAGTACGGCGTGCTCTTGGAAAGAAAATGGATCGCTGTCGCCGTTCACAAAGATATTCTGTGAAAGAATTGGAAGAGGGAAGTCAGGTCATTCGTGGAATTCTGGCGTTGCCGACTATCGAGAGCAGTCCCAAGCAGGAACTTATTGATATCAATCGAAAACTCATACAGAACCGGATACGAGAGAATCAACTTCTGACATATCATAAAATTGAGGCTGCAAAAAAACATGTTATGACGGAACTGAAGAAAATGGAGAAATGCTATTCACCGGCGCATTTTGCGGTTGCAGAAGAGGACGCTGATCAGAAATTACGCGAGTGTGTTTCACGCATGAAAATGGATAGTGAAGATCATGTGAAGAAACTGCAGAAAGAATGTGATAAGAGTGAAGCCGAAATCCTTGCTCTTTTTGCAGAGTCGCCGCAGGAGATGGCAGAGGCATTGCGAAGTAAAAGTAATGAAGATATGTCATAACTTTTACTTCATCATCTCCAAAAATTCCTTCTCCCCGATTATCTTCACATCAAATGTTTTTGCATCGTTGAATTTGTTTCCGGGGTTTTCTCCAAGCAAAAGATAATCCGTTTTCTTGCTGACAGAGGAACTGACTTTCCCACCGCGTTCCTTCATCATTTTCTTGGCGTCCTCGCGGCTGACGCTCGGGAGCGTACCGCTGATGACGAATACCTTTCCGGAAAAGATTTGCTTTGCCGCCGTCCCTTTTGGTTTGAGGCAAAGTACTCCGGCATCTTCCAATTTTTGCAGAAGCTCTTCATGGTGCTCGTCATCGATCCATTCTTTCAGCGAATCGACGACAACGTTTCCAATGCCGTCAATTGCCGAAAGTTCTTCCTGGTCGATGGAATGGAGCATGTTTTCGATAGCTTTTATGGCCACTCTTTCCACGCTCGATCCCAGATATTTTTTCTCTTCGACAGTGAGTTTTTCGGTCGGCCAATTGATGCGGCGCATGAGGAGATCCGCCGTTTCCCGTCCGATGTGACGAATGCCGAGCGCAAAGAGGAAGCGATCGAGCGGAATCTTTTTTGCTTGTTCAATTGCCTTCAAAACATTTTCCGTTTTCTTCTCTTGAAACAGCGGGAGACCCATCAGATCTTCATGTGTGAGTGTGAAGATATCCGCAGTATCTGTAATAAGTCCTGCATCCAGCAGCGCATCGATTGTCTCTTTTCCAAAACCTTCGATATGAAATGCGTATCGCGAAACAAAGTGTTCAAGCATTTCTTGACGTATTGCCGTACATTTTTTGTTTGTACATCGATGCACAACCTCTCCTTCATTGCGCACAAGCAAGGCTCCACAACTTGGACAGTTTTTTGGATAGTGAAACGGTTTTGCTTCTTTTGGTCGCAAATTCCGAATGACTTCCACAACTTCGGGAATAATGTCGCCTGCTTTGCGTACGATGACGGTATCGCCAATGCAGACATCTAACCGCGCAATTTCATCGGCATTGTGAAGCGTGGCGCGTGTCACAATCGTTCCTGCAAGATGCGTCGGGGTGAGATGTGCGACGGGAGTAATCGCGCCGGTGCGGCCTACTTGTACATGAATATCGAGAACCTGTGCGGTTTTCTCCTCTGCGGGGAATTTCCATGCCCGTGCCCATCGCGGCGCTTTCGCGGTGGAACCAAGATCGTGCTGGAGTCTGCGATCATTAAGTTTGATGACAATACCGTCGATCTCGTAGGGGAATGTGCCGCGTTTCTCTGACAATCGTTCGTACAATTTTCGTATCTGTGCGAGTGAATGACAGAGGTGATATTCGGAGCAAACGGGAATGCCGATGTTCTGAAGAAATTCCATAACGTCTTTCTGGCTCTTGCATCCCAGAGCTTCCGCCGCTTCGCGATTGAGACTGTAACAAAACATCTGCATATTGCGGTGTGCGGCGACTTTTGGATCCAACTGTCGCACAGTCCCTGCCGCCGCATTGCGAGGATTCGCAAACTGCTCCGATTCGGACAATGTTTTATTGACGGCTTCGAGAGATTTTTTTGATATGTAAACTTCGCCGGAAATTTCGATGTAGGTTATAGGTGATAGGTTATAGGTGATGGGAAATTGTATTTCGAATGGAATTGATTGGATGGTTTTAATGGTGTGGGTGACGTCTTCACCCTCGACGCCGTTGCCGCGAGTGACGGCGCGAACGAGGTGATAGGTTGATTTCTTTCTCTCATACACGAGCGATATATTCAGCCCGTCAATCTTTAACTCCACCAGATAGTCAAACTTCTTTTCTTCATCTCCCAGAACTCGCCGCATCTGCTCCACCCAGCTTTCGAGATCTTCCATCGTAAATGCATCTTGCAAGGATTCCTTCGGCGAGAGGTGAGCGACTTTTGGGAGGCGTCCGTCGAGCGGAGCCCCGACGCGTTGGGTGGGGGAATCCGGCGTGATAAGATCGGGAAATTGCCCTTCCAGATCGGCGAGCTCGCGTTTGAGCGAATCATGAACCTCATCGCTTACTTCCTTATAATCATTGAGGAAATACGATCGGTTATGTCGCCAAATCTCGCGTCTTAGCTTCTGTATCCGCTCTTTGGCTTGTGTCTTATTCATGGAAAAAGTATAGCTGCAGAGCCTACTGCCTACTACCTACAACCTATTTTTTCGTCGCCTCGAGCACGATGCGGTTATAAATCATTTTTGCCGCTTCCGCCCGATTCACGCCGTCATTGGGTCGGAAGGTATTCTTCCCGTCGTCGCCGGATACGATGCCGAGGCTTGCGGCATAAGCGATGTCCGCTTCGTAGGCATGGCCGCCCGTATCGGAAAATGACGCTTGACCAAGAGGAACGGCGGAGCCGAATGCATCGAAGAGGATTCCCGCAACCTCGCCGCGCTTCGCGGGTTCATCGAGACTGCGTTTTTTATTGCGCAGAATCCTAAAGTCCCGTTCCTCGCCGCAAAGCACAAATTGGCGGGCCCAATGCTCTTTAGCCTGCGGATGAGCAGGGGAACCGGCACAGGTCATTTCGTTCACCTTCGCGGCGCGTAACGTCATCTTAAGAATTGCTCCGATGCTTAACGGATCGGAGGGTCCATATTCTCCCGTCAAGGCTCCTTCGGAATTCTTATATCCCGATACGATACCCCACTCAGCCACGGCCGAGACGTATGAATGAAACCATGCGTCTTTTTTGACGTCTTTAAATGACGGAGCAGTCTTGCCGGTTGCCTGTTCAAGTTTTTGGAGAATTTTTTCTGCACTTAACGGCTCTTTTCCCAATTCCGAAAGCCCCTGAAAAAACCCATAGGCGGGAGCCAATGGAAACAGGAGGAGGAAACCGAAGAGAATTGATAATCCTGTCATCTGCATACAGGTAAAGAATGTTACTGAAGAAAGCGCTCAAAATACAGCAAAAATATTATTGTGAATTTACAATAAAAGTGATATTATATATGTGAATATCTACATCCATACCCTTCATATGTTTATGAGACAGCGCACACGCGTACTCGCGATTCTTGCAATGGTTGTTGCGTCTACCGCCGGTATTCCAGCGGCGGCATATATTGTTCGCGGACAGATCGATGAAACGGCAAATACGGATGATTCTCATGACGAGACGACGGATACTGCGACAAGAGAGCAGCAATACGAGGACAGTGCGATGATGGAAGATGAAGGACAACATGAAGCAGCCATTCCGGAATACGAAGATGTGCAACGCGAGGAATACGAAGATGTGCAACGCGAGTCTGCGGTTGCCGGAGAAGAGAATATTTTCTATACCGATACGGATTTTCGATTGGATACGGAACTGACGTGCGGTCCTCGACCGACGGAAGGGGATCCGCAAACGGATTACGTATTCTGGAAGACGTGTATGCAAGAGGAGTTCGGTAGTTTTTGCGGTGAAGAGCGTGCATTTTGTACTATTCAGGATATTGCGGATGCCCAAGGTCCTCCGGCGCAATTCCCCGGGCAGCCTCCGTTTGGCTCCGAAGGATTTCCCCATGGCACACCGCCTCCGTTTGGCGAATTTCAGCATTCACAAGTTGGTGTACAAGGACCTCCTCCCGAAGTCTTTGAACAGTACTTCGGCAATTTTCAGCCGCAAGAAGGCGGGCCGCAATTTGGCCCGGGTGGTGGAGGATTCGATCAGAATCTCTTTACGCAGGCTCTCCAGCAGGCAAATGAATTTCTCTCGTTTATTCTCGATCAGGTGAGCGGGAATGCGAATGCGGTGCGGGAAGTCGCCGCGCTGATGCGGGAGATTGCCGTGATTGATAACGACCCGGAAGCCGTTCGCCGTATTATAGAACGCGCGCAGAGCATTGCCATGGAGGGTGGTTTTGAATCGGAAGGGCATCGCGGTCCGTCTCCTGAAAAGATGATTCCCGCATTGCGGGAAGGATTGGCGCTTCTTCGTCCGTACACCGATGTGAGCAGCGCGGAACAACTTGTCAATGACATCGAAACGTCGTGCATGGGCGATCAGCCGGATTTTGCGCGCTGCGAACAAATCGCTTCGGGAATGGAGAACGTGATGATGGATGCGACAATGCAAGGGCACCGCGCCGCAGAGGAACGTGGCGAAGCAATACATCTTTGTGTGCGGTTCCTGACCGTGATGCAGCCGGTGATCGATGATCCGATGATGTTCCAGATGGGCGTCGAATTTGCCTGTGAAATGTTTGGAAAAATGGGATGGGATCCGCGCGCCATGGGTGGCCCCCCTCCGGGCATGTCACCGGACATGATGCAACAGGGGTATGGCCCCCCTCCGGGCATGTCACCGGACATGATGCAACAAATGATGATGCAAGGGGGCGGATATCCCGGCGGTCCTTTTGACGGGAGTTACTGAACGGACCCGGTGATTACAGAGACGAAGGGATGGCGTGCGCCATCTCCTTCTCGTATATTCCATCGCTCCACTGATGTATTGCAATATATAATAATATATTGTATAATATACATAACACTTTTATTTTTCTAACACACATACACATATGGATACACAGAATAATCAGTTGCTTGTTATGGTGGCGCTCGTGTCAATGGTAACGAGTGGTGTGACGACGGTCACCAGTTTCACGATTGCTCAAATGATGGACGGTGGCGGTACGATGGACGGTGGCGGTACCTACCAGCCAGATGGTATGAACTACCAGCCAGATGGTATGAACTACCAGCCAGATGGTATGAACTACCAGCCAGATGGTATGAACTACCAGCCAGATGGTATGAACTACCAGCCAGATGGTATGAACTACCAGCCAGGTGGTTATCGTATGGAAGATGGTATGCCCGGTGGCATGTTTGCACCGCATGGTTCATCGTATGACGAAGGATTCCAGAATTTCCGTGATTTTGGAGGACAAGGCGATATGCAAGAAGGAATACTTGATCGCATGTTCTCGCCGATGCAGAGAATGGATGGCGGAGAATCGATGGGGAGTTTTGAACCAAGAAGCAGGGACAGCAGATTTGGCGGTCAAGAGATACCCGGGGAACGCGGCGGTCAATCTGAAATGCCAAGAGCACGCGGACGGTTCCAGGTGGAATCGGAGAGTGGGGATATGAGAAGTCGTTTTATGCGCGGAAATGAAGAAGAAATGATGGGAAAAGAGATGAAGGCACGCTCCGATATGATGCGCTCACGAATGGGAAGCGATATGGATTCCACGGAGATGATGGGGGGACAATCAATGTTCGGCGGGTCAGTCAAACAGCCAAAAGATTTAGGATGGATCGATGACATTGCAAATTTTGAAGACGAGAGCGATTTATCTGCAGAGGATGAGAAAAAAATAGGAGATGCTATTGCAAAACTCGTGAGGTCAGCGGATAAATACGATACAAAGGACATTCCTCGTCTGGAGAAGAAGGTTTTGAGAGATAATAAAATCAGCTCAAGCGAAGCACGGCAAATCGGGAAACTTGGTGGAAAAGTTGAAGAGCTCCTTAATCGTTTAGATATATTTGAAGACCTCTTTTATGACTATGATCTGCCGGAACTCGAAGAGAAGTATTACGATGCGCAGGAAAAAGCCGAAAAAGCTTTGGAGGCTTTGACAGGACTCTACGAACAGGCGAAGTAAATGTGCATACGGTATGCACCGGCGCGATGCAAATTGCATCGCGCCGATTTTTATTATCTGTCAACAACAGTTATTTGCAATGGAAGCGACTGTCTCTAGAAAATGCGCGTGACATGGAAATCATGAACGCAATGCAGGCGCAGCTTCAAAAGATAGACGAGCAGATTTTGGATCTGCTGGAGGAACGAACGCACGTTTGTGCAAATGGCGCAGAAGAGAGTGAAAAAACGATTGACTACTGGATTGATAGTGCGATGTATCGGGAGATGGATGAGACGAGCATCGAGAAGATGTGTAAGGTGGTCATGGCGCATTGCAAAAATCGGCGCAATTGATTACATCTTCATTCTTATGACCAATGCCGAAATTGCACAGGTCTTTGCCAGGATTTCGGATCTGCTCGAAATTCGCGGAGAAGAAAATCCATTTCGTGTGCGGGCATACGTTCGCGCGACTGCGTTTCTTGAAAATACGTCGCACTCCGTTTGTAAAACATACGAGGAAGGCGGCGTTCGCGCTTTGGAGGAACTGCCGGGGATCGGCAAAGACCTTGCCGGGAAGATTGCGGAATTGTGCGAGACGGGAAAATTAACATATCTAAAAGAAATCGAGAAGAAATTTCCGCCGGGGCTTTTGACGATTATGGAGATTGAGGGAATCGGTCCGAAGAAGACCAAAGTGCTGTGGCAGAAATTCAAAGTCAAAAGCGTTGTGGATCTGAAAAAACTCGCACGGTCCGGCAAACTCCAAAAATTGAAAGGATGGGGAGAAAAAACGGTCCAAAATATTCTCAAAGGCATCGATGTACAAAAGCAGATGGCTGGACGCTTGTCGATCAGCGAGGTACTTCCCTTGGCGGAGGAAATCGTTGATGCGTTGAAGAAAACAAAGCTCTGCGAACATGTCGAAATTGCCGGAAGTCTGCGACGTCGCAAAGAAACAATCGGTGATATAGACATTTTAGCAACAAGCAGGAAGCCGGAAGCAGTCATGGAAGTTTTTTGCTCATTGCCGCATGTGGCACGAGTGACGAATACAGGGAATACCAAGTCGACGGTTTTTCTGAAAATAGGCATTGACGCCGATTTGCGCGTCGTGGAGCCCGACGTTTTTGGCGCGGCGTTGCAGTATTTTACAGGCAGCAAAAATCACAATGTGCATGTGCGCAAGATCGGTGTACGTAACGGTATTACGATTTCAGAGTATGGTGTGTTTGAAGGAAGTGCTCTGCGGAAAGGAACATTGATTGCGGCACATACGGAAGAAGAGGTGTACAAAACAGTGGGTCTCTCCTATATCGAACCGGAGTTGCGCGAAGATTGCGGAGAGGTGGAAGCGGCGCAGCAGAAGAAACTTCCAATACTGATTACGGAAGATGACATCAAAGGTGATCTTCATTGTCATTCCGATTTCAGCGATGGAACGGCCTCGATGATTGAAATGGCAAAAGCCGCAAAAGAGGCGGGACTGAAGTACATTGCCATAACTGACCACGCGTCGCCCATGGGAATGGTAAAAGGGATTAAGGAGAACAACATCGCGCAGTATCTAAAGAACATCGAGGAAGCACGAAAGAAGGTTGCAGGCATCGATATTTTGGCAGGAGCAGAAGTGGATATTCTCGCGGACGGAAAATTATATCTGCCGGATGACGTGCTGAAAAAACTCGATTGGGTCGTTGTTTCTATTCACTCTCATTTTAAGCAGTCGCGTTCGACGATGACGAAGCGCATTCTTCGTGCGCTGCAAAATCCCCACGTCAATCTTTTCGCGCATCCAACGGCGCGAATACTTGGCAGGCGTCCGGAAATCGAATGTGACATGGATGCGATTTTGAAGGAAGCGAAGAAACAGAAGAAATATCTCGAGCTGAATGCGTCTCCCGAACGTCTTGATCTCTCTGATGTCCACTGCAAGCGTGCGAAAGAGTTGGGTGTGAAGATTTGCATCAACAGCGACGCCCATTCTGTTCAAGGATTCGATTACCGCTACGGCGTCTTTCAGGCGCGGAGGGGATGGTTGGAGAAGAAGGATGTGGTGAATACGGAGGGGGTAGGGGGAGGGTTCAAATGGCATTTATGAGGCGGGTATTTTACAGGATAAACAGGAGAAGTATGACGGTGGCGACTATCATGCGGTAGACGCCGAACAGAATGAAAGAATGTATCTGTATGAAATGGAGAAGCCATTTGATTGCCAGAATCGCAGTGAAAAAGGAAGTAATGAGCCCGATCCCGAGAAAAAGAAATTCCTGCTGCGTGAATGATGTTCCATTCCTCAAAAGTTCCAATCCCGTTGCAGAAAGCATCGTGGGTACGGCGAGCAGGAAAGAGAATTCAATGCTTGCCTTGCGATTGAGTCCGGCAAAAAGTCCTCCGATAATGCTTGCTGCCGCGCGCGAGACTCCGGGGACCATCGCAATCGACTGGAAGCATCCGATGAGGAATGCTTGCGGGAGAGAGATGTTTTCCAGTTGCGCTTGTGCATCCTTTTTTTCCGTATGGAAGAGATCGAACACGATTAAAGCAACTCCTCCAAGCAGCAGTGTGAGCAGAATCAATGTGATGCTTTCAAAAAAGATATTTTTGATGACCGAATAGAGAAGCAATCCTATGACGGCTGTGGGAATGAATGCTGCAAAGATTTTCCACAGGAGTGTGGGATTCATAAAAAAACTCCTCCGGTATAAAAAAACGACGGCGAGTATGGCTCCCAGTTGAATGGAAATCTGGAAGCTCTTCAGAAATTCCGTTTGGGAAAGCTCAAGAAGACGGGATGCGATAATGAGGTGCGCCGTTGAGGAAATGGGAAGGAATTCCGTGATTCCTTCGACGATTCCCAGAAGAAGAATATGGAAAAAATTCACAAAGAAAAACGTTACTGCGAATGAATGGAGCAGGCGCGATGGATTTTTTCAAGAAACCAGATCGCAACGAATCCCAGCGCTATGAGCAGCATCGCTGCCACTGTTGTTTTGTCAAAAAGCGTTTCGGGGAGAATATTATATTCCGTCGTTCCTTTTACCAGTTTCCATGGCCAGATTTTGCGAATACTTCCCACCATCAATCCGATCAGGATGCTGACCGTTTGGTCGTGATAGTTGCCGAGTAGCCAGCTGATGATGCGCGTGAAGAAGATCAGCCCAAGCCCCGCGCCGATAGCGACAAAGAAGAGCGGCACGATGTTGCGTTCGTTCACGGCCTGAAGAATGAATGCATATTTTCCAAGGAGAACTAAAATGAATGAACCGGAAATGCCGGGGAGGATCATGGCGCAAATTGCAATGGCGCCGCTGAACACCAGAAACCACCAGTTGGTGGGCGTTTCAATGGGCGTGAGGCCCACGATAACATAACCGACCAGTGTTCCTGTGAGGAGCAAAATGAAGAATGATTTCGTGTTGCTTTGTACGCGGCGCACGAGCACAAGAAACGAGGCGACGATGAGTCCGAAAAAGAAACTCCAGATGAATATCGGCATTGTGGAAAGCAGGTATTCCACCAGTCTGGAGAGCGTGATGATTGCGAGAACTATTCCACAGGCGAGTGCGACGAGGAGTTTCCAATGAATCATGGCGAGTGCGTGTTTTGGTCCTTTGTTCCAGAGAGTATGCAGAAAAATACGATTCGTGAGCATGCCGATTGATCGGATCAGATCGTCATATACGCCAAGAACAAAGGCTATCGTTCCGCCCGATACTCCCGGTACGACGTCGGCGGCGCCCATGCAGAATCCGAAGAAAACGTGCTCCATCCATCGAAATTTTTCTTTGTGCCGTTTTTTGAGGAAGTGGAAAGATAAGTGCATGGAGAGAAGAGGTTATCTGTAGGTGAACCGGCGCCACGAAAACAGGCGGTTCAGAATATGCATGGTATTCACGGAAACCTTTAATCTCATTGATGGTAGAGGAAGATGTGTCATGGAAACATATTCTTTTGAGAGAACGCCGCGAGCTAAAACATCGATGACCGTAAAGCCAAAGGTTTCAAAGTCTCGGAAATCGCCGCCCATAATGAGTAGTATACAAGGCACCCCTCCCTCAAGGGAGGGGGTAGGGGGAGGGTTCAATCGGATCTTCATGGGACGGCATTGATTTTCTTCCTGTATTTCTCCGCATTTTTTTCGTTTCCCGCACGCTCCCAGAGTTCAGCGAGGGCGGCATAGTTTGGTTTCACGGATTGATATTTCGTCATTTTCAACACCTTTTCCAGCGTCTGTGCGGCTTCATGCCATTTTCCTTGCGATGCGAGTATAGATGCTTCCACCTCGTACGGTTCGTATCTTCCAGGAAAGCGGTTTTTTGCGAGTGAGGCGAATACACCGGCATTTTCGAGATTCCCCAAATTGCGTTCGAGTCTGGCAAGCAGAATCAATCCTTGCATTCCTTGCGTATCATTATCAACGATGCGGGCGAGTTCGCCGCGTAGATTTTGTGAGGGAGATGCCTCGTCAAGAAGAGTTCCGCGAAGAAATGACTGCGGATTCACGGCAGTGTACGCATATGTATGAATGATGGGGAGATATTCAGGAATCTGTTTCAGATACACGGCCGTCCGGTCATCAAGGTACACGAGCGCCCAGAGAGGATCACTGTCCAAAAAAGAAAAATCAAAATCACCATCTTGTTGCTCTTTCAGTGATTCGTATTCGATGACGGCGTAAGTGAATCCGTATTTTTTTTCTAATTCACGAAACACATTTGCGTCATTGCGCGCGAGGAGCGCTTGAGTCAGAAAATCAAAACCGTACTCTACATTCCGTCCGTCGACGAATACTTTTCGATCGGAAAAAAGCAGATACCCTCCGGCTCCATATGAATTGAACATCTTTCCTTGAATACTATTTTTATTCAAAAATTCCACTGCTCCTTTTACGGGTTCATATGAACCGAAACCATAGAGGTTTTCACGGAGCAAAAATGCGTGATAGGGCAGGTTGAGGTAGAAGAGGAGGAGAAAGATGACAATGGTAACAATGAAAGGCAAGAAATGTGTCATCCTGAAGGATGTCCATTTTTTATTATTTTTCAATTGATAGAACGTGCAGCCGAGTGCGGCAATGATGAAGAACGCTTCGTGCCTCGAAGCCGTGCGGGACAGGTATCCAGTGACAAAAAGAATGAGACCGATGGCAATCCAATTTTTTCTTGTAAGCAGCAAGCTGATGATTGCCGCAATCCAGAATGGACCGAGTTGCAAAAGGTACTGCGGCCACGGGGTCGGATTCCACTCGCGAATGATGACGGAAGAGTGTTCCGTAAAGAGGGAAAGCGCGTAGGTGACGTTGTGAACGTGGTTGGGAGAAGCAAAGAGTAAGGCAGCGACAATGCCGTTTAAGATGAGAAGAAAAAATCGCTCTTTCCACACACCAAGGTAGAGAGCTTGAAGAAGGAATGATCCAAAAATAACCAAAGACATGAGTGCTGTGGCGCCGTGGAGGTTGACCCAGAGAATTTGGAGGCCAATGACGAGGCCATAGGAAATAGGGGATAGGTGATAGGATGTGGATGTTTTATCTTGGGTATGTGTCAGACCCAGTGCCATCATTGCGGCGAATATCACATTCGAGAAGAGCTGTGGACGTTCAATCAGCCCTTGCCGAATGGCGATTGCTCCTGCAATTGCGAGGAAGGCATTCGGCCAAAGACGCTTGCGATCAATCAGTAGCAAAATGCCGAAGATCAGGAATGTGCAGAGAATGCGTAACAGTACGATCCCTGCCGATCCGCCGAGTGTGTATGTTCCAAACAAAATCAATTGCGCCAGCCACTCATGGCGTGCGAGATACGGGAGTTCTTCACGCGTGTAGGCGAAAGGATCGACGTCGATAATCTTCAGAGTCTCCCACATGATTTCTCCCGCTTTCACATGCCACCAGAAATCGGAGTCCGCGACTTTGAAAAAGCTCACCCAGAGCAAAAATGCGGCAGTAGTCATACAGGCGCCGATTGTCAGCAGACGATCTACGCGCATGATCACCCATTGTACACCCATAATCCAAACATGCTTTTCAACACACTATCAGTGACAAACAAATGCAAATTTTTGTCTATGAAATTACAATAATCCCCGTTCTTTCCTTCTCTTTTATGCAACTCTCACAATTTCTCGCACAGCTTCTCGGTGTCGTCTATGTCGTGGTTGGCCTTGGCATTCTTCTTGAGAAGAAGCATTACCAGGCAGTCGTGAATGACTTCATCAAGTCGCCGGGCTTGATGTACTACGATGGAGTGCTGGTGCTCCTGTTTGGCTTTCTTATTACGTCTTTTCACAATTTCTGGGGTCAGAATTGGCAGGTCATCATTACTGTTATCGGTTGGCTTGCACTGGTGAAAGGAGTGGTGATGCTTGTCATGCCCGGATATACGATTGCCATGGCCAAGAAGTGGTCGAAGCACATCGAGTGGGCTGCAAGCGCGTGCCTTGGTCTTGGAGTTGTTCTCTCCTACTTCGGGTTTTTGGCGTAAAAAATTTCATCAAGGAATATACTGATGGTGATGACTGTCGCATGGATTTCATTGTTTGTTCTCCTCGGTCTTATTTTTGGAAGTTTTGGAACGGTAATTGTCATGCGTGTGCCGAAAGGCAAAGGAATTGGCGGACGTTCGCGATGTGTATCCTGTTCCAAAAAACTTTCGGTGCGCGAACTCATTCCCGTTTTCAGTTTTCTTCTGCAACGCGGAACATGTTTGCATTGTAAAAAAAGAATCCACTGGCTGTATCCATTCATCGAATGTGCCACCGTTCTCCTTTTTCTGACCGCTTTTTGGTTTACTGAATCATCTTATGATCAATTATCACTATTTGTTTTTCGGTCATTTTTCCTCGCTCTTCTTCTCTGGCTCCTTCTCCTTATTGCCATCATCGATCTGCATACGCAAATGATCCCGGATACGCTCAATATTCCACTCCTTCTCGGTAGCATTTTTTACACATCCTTTTTTGGCGATCTTGATGTTCTTGCTTTGATTCTCGGGGGCGGATTTTTTGGACTTCAGTGGATTCTTAGTCGGGGCAAGTGGGTTGGGAGCGGAGATATCATTCTTGGCACAAGCATCGGCGCGCTCCTTGGTTCATGGAGACTGACAATCTATTGGATTGCGGTAAGTTACTGTATCGGTGCAGCCGTTGTTTGTTATTTTCTGGCTACAGGAAAGAAAACGCGAAAAGATCGCATCGCCTTCGGACCGTTTTTGGTGGTGGCATTGTGGATGGTGATGGTGATGGAAAAGATTTTCGACAGTCTTCGAGTGTAATGACATGCATTGAACGCATAGTAGAGCTCTACTCATATTGTTCCATTCTTCCCGTTGCTTCCTTGTCTCATGGCACCACGCATCCACCCCCCCTTATTCCAGAAGCCACGGATGTTCTTTTCGCAAAATGCGTCCGCGTTCGTTTTCAAGATCATTCCACCACGAGGGGAGTAGATCGAGGAGTTTTTGTTGCGCGTCATTCATCCGTTTCGTGTCATTCAGTATGCGATAACTTTCCATGGCAATGCGATGAGTGACGATGTCATGTGGGCGCAACTTTTGCGCGCGTGCGAGAAATATTTCGACAGCATCATGATCATTGCGCTTCGCAGCATGCCATCCGTAGAGAAGCGGGATCATTCCATCTTGTACAGAAGAGACTTTTTCTGCTTGCAAAAGTGTTGTATCGATAAACTGATGCACCGCATGGCGCGTCGGCTCGTCATCCGTACTTGCAAGTGCGAGAAGCCCGAGCTCCGCTCCTTGGAGGAGTGATTGTCGGTCAAAAGGGAAAAGACGAATGGATGTGTCGTATGCGCGGATGGCGTCATCAAGACGTCCTGCGTCGAAAAATTGTTCTCCCTGTTCCATGATGATTCGTGCTCGCATCCATTGGATTCCAGTTGCTGCGCTCATGCATGCCGAGAGGAGAAGCAAGATGACGAAAAGATATGCGGAGCGAGGAGAACGTTTCTCTTTTATAGAAGGAAGCGATCCAAATGCCATTCCGATGATCAACCAGAAGAGCGCATGAGTTGCGATGTTTTCGAAACTAAAGAAAAGGTTCACGCTGAAACCGATGAGAGAGAGAAAGAAGACAAAGGCATATTCTTCTTTTCGGCAACGCCACAGTTCGATAAGGAGCGCTATCAAAAATCCGTAATAGGAGAGGAATCCAAACAGTCCGAGAGTAAGAAGCAAGTCGAGCGGTTTGCTGTGGGCGCGATCAATTTTGGTTGTGAGAGATTCGTACTCATAAAGTTCCGGTCCAAAAAACGAATCGGAAAGAATGCCCATCGTTTCGAGGCCATAGCCAAACGGACGCGAGGAGATCATATGGATGCTCCCTTTCCATAGGACGCCGCGCGCGCCGAGAGACATGTATTGCGTTGGTACGGAAAACCGGTGCGTGTAGGAAAAGAGTCCGACGGTAATCACAAGAATAGTAACTCCTGTAAGAAAGATCGCTTTTGTTCGCAAAATATGACGGATAAGTCCCTTAAAAGATACAATGCCAATAATCAGGATAACGATCATGCCAAGCAGCGCCGCACGACTTGCGGTTGCAAGAAGAAGACAGAGATTAAGGATCACAAGAAGTCCCCATAGTTGTTTTCTTTCTTTCTTCCATGCGAGAAAAACAAAAGGAAGGGTGAGGAGAATGAATTGACCCAGAAAGATCGGCTGTCCCAAAAAAGAAAAACTGCGTCCGAGAAAAAGATCCGATTTCCAATAATGGAAGAGGGGATCGAGTCTTAAAAATTGCAGAAGTCCGTAGAAGATAGTGAGGATATTTGTCAGAAGGATTATCCGTAAAACTCCGCTGCGGATCTGTGGATAGTGTGCGCACAGAGCTCCCGTAAGCGTGAGTGCGAAGAAGACGGCGTATGCGAATACTCCTTCAAAACGTGGGGGATTTCCAACAATGCTGATGAATGGTGCTGTAGACCAGAGTGGAGAAAGAAAGATCACAAACACGAACAGCAAAAAAAGCCGTCCCGGAATGCTTACAAGGATTTTTTGAACGGCGGAGAGATCTTGTTGCAGGATCAGGATCATTCCCACGATGGCCGCAAAAGAAAGAAGAGTTATTTTTGGCAAGGCAAAGCCAAGGCTTTGCATAGGGATGAAGGCAAGAATACCCAGAAGCACAAGTACAAAAAAGCCATGGAGTGTGTGATTTTTCAGTGAAAATTTGCCTCTCATACGTGTAGTACTATAGAAGGAAGAGAGCATTCATCACGCTTGTAATAAAGAGTGATGTATGTTAAACTATACATAACATAGACACATATCCCCTTCATATCTTATGAATGATCAAACGCGGTTCACCGCACTCTCTGGTGTATGCACAGTGCTCGTTATCGTGGGTGCACTTGCAGCTTCTTCTTTTCGTGCAGCTATCAGTGATCAGGACGAAGGCTTGCAAAGTCTCTCGATCACCACGGTTTCGAAAACAGTCGGTACCGATGGATCTGCGCGCTTAACCGCAATGGGGAATTACGGCACGATGGAAATGCCTATTCAGGCGAATTGGTCGGTGATTGACGGTGAGGCGACGCTTGAAAATTGTGCCTTCAGCAAAACCTGCACGGTGACGGTGGGAAAGGTTGAAGGATCGGTCACCGTGAAGGCCGAAGCGGAGAAAAAGACAGCCACGATCACGCTCTCCGTGACCACTGCTTGTACGCATTCCTTCTCCGATGCGATCCCCAGCTGGTCGGAATCGGCGATCTGTAAGCTTGCCAACAAGGGTGTCGTAAAAGGATATGATAATGGAAAATACGGCTCCGGGGATCCGGTCACGCACGGTCAACTTATCACTCTTTTTGGTCGTGTGATCGGTCCTATGGTCAAGGAACCGGAAGGATGCATCGATATCGGCATTACAGGAAGTCACTATGCGTTCTCTCACGCGTGTCTTTTCTTACAGCAGAACTGGATAAATACAGATTTCATGACTCTGATCGATCAACCGGCGCCCCGCGGCACGGTCGCAAGTCTTATCAACACCGTTTTCGGCGGCACCATGCTTTCCGCCAAAGAGTCGGTTGTGGATACGACTGTTCGGCATTTCGAAGATATTCCCATGGACAGTCCTTTCTATCAAGCAACCGCTGTCAGTAATCTCCTTGGTATTATGACGGGAAATCCGAGTGGGGATTTCCTACCCGATGCCGCCCTCAACCGTGCAGAGGTTGCGGTAGTCGTCCATCGCATCCTTGCGGCAATCGATGATCTTGAGATTTCGACTTTGCAGAGTTTCGATGCAGATGCACGACATGCAGCTGCATCAGTATCATCTTCTGCATCTTCTCAAGCACTTTCTTCCGTGTCTTCAGAGACACAAGGTAGCGATGCTGATGCAGAGACGGGAGAAATTTCGCTGTCTCAAGAAAGCAATCGTCGGTATATCAAATTTCTACCCTTCAACGTGTTTACGGAAATGAAGGATTTAGAGACGAACAAATTTGATCTCATTGTCAATTACTGGGGACGTCCCGGTGACAATATGCCTGTATTTTTTGCAGGATCGACCGGCACAATCTACGGAAGTTTTCAGGGCGCCATTCTTTCAGGTCCCGGCGGAAGTTATGAGACAATGACAAAGGAGGGATGTGAAGAATTACTTCGTACAAAATCTCGTGGACAATCATCCCTCGTTCTCTATCAAACAAGCGAGACACTCTGTTTTCGTGGTGATGAGGGTCATATCGGGAAAGTGCGAAAAACGGAAGGTGGCGAGCCCAATCTTCTCTACGCTGTCTGGAAAAAATAGCAGTGTACACAGCTACCTCTATTCAGCCTTGATGCTGATATCAAGAATGACAAGGTCGTCGTACTGCTTCATGCGAGGCGGGTTACGCAAGAGTGGATCAGCGTCCTCTTTCATGTCATTCTCGTTAAGCTGGTAAATAGAGCCATTCAATTGCGCGTTTGCAGCACTACTCCGAAAAAAGCGGCCGCACCTTCGCTCCGCGCTTCTTACAGGATTTCTGGGCCTCGATGGCAAAATTGACCATCTCTGTCAGGGCATGGAACTTGCTCTCCACAGACGCGTACTTCATGCGTCGCAGCTGATCGCGTTCAAAGCCGGAGGTTCGTGGGTTCCGCTGCTTCATAGACCCTTCAATTCTAAGAGAGCAACCACATCCTGTACATCTTTTTCCCGATCAGATCGTTGTTTCATCCCAATCAAATCGTCAATGGAGACGACTGGCACGTCGATATTCCACACAGTGGCGTGCATCTTCTGGGCCGAGAATTTCTCGAAATCCAGCGATTCTGCCACGATGACATCCACATTGAACTGGGGCTCTTCGGCATGGATGAAAGAGTATGCCGTGAGTTCTTTTTCCTCCATGAGCGCGCGAACTCTTTGCTCGTCGCCCAGTTCTTCAAGAGAGATGGGAAGACGTTGCTGATATCCCAAGTCTTCCATGATCTCCGCCATCTTTTTCAGGTTTTCATGGTCTAAAGCCAACAGAATATCAATGTCGTTGGTGAAGCGGGGATAGCCGTGCAGATTCACCGCCACGCCGCCGACGATCAAATAACGAAGGTCCTTTTCGGCGAAGGAACGAAGGATGGATTCATAGCTTGCCATAGTCGTATGGTACGCGTTTGGGCACTGTTGAAGAAGCGTGTTTATGTACGAAATGGCTCCCCCGGCTGGACTCGAACCAGCAACCCTCTCGTTAACAGCGAGATGCTCTACCATTGAGCTACAGGGGAACGATGAGAGTATACAGTACCCATTTTTTAGTTCTTTCTCGTTCTTCTGCGTACCCATGCACATCCTGCAGCTGCACCTGCAATCGCGATTGCAAGAATCCCCGGCCCTGTATCGGTAGTCTTTTTTGGTCCGTCTTGATCGAATGCGTAGGGTTGTAGTCCGTAGAAGTAGCCTGATGGAACCTGACCGGTGAAGAAGGGAGAGCCGGGACCGAGCGGCCAGGGTGGAGATTCCAAAAGGCATTGGTCGCTGCAACCATCACCGTTGCGATAATTTCTGTCATCACATTGTTCGCCTGCATCGAGAATGCCATCGCCACATTCGACAAAGGAACAATCCGTGCGACATGGCGCATTCGGGGAATCGGCATTGGTGATACCAGAATCACACTGTTCTCCGGGATCAATTTTTCCATCCCCGCAGAAGAAAGAGAAGAAGCGGCAATTTCGACATTCATACGGAAGAGACGGATCATGAAGTGATAGTTCGCACTGCTCTCGCAGCAAACTTTGTACGACACCATCTCCGCAAATACCCCACTCGGAAAGACAGCGGTCTGTGCAACCGTCGAAGCTCCGGGTATTTCCATCATCACATTCTTCTCCCGGGTCTATGCGCAAGTTGCCGCACAGGAGAGAAACGGGAGGCACAGAACTCGGCGGGAAAGGGACAGACGAAACGGAACCGAAGGAAATGCTTGTTGCAGACGCAGAAGATCGGGGTGGAATTTCGAGAATGGGTTCACGCATGCAGACAGAGGAACAACCGTCTCCATTGTTGACATTCCCGTCGTCACACTGCTCTCCCGCTTCTATAATACCGTTCCCGCAGAATGTCAGTGTGATTGGCGGACGGGAAGAGAATTGCGAGAACTGCGAGAACTCTGAAAAGGCGGAAGAGAAACCTCCACTCATGGATTGGCTCGACTTGGAACTCGACGGACAGAGACAATCACACTGTGGCGGACTGTCCGATACACAGAGCGTATTACAGGTAATTTCCGCAGCTTCTGCGTCAACATTGTCTGCAGTAAGGCACTGCATACAGGCAAGTCGGTCACCGTTCGGGCAGATGCAACTGTTGTGGTTCTGGTAGATATTGCAGGAGAGCTCGGCATTACCTCCTTCTGTTCCTTCTTTTGTTATAAGGCACTGCATACAACCGATTCGATCCTCTTGAGTACAAGCATGTGCTCCTCCTGTCGGAGTTGAGCATTTCAGCGAGCATTCCGCCGGGCAGCTTGGAGGAGTGGCCGGAGGCAGACCGCAGTCTGGTCGCTTATCATCACAGGGACAGAATCTAGTGTACACTGTATTCGATTTCTGCGTACTTTGACGTGTGTTTGTAAATTCGGCAAATGCCTGATGGGGAATGGATGTTCCAATCGGACAATTTGCACGCGGATCCACCTCGAATGACACCATCTGGATGGGCTGCTGCTGTGAAAGAGGAAGATTTCTGCAGATAATTTTGCGTGGATTTGCAGGATCTTGTTTGCAGAATTGTGCCGGCTCGAGAGCGCTTACGGTTGCTGGATCCCAGCACTGATGCAATGTCTGTTCCACGTGGACGCTTGGTGCGTTGCCTTGTGCGACGCGACCCACCGCGTAGACGTACAGTTCACTGTCATCGATGCAAATAACGGGAGGGTTGCCTACAAGCGCATTACACTCCGAACTCAATAAATTTTCTTGCTCATTGTTTTCGGGATTTGGATCGAAAGAGAGCGGCGTCGTGACTCTCATGTTACGTACGGCGGAGTCGGATGTGAGAGAAATCAACGGCCATGCGGCAAATTTCCCTCCAGGAGGAATGACAACGCCATTATTTTCCCATTGGCCACCGGGGAGAGTAATTCCAGTTCCAAGATGCGTAACATGATCAACGTCATAAATCACCGGAGGCATGGAGTCGCGGTTATGAGTGGCGTTTTGCAGTTGTACTTCGGACAGAACGGCCGGCAACGGATCCGGACCGTTGTTGATAACATGCAAATCGCAAACAGCTTCTTCTTTTTCGACGCACGTGCATACCGTATTGATGGAGACGTCGGTGATGAGTGGATCTACACGAAAATCGACGTCGTCGAGCGTTGCCTTTTGCCCGCTGCCATCAGTCACTTCGAGTGTCGGAGTGAATATCTCGCCGGCGGGAAGAGAACTCTCCTGTCCAGAGGCGAGTTGTGCTCTCAATGGACTTTGTTGCAAAATACGAGGAAGCTGGTCCCATTTGATTTTGCCCTTACAGACGATTGTGCGTTTATCCGCAACATTTTGATCAGTTTTGCATGTCAACCCTGGTACGAAATCTCTCACAAAGGGGCTAAAATCATCGTTTGGCCTGGGAGTATCTCCTCCGACAATGCGGAAGATCACGGGTTTTGTCATGAAGTCAGTATCGTACTTCAAAACTGTTGGCTTCCCCGGTATTGGTTTGGGCTGTATGAGCACAATCTTAAAGCAAGTATCCTTTTGTGTTATAGAAGCAATTTCCTTGCTGATACGCGGATCAGGATTTAATCGTACCTCTTCGCAGCTTACGGGACGCTCTTTCGGATTCTCCGTCATAGCCGAGAGAAAAAACTCGATTGTTTTATCGGCAGCCCCGCATGAAGTTCCGCAGGATTCCGTCGCGAATGCAGAGAGACAGCTATCCTTCAATGAAGCAAGAATGATTCCATCATCTATTAATGCATCGCACATCGGACCCAAGGCCTCTTTCTCCGATGTACAACAGTTCCCGGGCGGTTTTTCTCCAACAGGTAGACCGCATTGTTGTTGTACATGTCCGACTTCATGGAGAAGGAGATAGGTCAATGGAACAAGAGAGCCATCTTCAAAGGGATCAAAATTATGTTTCATACAGACGGGAACGACGCCATTTGGTTGCTTGGGAAATGTGAAGCCTGTATGGGCGGATCCGCCGCAACTGTTTGTACAAGTGAGGTGCTCTGCAAGATTGAAAATGCAGTCACCTTTCGCTGCCGCATTTTTTTGACACGTTGACAGGTCTGGCATTGGCGGTGGTAAGTCGCTTGATGTGGGGTGTCCAAAGACGGCGCACTGCTGTTGGTTTCCTGTTACTACCTGTGCACGATGTTCCATCGGTCTGCTTGTGACAAAAGAGACGACAGCAAGCACACCGAGAAAGGAAGCGGTTGCTGTGATTACCCGTGAGCGAAAAGAGAACTCCTGCACGATTGCAAAATCGTACCATGCATGCAGGACATTCACCATAAAACGAATGTGATGAGACAATGCATTTACGGTCTAAGCATCACAATCTCTCGTCCTACAAATTGATTCGGTCGGCGATAGAGGAGCGTCGGCCTGCCATGCAAATTTTCTTGCCCTCCCGGTGGAGCAATGACCTTATAACCGATGTTGTCGAGATGTTTCCATATCTGCTCAAGAAAAAGCGGTTCGGTGCGCAGATACCACACGGGGAACGTGCAGACCAGAGGAACATCGGGCAGACATTCCATGGCATTTTTCAGCCACTCTTTTTGTAATTTCTCGTTCTCGGTTCGGTGCTTTAATGCATCGCGCTGTGCCGCCCTCATCTCCAGAGGCGGGCCGAGACTGGTTTCTGTGACGATGATGTCGGGTCCGTCGCGCAGATCCGTATCGCGAATTTTTGAGAAGTCGAACGGCTTGCGCGCATCGTGCTTGAAGACCGCCGATGGCACGTCTTTTTTGGGAATACCTTCTTCTTTGCGAAACCAATCCATATTCTTTGTACATCCGTTCACTGCACGCAGAGACAGATCAGAGGCGATCACCGGCCAGGATCGAAGCAGCGCTTCCATCGGGATCACGCCCGTGCCGCAAAACGGATCGAGAATGGTGGGTGGTCCACTTTTCGTCCGACCACATAACCACCATCCGAGATTTAACATGATCTGTGCCAGTTTCGGCGGCATGAGTCCTGTGCGCGTATCGCGAACGGGTTTTTCCATATCGCGGTAACCATAGTCATCGGGATCATGTGCTGCGACGGTTCTTCCTATCCAGAGATGGTTCTCTTCATTGAGCAATACCAATTCGCAGCCGCTTTTATTGCCAATCATCTCCTGATCATGGAGCAGAACCGGCGCTGCTGGAGCGCGTTCATTGCCGACATATCGGGAGGATCGGCCCTTTGAGCGCAGATGTTCTTTGCAATCGCGGTAGAGTTTTTTTATATTCTTTCGTGCGATATTCTCCGTACGCAGGCCGAAAATCACTTTTCCCTTTCCGCTGCGAAGTTCATTTGCGAGGAGAAGCGGAATATCCTCAAGAACGATATCATCGGTGGTGATCTGTTTTGCGAGAATGATCGTACCGCCCCAGAAGCGAAAGACTTCCTGTTCTATATCCATTGCACTTTCAAAGATGATCCAATGTGAGTCCAGATGACGTTGCATATGCAGATCAGGTACTACCGCATGCAATTCGGCGATGCTGATATGCGGTTGATGACCAAGGAAAGCAGCGTAGGAAAACATACGCTCGTGATGATACTGGATGTCATTGAGAATTGATAATTCTTGTATCAGTCCAATGTTGTTCCCATAGCTCCTCTGATTCATCCCCCAGCGCACTCCAGCGCACGAAGGATCGTACGCTGGACGGCACCATCCCTCAACGGTGAATGATCATTTCATCTCCCAGCGCACGAGCCTTCGTGCGCGTCCTGAATAAGCGAAACTTCTTGGTTCTTTTTGGTGACAGAAAGAACAGTTTTTTCCAACAACAGGACTGTGATCATCACCATCACCGGAACCAGATGCACGATCCCCCTCGCGTATCCCGTCTGCTTCACGGCTTCGGCGGAGAGACCGGTAAAGAGGTAGAGACCGAGTTGTCCGAAGTACACGATGAGAAAGAATCCGGTGAGTACGAGAAGCGGAGAAGAAAACGTGCTGCGCCATTGCCAGATGAGAAGCCCGAAACAGAGAAAGAAAAACAGCAACCAGTTGCCGAGGAAGAAGGTGTTCAAAAAAATGGCGATCAGAGCTTCGCTCTGCCAACTGAACTCTGTAAAGGCGTTAATGGATTTGGCGTTTCCAAACTGTAAATGATGAGACCATTTGAAGAGAAGCCAAGGAAGGAGAACAGAAAGGGTACAACAGGAAAAAAGAGTGCAAATGGAGTAGAAGTGTTTTCGATTTTTCAGTATGAGGATGATGGTGAAGAGGACAAGGGGAGGGAAATAGAGAAGAAGACCCTCGTTCTTCGTAAAAGGAAGGAGCGCAACTCCCAAAATCGCAAGACGAAGGAAGGAGCGTTTCTTCTCTGCGTCTTCTTCATGCGCGCTTAAAAAAAGCAGCATCGCCGCCGCAAAAATATGTCCCGAGAGAAAGACGTCGGCATAGGGATTTGTTCCATGAACGAGATAGAGCGGAAGACTGACAATGATATACACACCAAGAGCTCCCCAGATCGGTGAGAGAAGGCGCTTGAGGAAGAGGAAGATCAGCGTGAGAATAAGGAGGTACCACATGAAGTGCACGCTGTTTATGAGGTTTTCATCCCACGACCCAAGAATGGATGCAAGATACGCTTTGACAAGCGGGACGGTGGGCGGATAGGAACTCACGCCGCTTGCGAATGTCTCTTGCGATTGTCCCGGGAGAACGAGAACGAGTTTCTGATCGATGAAGAAGGTTTTTCCACGCATATTCCAGTTATCGATCGCATCATCGAAAAAGAGGGGGGTAAATAGCGAGAAGGTGATTCCGGTTGCAAGGACTTTTATTGCTGTCCATATGCCGAGAAGTATGAATACAATTTTTATCCACTTTGGCACGTTGGCACGTTGAAAGTTGCAAGTGGTCTTCCCTGTAACCTGTAATCCATACCTTAATGCACTCAACAAGACTGCAACGATGAGTTGAACCCCAAGAAATCCCCATCTGGTGAGACTGATCCACCCCAGAATATGTATGAGAAATGTCAGATACATCGTCATCGTAAGACCAAGAAGCAGCCCCAATGTCCACCGTTCTCCTTGTGCGAGGACAGGCGTTTTCCATTCAAGCAAGCGCAGGATCATCCAGCCGCTGATTGTCGGGAGCAGCAGCCCGGGAAGGAGAGGCCAGAGATGGAGCAGATTTGGGCTAAACATGAAGGGTGAGCACCCCTCCCTTTCTTGCCGGCCATAGCTTTAGCGACGGCTGGAGGGAGGGGATGAAGGGGAGGATGAGATGACACCCCTCCCTTTAGGGAGGGGACACAGGGGAGGGTTCAAAGAATTTTTCCCTAAACAAAAATGATTCATCGGAAAACACGTCGATAATTTCTCCGGGATTGGAGATCGGATGCGTGCCGTCGCTTCGAATCCAGACGAGTCGACCTTCCGGATCAATTCGCATATCGTTTCGACGATAGACAAGCCAAACAGGCGGAGATTCTTTTCCTGCCAGAATAGCTCCGGGAGTGAGTATTTCTTTGGGATAGGTGATGTATGACGCAAGGCTCGCAAAAGGGGAGCCGTCAATCGGGGCGATTCCATAACGCTGCTCTCCTTTAAAATACGGAAAACTTTTCTCGTACACTTCATAAAAATCCTCAAATGCCCGAAAGCGGCGTTGGCCGGTCTGTGCAAGAACATAGTGTTGCAAATCCGTTTTCACATACGAGAGCAATTCCAGTCCCATGCGCAGATCAAAGATGAGCCACAGGGCTGTGAAGGATAAGAAAAATACACCCAGCGCATACTGCTGTATACGCATCCTGATACTGATCATTCCGGCAAGAACAATCAACGGATAAAAAACATACCCCGAAAACCATCCTTTTGGCGGCGGGATCATAAAGAGTTCGCTGCGCCAGACGGGATTGAGTCCGACGACGGGTCCCCAGAGGAAATTGATGCTGTATGGTCGAAATGTGTCGAATGTCCAGAAGGAGAGAAATCCTTCCCGCAGCTTTTCGAAGCGCGACCAGTGTTGCAGCCGTATTTCCCGTATCAACAGTTCTCCTCTGTGATTCAGGGCAATGCCGATGCGGTCCGCATGCGGATCCCATTGTGTGCCAAAACTGCTCGGATTGATCTGTAGGGTGACAGGTTCTTTGCTTTCAGGAATATCGAAGGGGAGTTGTACCATGTGTCCCATCGGCGAACCGCGCACATGCCAGAGGAACGTGGCGTGCGTCTTTATCGGTGTTTGCACAGTGAAGGTGAGTGCATCAATCGGATGATCGAGCTGTAACTCACGAAAGAAGCGGCAGGGTTTTTCTGTGTAGACGTAGAGTCCCCGGTCTGTCGGATATCCTTCATTGCAGTCGAAGAATTGCCACTCTCCGGGAATGCGCCGCGAAAAATCCCAGACGGTTTCCTGCATGGCATGAGCGAGAAACGGTATGGCAAGTGCGGTGAGTATGGCAAGAATGTGCAGCACACAAACAGCCTACCTCTCCTTACACCTCTCTCAAAAAGAAATCCGAGTCCACGATGGCAAATCTGCCTGCCCGGGGAACGGGTGCGATGAAAATCCAGTTTTCATGCAGTTCATAATCCTGCCCTTCGCTTAAACCCAATCCCGGATACTTATACTTCTTCATGAGGGAATTGAGTGCATCGAGAACGGTGTCATACCCGTTCACCTTGTCACCGTCCGATTCATGATTGGTAAATCGGTTTCCGTTTTCGTCGTATCCGAACGTGCCGATGCTATAGGCGTGATAGCGCGTGCCTTCCTTTGTCTGAACTTCGCGCACCCATACGCAGATCGCATGGTGTGGAATCAGGAGAACATGCGCATTCTCTCCCTGTCGCCGTTTCACATCGCGGCCGAAAAATGCCCAGTCATCGCAGTCACCTTCCATTTTCCCACTCTCTTTGTCGATCCGTTTTACTGTTTCCTCCGCACTCTGCCAGTAATCGCCGTTATCGTATTCATATTCGAAAAATTGTTCGAAGAAGACGGCAAAACGCTCGGGTGTGTCGAGTTTTTTGGCGAGGATATCGAGATAGTGTGATGGAGTGAGATCGGAATTTTTGGCCTTTTCGTCGTGATAGTTTCCGAAATGATTTCCCTTTGCATCAACCATATATCGTTTGTGCGCGTTCTTGTCATTTTGATGATCTTCCCCATACACGAGATCGCCGTCTTCTTGGTAATAGCGCATGCTTCCGGCTTTGGTATCAAGGGTGACCCGGAGACCACCGCTCTGCCAGTAATCGGTTCGCAGAAGCAACTGTTCCGGCTGATTGTCATGTTCATGGATGACCGTAGAGATACGGTGCAGTTCTCCCGTGGAGAAATGGCGATACCATGTTTCATCGCGGTATCTGCCGTTTTCGTGGTCGATATGTTTACGGAGATAATCATCTTCGTATGTTTGCTTCTGCACGAGCGCCGTGCCATTCTCGACGGTGCGTTCAAAATTTTTGGGAGATGTTCCATTGAGTTCTGTGATAGTGTTGCCCGTCACATCATCGCGATACAGACGTGTCGTATCACTACCTTGTATAACGCGCAGAACATCGCGCACCGTTGCGATGTACTGATGTGTGCCGTGATCTTTCGTGGTGCCGGTAAACAAGAATCGCGCACCGCCGTAGGCTTCAAGCTGATTGTCTCTGGTGATGTGATTGCATGTTTGATCAATGTGTTTTGTGGCGCTGACGGCATTGCGCAGGAAACGTTCGAATTGCTTTTGTGAAACAGGATGTGTCAGCCGTATGCCATATCCGCGTAGTTGCGCCGTCAGGAGTTCATTCTGTGCATTCACCGTCCCCGTGATACGCTGACCGTCGAAGGTGCAGGTAAGGATGCCATCGTTGATGGAGAGATCCTCCAAGTTTTTTCCCGCATCTGTCCACGCTTCCCATTCGGGATGATTGTTCTTTGCAAGAGCGGTGGTTCTTTCTGCTACAGAAAAAGTCTGATCTTTTTCTTTCGTTTCTGCTTTTTCGATGGGAAGAAAAGATGCAAGCGCAAGTGAAACTGCCGCCACTGTTCCGAGTCGTCCTGTGGCGACATTGCGTGATGGAGAATGTAGTGGAGTGATGGCGACGTCACTCCTATTCACTTTTGCGGAGTGTAAAGTGTTCATAACATTCTATACAAAAGCATAAAACATCGACTGTCAATTATTTTTACAATTTGAGGTTTCACATCCGTGGAAAATGTTTAGGAATACTCCTTTGAAACGTCAATCTCTATCGGCCCTCCGTGTATGACGGCTTTGATCCGCCGCACACCTGCAGAACTACTTTCTTCTTTCAAAATTTTGAACGAACCGATCATGCCGGTTCTCGCAACATGCGGTCCGCCGCAGATTTCGAGGCTGAATGGTCTATCAGACCATTCTCCTCGCCCCGAGCTTGTCGAATGGGCTTTCGGACCTATGACATAGACTTTTACATCTTCACCATACCGTTCATCAAAGACGCCGATTGCACCCTCCTTCTTCGCTTCGTCCACTGTTGTTACATAATAAGAAACGGGGAGATCGGCCAGGATTGCATCGTTCACGATTTTTTCCGTGTCCTCAAGTTGTTCTTTTGTCATCTTGTCGGTGTGATTGAAATCAAAGCGCAGGCGATCGGCGGTGATATTCGATCCTTTTTGTTGCACATGATCCCCCAGCACTTTTCGCAGAGCCACGTTGAGCAGATGCGTGGCCGTGTGGAGTTTCGTCGTTTCGCTGCCGTGGTCGGCGAGTCCGCCGGTAAATTTCTTTTCCGCTCCGGTGCGGCTTTTTTTCTGATGTTCTGTGAAGGCTTTTGTAAAACCATCTTCATCAACAGCAAGCCCATGTTCCTGTGCCAATTCTTTCGTCAGTTCCAGTGGAAAGCCGTACGTGTCGTAGAGATGGAAGGCAGACATGCCATCCACAGTCTTATTTTTGATCACATCTATTATTCGATGAAACTGCTTTAGCCCTTCTTCAAGAGTTTTTCCAAACTTTATTTCTTCATCTGAAATAGTAGAACAAATTTCTTGTTCATTAATTTTCAAATGAACGTAATGGTTGCCATATTCGTGAATAACTTTCTTAACAATTTCATTGACAAATCCTGAATCCTCAATGCCAAGCAGCCTTGCTGATCGCACCGCTCGGCGAATAAGTCGCCGCAGAACATACCCCTGATCGGTATTACTGGGTTTCACACCATCGGCAATAATAAACGTTGCAGCTTTTATATGATCTACAATAATTCGACTATGGCGAATCGTTGCTGTTAGCCGATCGCTATCAGTTGATATGTCCTGTATTGCACTAAAAATAGGCTTCATCTTATCTGTTTCATAGACATTTTTTACTCCCTGTAATACTGCCGCCGTTCGTTCCAATCCCATCCCCGTATCCACGTTTTTTTGGATGAGCTTTTGGAAGCGAACTTGCCCTTTCTCATATTCCATAAAGACGTCGTTCCACATCTCCATCCAATTACTCTCATCGTTTCCCGGGTGCGATGCTTCTTTTGGAAGATCGCCGTCTCCGATCCAAAAGAACATTTCCGTATCCGGTCCACAGGGTCCGGTTTGGCCGGCAGGACCCCACCAGTTCTGTTCACTTTCGAGTACTCCTCCTTGTACAAAAGCAATGCGTTCTTGAGGGATGCCGATGTTCTTCCAGATGTGTGCGGACTGCTCATCTCGAGGAAGATCGGCGAAACGATCGTCGCCTCCAAAACAGGTCACCGCAATTTTTTCTTTGGGAATCTGCAATACTTCCGTCAAGAATTCGAAGCTCATTTCAATCGCTTCTTGTTTAAAGTAGTTGCCCAAACTCCAATTTCCGAGCATCTCGAAGAACGTCAAATGGGTACCGTCTCCGACCTCGTCGATGTCCTGTGTTCGTACACACTTCTGACAATCGACAAGGCGCGCCCCCGAGGGGTGCTTTTCGCCAAGAAGATAGGGGACAAGCGGGTGCATTCCGGCTGTTGTAAACAGTACAGTCGGATCATTTTCGGGTATCAGGCTTGCACCGGGAATTTCCGCATGACCGTGTTTCTTTACAAAGAAGTCGATATAGGCCTGTCGTAACTCGTCCGTGCTCATTTCGTTCATGGTGAAATTGTATACCCCCTTCTCATTATTTGCTTTGGTTTTCCTGTTTTCCTATACTCGTTTTTCCTTTAGATTTTCTGAAGGATCGATATTTTACATCACCTCTGTTTCTCTATAAGGAGAAGCGTCATGAAAGCGGATCGTCAATTGGTTCGCAGGCTCCACAGACATGTTCAGTATCTGGCCGCGAGTGCGCGAAGACCCGGCTCTATCCAGCATCGCAGAGCGCGCAATTACGTCAGTTCGTTTTTCGACAACTGTCTCTACACGGTGTATCAGGTACCCTTCAAACATTGCGGTTACGAAGGAATCAACATCCTGACCGAACCCATCCCAAGAAACCGGCCCGAACTCCCGCTGCTCATCGTCGGCGCCCACTATGACACCGTGCACACATCTCCCGGCGCGGATGACAACGCGAGCGCGGTTGCGGTGATGCTGGAACTTTCAAGGGGACTTCTGGAGTTACTTTCGCAACCGGAGCACTTTTGTTCCCGCCGGATCCAGTTTGCCGCATACGATCTGGAGGAATACCAGAGCGTAGGAGTGCACGATTGCAATGGAAGCGCCGCGCATTGCAAAGAACTTCAGAAAAACGGCACGGATGTTGCGGCGATGTTTTCACTCGAGATGCTCGGTTACACCGATGTGCGTGAGGGATCGCAGAAGTTTCCGTCGGAGGTTGCCTCTCTGTATCCCAAAAATCTGCCGGGAGATTTCATTGCCATCGTTGGCAATGAACGCTCGAAGGAGCTTGCATCTCTGATGCATCAATCTTTCGAGGAAGCAACGGATCTGCGTTGCGATATTCCGCCGCTTATCGTTGCTGGCAATGGCGAGTCCGTACCTGATACGCGCCGCAGCGATCATAAGGCATTCTGGGATGCCGGGATTCCTGCGTTGATGGTGACGGATACGGCGGAATTGCGAAATCCGCACTATCACAAGCCGACCGATACGCCCGAAACGCTCGACTACACCTTTATGGCCAAGGTGAAGATGGGGATCCAGCGGACGCTGATCCACCTTCTCTTCAATCCGAGCGCACATGCGTAGGATCACAATCTGTAAACAGAGGTGAAAAGGGAACCCGCACGCGGGTTCCCTTTTTCTTTGTGCTACACTTCACATTCATGAAAGACTATGAACACATCTATCACGAGAGCAAAGAGATCATTCAGGAATATGTAGATCAACAAGGGCACAATCGATGTTGGTATTACCCCGATCTCTTTCGCAGTCTCGTGAAACTCTTTGAAGTCGACGCATCAAAAGAACCTGCCCTTCCTCCTCTGGAAGAATTTAAAGAAGGGTGCAGGAGGTATCAACAAGAAGAATTTGGAGAAAAAATCAGTGACGTCCTATAAAAAATAATAAGGTAGCAGCACAAGAATGAAGAGGCGTGCGGGAGGAGAGGGGTTAGGGGAGGGGGTCCCTCTGTATTTTAAGGTAAAGAAGTTCCCCTCCCAAAGGGGAGGGGTTAGGGAAGGGGGTCCCTATGCATTGTGCGGAGCAATGCATTCTATTCGTTCTTTCTCCGAGAGCTTCACGTAATTCCTCCAGTACATTCTCCATGTGCTGCAGTGTTTCTCTGTGTCCGATACGAATAACAGTCAAACTCTGTCAGGAAATTTTCATGGGACGGTACTGATGTATTGGTCAAATATTTGAATACAAAATTTGAACATCAATTAATTGATTAATTGATATGTAAGTTCATTTTTATACATTGTATGTACGATGATCATGGTATGTTCTCCTGTAAGCTTTTTTTTGATGCAGAGCGGTTTACGTCTACAGAGTGTACGTCTACAGAAAAAACTTTCTGCGGGATTTCCTTGTTTTCGTAGTGTCTTTGCATACGCAATAGTTTCCCGAGAAGTCTTACTACCATCACGCTGTATGAGAAAAAGGGTACAGAGTGTTGTTCGCTCCCCAAGAACAAAAGGCCCCCCTCCCCTAGCCCCTCCCTTTAGGGAGGGGAAATCGCCACCTGCCCCTCCCCTTTGGGAGGGGAACTCCTCCATCTACTGCCGTACACGCAGGGTTCTGCCAAGAAATGTTCATGGGACAGTAATGAATGAAATTTGAAAGAATGTGGCGAAGGCAGGCTTTGCCTTCCTGTAGCCACTCTTTGAAGGAAGGGGTTCACAGGGAAACCTTGGTTTCCCTGTACATAAAAAATCCCCGCACCTTTTGTTTGTAAGGGGTGCGGGGAACCGACACACATGTGTGTCGGAGAGCAGGCGGCTTTCCTGCATCTCCCTATCTGTTAACGCCGAAGCTGTCAGCGTCAGCAGTGTTTGTGTTTGGTGTTCATAAAGAGCGATTATTCTGTGTGTGTATTTTTCCCTGTGGGAGCCACCCACAAGATAGGGAGAGGAGAGACGTGGAGCCGATCCGCTTCTCACCTCTCCCTACGGGGCATACCGAGGATGTAAAAAATCAAATCATATTATTATAGTGCATTTTTTATATTGTAGCAATAGCGCTTCTTGTTATACTTGCCCTTGTGATGGCTTCCGGCACATTTTTTCTTATTCTCGGTCCCAGTGGTGTGGGAAAGACAACGGTGATACGGGAACTGCGTAAAAGGCATCCTGAATGGCACTTTGCGAAATCGGCAACCACCCGCCCGCGCCGGAAGGGGGAAGGAGATGAGCAATACTATTTTGTGAGTGACTTGGAGTTCGATCAATTTCTCAAAGAGGATGCTTTGCTCGAGTGGGCGCAAGTACACAAGAATGCCCGTTACGGCATCATCAAACACGATGTGCTTTCCCATCTCGACCAAGGCTATATTGTTATTCGTGAAGCCGATGTACAGGGGCTCGATCATCTGAAAGCGTGTCCTTTTTTTACGGAACCGGATGGGAAGTATCACATGGAATCCATCTTCATTCTGCCCGAAAGCACCGAACAACTCATCGCCCATATCACCAAACGCGGCCCGGTACGCGAAGAAGAGTTGCAGAAACGCCTTGCGAGTATTAAAAAAGAAGTGCGTTATGCAAACGAATGCACGCATCAGATCATCAGTCGGGAAGGGAAGCTCAATGAGATGATTGAGGCAATGGAAAAGATCATCCATGAAAACACAATCAAAACACCTCCCTATGGGAGGGGTGCCTTGTGAGGGACGGTGATGAGTTGTGTCATCCTGAGTGATTTTTCTGTTTTGTGCGCACTTCGATACATTTTTGCGCAAAAACACTCAGTGTGACACAAAAACAGAAAAATTGTATCGAAGGACGACACAAGGAGACATCCCTCACCATGACACGGGCTGACGTCACGAAATACGACACAAGGAATTTCGTGACGCTAAAATGCATATAGACCCCCTCCCCTAGCCCCTCCCCTTTGGGAGGGGAACTCCTTCACGTTCAAGGAATTCCTCAAGCTCAAGAAGCCCCTAACCCCTCCCTCTAGGGAGGGGTGCTTTGCGAGGACGCGCACGAAGGCTCGTGCGCTGAATGGAACAGCCCGTGATGGTTCGTGACGATATCTCCTTGTGTCATATTGAGGGATTTTGCATCAGCAAAATCGTCACGAAATACGACACAAGGAGACATCCCTCACCCACTACCCATGATTCCCTCTCCTCTATACCCTATTCCCATGCCTCGTCCAAAAGTTGCCATTCTCTATGTCGGAGGATCGATCGGCATGGTGCGGAACAAAAAAACCAATCGTATGGAGCAATTGGATTCCGTGGGAGATTTTTATCGTTTCCTTCCAGACCTTCAGCGTGAAGTGTCATTGGAATTTTTCTCCATTGCCAATTTGGATTCCACGGATATCACGCCGGAAAACTGGGTCGAGATCGCACACACTATTCAGGAGCATTATGATACATTTGAAGGATTCGTCGTTATTCATGGAACGAACACCATGAGCTACACCGCATCTGCATTAAGTTTTGCGTTGCAGAATTTGCGCAAGCCCGTTGTCTTTACAGGATCGCTTCTGCCCATCAATGACACAGGAAGTGATGGTCGCATGAATCTGGTTTTTGCCATACGTGCGGCTCTTCTCGATATTGCAGAAGTTTGTATTGCCCTCGGTCCGCGCGTACTAAGGGGGTGCCGGGCGAAAAAAACGGAACAATCCATCCTTCAGACGTTTGATTGTCCCCGCTTTCCTCCTCTTGCGTACTTCGATACATCCGTACACCTGCATCCCTGGCGGACGGTTCGGCGAAAACGCACTCTCCTCTGCAAGGCAGATTTTGATCCAAATGTCATCACACTCACGCTCCATCCGGGCATGCCACAGAAGATTTTTTATGCCATTCTTGATGCGAAACCGCACGGCATTGTCCTTCGGGCATACGGACTCGGGATGCTTCCCGAGCAACTTTTTCCTTGGCTGCGCCAAGTGGATCATGCTGGAATTCCCGTGCTGATTACTTCACAACTGGTTCGTGGAACCATTGATCTCCATCGCTATCGCAAACAAGTCATCCTCGAAAAACTGGGGATTATTTCCGGTAAAGATATGACATATGAGTGCGCCGTTGTAAAACTGATGTGGGTATTGAAACAAACAAACAATGCGAAACGCAGACGGGAGCTTTTGGAGAAAAATCTGGTGGGAGAGCTCGATGAATGAGGATGTCCTTTATGCCCCACTCTCCTTCTCTACGGCTTTCTCTTGCTGTTTTTTTGTCGCAAAAAATCCCATGCCCCAAAAGACAAGGGATGCGGCGATCACAATCCCGAGAGCGTTGGTCACAAAAAGAAACAGTGATTGCTGAACAAGTTTTGGTTGTGCGAGAGCCAAACCAATTCCCACCGCACATAAAGGGGGCAAATAGGAAACGGAAATCGTAACGCCGGCAATGCTCTCGGATACATCTTCTTTTGCCAATGCAAACGCTGCAACGATGCCGGACATCAGTGCGATGAAAAAATAGATACTTGGGTTCATAATTGTTGGAATCCATTCGACAACCAACTCTGTCTGTGCAAAAAGGAATGTGATCGTCATTGCACCGGCTACGACAAGGAGCATCGAGATCACGTAGATGCGAAGCGCATACATCAGCCCTCGCCACGTTCTTGCCGCAAGCGAAAGTGAGAGCATGAGGGTCGGAATAATCAGTGGCGCAAAAATCATTCCTCCGATAATCACGGCAACATCATTCAGCAGCAGTCCGGGTGTGACAATGAAGACGGATAGAAGTAAAAGTAAATAGTATCCGCTACGAAGCGTCGCGTGCGACGTCAATTTTTCTACAGCCTCGCGCTGTTCCGCCTTCGTTGCCTCCAGAATCGACGGCTCATGATGAAAAAAACCCATACGGTTATCTTAGCAGAAATTCGACTCAATACTTGATGATCTTGTTGAGGATGAAGCTCGGCTGCACGTTATTGTGGGCACCATTGCCGCCGGTGGAGTTGCTGGTGATGGTGTTGGCAGCTGCTTCGCTGCCTGCAGCGGTTCCTCCTATGTTGCCGTTGTACGCGCCAGTAATAATGCCGTGCGTGTGCGCCGCCAGCTCCGCCGTCACAAGCGTATGCGTCTCGGCGCCACCAGAGTCGCCCAGTACATCTCCATCCAAGCCGCCGCTCTGGTCCGTAAGACGATTCGCCGAGGTGCCACCCATATCGTCTTGGCCGGCAACGGTGCGCCCCCGAAGATCCGGCAGGTTAAAGGTTGTCGAACCATCACCAACGCCGTATGTCGTACTCACAACGTCGAACAGATCGGCGTACGTGGTACGGCTCACGGCCTGGCCATAGCAGAATAGATAGCCGTCCGGTTCGGTCGTCCCGGCGTAGTCAAGCACAGTTCCGGTCGGCACCCACACATTGGCCATCGACGCCTTCTTGTTCTTCCCCGAATCACTCGTATCGGCGATGGCGACGTAGTCGTCGATGGCAGGGTCGACCTCGGTCATATTGTCAATGTGGAGTCCTCCGGCCCCGGTGTCCATAAGCTCGATGACGGACAGGCGGGGCTTTAACTCAAGTCCAACTTGCACATTCTGTGCTGAACCAGTGTCTTGATATACAATCAGTTCAATGTAATCGCCGGAAATGAGATCAAGCACATCAGTGACGTTAGGTACACCCGTGTTCCCCGTAACAATTACTGCTGAAGTTGAATATGCCACTCCATTTTTGTAGATTTTGGCGATTTTATTAATCGAGGCGACAGCGATATAAAATTGCCCCGCCACCAAATACTTCCCCGCCTTCTTGATGGTGATGCGGCCGGAGCCGGTGGTCGTGACATCGGCAATGTTACCGACGTCAAACTCTTCAGTATCGAAGTTGATTTTTGTAAAGACGCCGGTAGGAATGCTCTGCGCAGCATCCCGCGTCATCTTCGCCATGTGGATCGCGCCGGAGCCGGAGGTCATCTCCACCCAGCCGGTATTCCCCGAGCCGCTACTTTTGCGATAGAGATCGCCCGAGTCGTTATCCACGTACAGAGACCCAACCACGGCCGTTACTACGGCCTCCGGCGAACCGGCGCCCGTGTGTATCCCAATCTGCTTGTTATTCGTCGTGTCCCGCAGCCGGATGAATTCACTGTCCTCTGCCCGGCTGATCACCGCTCCCGAGTGGAGCTTCAGGCTGCCGGATCCGCTGATGTGTCCCCCCACCGTCGCGTTCCCGTCTATGTGAAGAGAAGAGCCGGACATGTGCCCCAGCACGCTTAAGCCCGTAGAGAACTGAAAGTGGGCAGCGGTGCGATCGTAGGTAAGGGTTTGCGCCACGGAATCGCCAAATTGCAGGACGATATTCGCGGTGCTGTCGCTGTCATCGATAACACTGAAGGCCTCGGTATTCACGAGGAGGGTCGGATTCCATGAACTGGCCGCGATGTGCAGAGGAAAGAGGAGTGCGAAGAGAGAGAGAGAGAGAGAGAGAGAGAGGAACGTTCTCATAGGAAAGCGGCTGTTATTAAATGTAGTCTTCCCTCTTCAACTTCACGATTGCAGGAAGGAAACAAGCGTGTTGTTATTGCGAAAAATCAGCGATCTAGATCTTCACATACCGCGTCCCGCGACCCTGTCCAATACGCTTAATTTTTCCAAGCGCTATCAGCCGATTCAGTGCCTGTCTCACTGTCACTTCCACGATGCCTGTGGCCTTGGCAATATCGCCCCGTGATGCCTCTCCAGCACCAGAGAAATACTTCCAGACCTCATACTGCTTGGGAGAGAGAATGTCTTCGACTTTTTCTTCCTCAAGGTACGAGAGAGCTTTAGAAGCTTGCTCTTTGACCACGGATAGGAAGAAATTGAGCCATGGAGCAATAGTGTCACTATCGATTCTACATGTTTCCTGCGACTTACGGAGCGCAATATAGTACTCATCCTTGCGACGCTCGACGATCTGCTCATGCGAGACATACTGTACAAAAGTGTAGCCAGATCGCAGTAATAGAAGATTCGTCAGGACGCGCGATAGACGCCCATTGCCATCTTCAAAAGGGTGGATTTTGAGAAACTCCACAATGAAATTCGCAATGATGAGCAGCTGATGGAAGCGGCTCTTCTCAAGCGCATTTCTTGTCCACTCCACTAACTCCTGCATTTCCTTTGCAGCGAGGTATGCGGGGGTTGTCTTGAACAAGACCTTTACAACTTTCCCATCCAATCCGAGGACGCCCACAGTATTCTCTTTCTTCTTATAGACGCCACGGTGCGTATCATCTTTCGTGGAGTATTTGAGAAGATGGTTGTGGAGCGACGTGATGACGCTCTCGCGGAGTGGAAGAGTCTCGAAGCTATCAAATATGTTTTGGAGCGTCTCGAGATAACCTTGCACCTCCTGCGAGTCCCGATCTGCAAACTTGGATACTGCAAGGCCACGCATAACCTTCTCGACTTCCTCGTCGGTGAGTTTTGCACCTTCGATACGAGTGGAAGCGCCGGCAGAGGTAATGAGCGTCGACTTTTTGAGATTGGTAATGGCCTGTGGCGTCATTCGGAGACCTGATTTGAATTCTCCTCGGATACCATCGATCTCTCCCAAGAGAGCGACGATATGTGGTTCAAGAGTTTTGATGCGGTGATCGAACTTTTGAGTAATGTCAGACATAGTGGTATACAGTATATATCCGATTATACTCGATTATATCAGAAGATCAAAATCCAAAATAAGAGGCTTGTCCGATCTTATCAAGGAGTGGTGCCTTGCGCGAGGGGTGCATGCCACTGCATAAGAAAAAGAGTATATGCTGCTGCCATTGTGTTTTTTATTGCTCCAGAACAGGAAACAGCACTCAAAATTCTCTTAAGAGAATTTCTTGCAGAGAATACGAAATTGAATCTTTCCGCTCTGCGGACAGAAAAAGATTGCTGGATCGGCAATATACTCGATTCCCTTGCCTTTCTGGAACTTGAAAGCCAATTGCCAACTGTTCATTGCCAATTCCTTGATATGGGAACAGGTGGCGGCTTTCCTCTCCTCCCGCTCGCAATCACGCTCCCGAAGTGTACCTTCACAGGAATAGATGCAACACAGAAAAAAGTAGATGCAGTAGAGAGAATACTTGAACAATTAAATTGTTCAAACTGTAGAATTATCTGCTCTCGTATAGAGAAAATAGCACAGTACCCACAACATCGTGCACAGTATGACATTGTTCTTGCCCGTGGCGTCGCCCCCATACATGTCCTTCTGGAGTATGGTGCGGCATTTGTCAAAAAAGGCGGACATCTCGTCTTCTGGAAGAGTATGCACATAGAAGAGGAACTCACAGACAGTCTCACCGCCCGATCGCTCCTTCACTGCCAACTTGTTTCTCGTCATGAATATGAACTCCCTGAAGGATTCGGCAAACGGCAATTGCTCATTTTTGAAAAAATGGAAAACACGCCCGAAGAGTATCCGCGAAAAGTGGGTGTACCGGCGAAGAAGCCGATTGTATAAAGGGAGCATGTGCTATACTTTCCCCCATGCTCGCACTGAAAAATGTTTCGATGAGCTATGGCAAACACGAAGTGCTTAAGGATGCATCACTTTCTATTCGACCGGAAGAATCTGTCTGCATCATCGGAAACGCAGACAGCGGAAAAACAACATTGCTGCGTCTCTTTCTGCGTGATATCGCACCGCTATCAGGAAGTGTGGAAGCGGATGGCGTCGATTTGAAGAGTATTCCCGACCACATCCTCCCTCTCTATCGCCGACGGTTTGGCGTGAAGTTTCAGGGAAGAGAACTCCTTGCAGACCGCACGATTGCCGAGAATATCGCTCTTCCTTTGGAAATTCGTGGAACGCCGCAAAAAGAGATACGACACATTGTCAAAAATTCTCTGAAACAATTCGGCCTTATCTCCATGAGGAAATCTTTTCCTCACACACTTACCAAACAACAAAGAACACTTGTCTCTCTTGCGCGCGCACTTGCGGGTTCTCCGATGATTCTCCTCCTCGATGAACCGTTGGAAGACCTAGACAATGAGCATCGTTCGCTCGCACTCTCTGCGATCCAGAACTGTCTGAAAAACATCACGACGATTGTTTTTTCCCGTGAGGCATCACTTGTCTCTGAACTGCAGGCTCGTTTTGTACGGCTCGAAAACGGCAGAGTACAAGAAGAGGAAAGGACTGAATCACCATCCCCGTTAAGCAGTCACAATATCTTCACCAGATTCACCATCCCATTCATCAAAGATCGCGAAGAAACGGAGACGGAAAAAACACTCCCTGTAAAAAAGGTTCGCGTCGTCGCAATCCATTCGCAGTAAAATCGGCATAATCATCCGCATTCACCAATTGAACGGCTGCGGCAGCATGTGGATTGATATTTAGTAGAGCGTCCCGTAAACATTCTAAGAAGTTCCCCTCCCAAAGGGGAGGGGCTAGGGATCCCTCTGCATTTTAAGATAAAGAAGTTCCCCTCCCAAAGGGGAGGGGCAAGGGGAGGGGGATCATCATATGCATTTTAAGATAAAGAAGTTCCCCTCCCAAAGGGGAGGGGCTAGGGATCCCTCTGCATTTTAAGATAAAGAAGTTCCCCTCCCTTGAGGGAGGGGCAAGGGGAGGGGGATCAGGTGTACTCTAAGCCAAGAAGCAGCCTGATGTTCTCTAAGACTCCATCAACGTTCTGCAGTGTTTCTCTGTGTCCGATACGCATAACAGTCAAATTTCGTTGTGCCAGATATGCATCCCGTTTTTCGTCTTTCTCCTGTCTTCCTGTTTCATGATGCGAATCTCCATCGATTTCTACCACGATCCCTTTTTGTGCACAGAGAAAATCAACAACGTACGGACCAATGGGAACTTGCTTGCGAAACTTCAATCCAAAAAACTGCCTGCGTCGCAATTTGCTCCATAAAAGTTTTTCTGCGGGATTACCGGCTTGGCGTAATTGTCGTGCGAATGGTGTTTGATCGTGCGTGTCTTTTGCAAGAAGACGAGGCATAAGACAGAGAGAGAATGTGAAGATGCTACACTACTACTGTAGCCCCCTCCCCTTAATCCCCTCCCTCAAGGGAGGGGAGAGCCTCTCCACTTGCCACCACTCTTCAACACACTTCGGTACATGCATGGTTCTGCCAGGAAATTTTCATGGGACGGCACTGTGGATTGATACAGATACATGACAAATACTAAAAATAGTGGTAAGAATAGAGTATATCCATCGTCTTCTCTTATGGAGCAATCTTTCCCTATGTCCGAAGTGGCCTTCATCAATGCCTTTGAAACATATGCAGATGCGATCTTTCGCCACTGCACGCTGCGCACGGGCGATAGGGAATTGGGAAAAGACCTCATGCAGGAGACTTTCATGAAGACATGGATCTGCATAACGGAAGGAACAGTTATCGAAAATACACGCGCGTTTCTCTATAAAATCGCGAACAATCTGATTATTGATCATTTCCGCCGCAAGAGGAGGCGCAAAGAAGATTCTCTTGAAGAAATGGGAGACCACGGACACGAACTTCCCCATAGTGACACGCTTCCTCCTGAAGCACTCGAGCAGCAGCGCATCATCGAAACCATCGAACGCATCGAGGAACCCTATCGAACTGCCGTCGTCATGCGGTACATCGACGACCTTCAGCCGCGCGAAATTGCAGAGGCACTCGACATTTCACCAAATGTCGTCTCTGTCCGCATCGCGCGCGGGATGAAGAAAATCCAAATCATTCTTGGAATAGATGAATAACAGAGTCCTCCAGTTTCTGGCCAAAGCAAAAGATATCTCGCTTACGGGCGATGAGTTGGGAGCTCTACTGCAACAAGTATCCACATTCATACAGGAGCATCCCATCGATACCTCTCTTGAGGATTTCTCCGCACAAACCACAGAAGTGCATTTAAGCAAAAAAGAAAAAATGCAGAGTCTTCTTCAACTCACAGAATTCATGACAAAGCATCCGCCCGTCGTACCTCAACCCGTATCACACTGGAAGGGATTTGGTGTTTCTCTCCCATGGCGTCTTCCGGCTCTTGCCATGAGTGCGATTCTTCTTGCAACCGCAGGTGGCACACTTGCATGGGCTGCGGAAGGCGCTCTGCCCGATGAACCGCTCTACCCCATAAAGATTCATGTTACAGAACGTATTCGCGGATGGACTCATCGCAGTCTCGACAGAAAAGCAGCATGGGAAACACAAAAACTGGAACGTCGTATTTTAGAAGCAGAAGAACTTACATATCTCAAAGAAATACCAAAAAGCATGATCACAAAAATTGAACAGAAGATTGAAAATCACCTTGGAAATGTAGAAGAACATCTTGCAAATCTTCCAAAAGAACAGCGTAAAAAGAAAGAAGAACAACTCATGCAATTCCTGAAAAATCATGAACGTTCCTTAACTATTCTCCATAAGGGTAAGCCGCAACAGATTCTCCCCATCATTCGCGCAGTTCAAAAACAGCACATGAAAATGGAAAGAGTGCAAAGAGAAGAAAAATCAGAATCTTCCAGCTCACACATTTCTCTTCAATCCAAACAACCACAGTGGCTTCCGGTGCTTGAAAGAGTCGAATCACAAAGAAATCGAGGATCATCCGGTATACTCCTTGAGAAGAATGGGATCCCCCATCCTTTTAAGGAAAAAGATAGAAATGATCTTTTAAAAGAAGAAAAAATACGATAGGAAATTTTCCCTGTAAGAATCCTCCCCTTCAATCGTCTTCTCGTATGTCATCTTATTTTTTCCCCTGTTTTTCTATGACACTGTATAAAGCAATCGCAACGCTCGTTGCATCCGGTTCTCTTCTGGGAAGCGTTTCCCCGGCATTCGCTCTCACGATCGAGGCTGAAAACGAGATGGAAACAGATATGTCCATAGATGAATCTCCATCGGAGCAACTCAAACTCCGTGCACGCGGTCGCGCGTTCAAACATCTTCCTTTCAACCTGCGCCCGCAAAAAGCAGATCAGGTATGCGGAACATCCGAAACAAAAGAAGAACGCAAACAATGTATCCAAAAGCATCGCGAAGAACAAAAGGCTCTTCGTGGGGAAATCCGATCATTAGAGAAGCCTGTAAAAGGACACATCCACATGGCATTCAATACATTCTGGAAGAATATACAGAAACGACTGCACATGGTCTTTAAACAAGAAGCAAAAATTGCCATCGAAGAATGCAGTCAAAAAGAAACCGAACAGGAGCAGAAAGAATGTGTTGTTCGTGCAAAAGCGCACATAAAAGCAGAATTCATAGCAGCAATTAATGGAGAAGAGTAAGGGCTAACACACATCTCCAATCGCTTCGCGATTGGATGGCTGGCCACGTCGTTCGCGAACGACGTGGCTGGGGAGGAGGGACTCGAACCCCCGAATGCCTGCTCCAGAGGCAGGTGCCTTACCACTTGGCTACTCCCCAATTTTCTCTCATGGTAGCAAGGATTCCTACAGTACCAAAAACCCCGATCTCACAGAATCCACAAAAACATGATGATCAGCATCGTTTCTTTTTTAAGGAGCTGCTCTGAATGTGCAGGCGGCAAATCAATGTTGTGTGTTATTTTGGCCTATCGTAGAGCAAATGATAGATACCCGAACATCGCTGCCGGAGATTCCGAATACCGCATGTAGGATCCGAACATGCCGCACGCCGGAAAGCGCTATGATCGCCAGGAAGATCGATCAATTTCCCACACAAGCATTTGATGATCTTTACAAGTTCCTTTTCCTTCGGACAATGATTCTCACAGGGGGGAGTAAACCGTTCTGCATCGAAAAAAAGCTTACAGGAATGATCAGGGCAGAGGAGATATGTCGTTTTTGTATTCATATCTTCCTTGTAAATAATGATATCGAGTGATTTTTTCATAAGAAAACACTAATAGAAAATTGTATATCACCGTACATAAAATGTACAAAAATGCATGTACACATCAATTAATTGATGTTCAAATTTTGTGTTCAAATATTTTAGCAACACATAATAATAATAATAATAATTATAATAATAATATTTATAATGATATTCCACTTCTTTTACCCATTCTTTTACCAATTCTTTTACCAATTCTTTTATCCATCTCTCTTGTGTAACACTCTTCATTACTACTGTATGGGACGGCACTGATGCAGAGTGTAATTGTTTGCAATTTTATAAAAATACTGTCACTATGTCGCACTTTTTACTATGACACCGTAACAGATGCAGAAACGGCTTTTTGTGATAGGTCCGGCGCTCTGCATATGTTTCTTTTCATCATTTTCCCTCGCGCATGCGGAAACGGAAGAGATAATTTTTGATCAACTCATCACTGCAGAAATTTCCGTTCCAAAAGAAGTAGATCGGTACACATTTGACGCAGAAGAAGGCCAAAAGATCACCATCGCCGCATTTTGGGGAAGTAGTGTCAAGGAATCAGCATGGGGAGGACTGAATCAATTCGGCGTATTGCAATTGTATACACAGAGCGGGGTGCTTCTTTTGAAACTCGCCTCAACTTCGCGCGGCTTGCAATGGAATATTCTCGATGATTTCACTCTTCCGGAAAATGGCACATACGCCATTCACATATCGCACAGTTTTTCAGGGACGGGCAGCTATTGGTTCGGCGTCAGTGATCCGAATCCACGGTCGCACACACTCTCAACCCAAGAACGCACGCACACGGCATTCGGCGTACGCGGAAGCCAACACATCTGGGAAGTGAATGTACAGGCAGGAAATATCTATGCATGGAGCATACAGGGAGAACGTCCGTTTTTTTCCTGGATCATTCGTGATCCCAATGGAGATATTTTCGAAGAACGCGAATGGAATGATCATTCGACCATTGCATTCCAAGCAGAGCAAAGCGGACTCTATCAAATCGCTCTTGAACCGTTTTATCCAACATTCTTCATAAGCCCAAAGCAAATCGGTCCCTTCCCTTATACACTCACGCCCGCTACTACTGCTTTGCAAGCAACGGTCATCGATGGAGATATCGAAACGTTGTACGACACCAATCTTTATGGATTTTTTGGATCATCGGGAAGCACGGTGACTATTTCCGCTTACTGGGGAAGTAATGCTCCTGATGCGGGAGAAAGCGGTCTTCATGCATATGGTCAATTTCGCTTGCTTGGAGAAGACGGCTCTCTTCTTGCCATGCGTTCTCCCGAATCTTTATCACGCGCCATTCAGTCAAGTACACTCAACGATTTTGTGCTTCCGCATGACGGAACGTACTTTGTGGATGTACGGCACAAATGGGGAACCGGAACCGGAACATATTCGCTCGGCATCAGTAGTACGCTTCAGGAGTGTAAGCCACTACCCCTTACAGGAGAAACGCATGGAACATATGGCGTTCGCGGTGATCGACAGAAGTGGATATTTCAACGAACTGCAGGGCAGGAGCTGAAATGGACATATACGAGTGCGACTTTCGTGAAACGATGGACGGTGCAGAATCCCGATGGAACCGAGCTCATCAGTCAAGACGGCAGTCGCGAGTTTACGATGATCATCACGCCGAATATGAGCGGCACACATACGTTGATCCTTGAAGACTTCCTCGGAAATATCTCTACAAAGCAAGATATCGGACCGTTTTCATACGTCTTGATTGGTGCAGAGACAAACGCACCGCCAGAAGATGCTCTTCTTTTGCGTTATGCACCGATTCTGCACATCTTTGATGATGATTACAGGCCAAAAGAGATTGCGGCTATACTCTCTGAATCGGATTTATATAAGAATAACTTTATTGTTCAAGATCAATTAATTAATTCAAATCCAACCTTATCTATAATTGCTCATCCTGAATTAGATACCAATTATTATCTCGATATCGAGAATGCAGAACCGGGGAATAATCCTATCCTTCCCGATCCAGAGCGTTTTACCAAGTACCAGACGGCGATATACGGTCGACGGACGCTTGATAGCGCATCGGAGGAGAATAGTACGAATCTCCCTCTCCTAAAACCAAACACCGCCTACACAATTCTGCAATATTGGTTTTTCTATCCCTACAACAATTTCATCTGGCGCCACAGCGACGGCACCGATCGCCCCGGCAACAATCATGAAGGTGACTGGGAAATGATTCAGCTCATTCTCGATCCGGAAACTGAACATCCCCTCTATGCCATCTACTCGTGGCACTGGGGAGGCACCGTCTACAAGTGGGAGGAGCTGGAGGTGACCAATGAAACCCACCCGCACGTGTACGTCGGAAAAGGGGGACATGCAAGCTGGGGAGAGGGGGGAGTGAATTTTTATGTTATTGAAAAACAACGCGGAGACATAACACCTGATACTAGTGATGTGGAATCAATAAAACTAACTTCACTTAATTGTGATATGAATTGTGAAAATTTTTCTCTGTTGGAAATTCCTGAAAATCAATGGAATAATTTTCCTGGAATATGGGGGGAGCCTGAAAAACTATTTTCTCCCGGAAGTGGAGGACCATTTAGTCCTAAATTTATTGGATATGGATTAAATAATCCAACTATCAGATGGAGCGAACCCATTAAATGGTCTAACGACCCAACTCCATTTGGTTGGAGTGCACAAGCAAACAGTCCCGTGAATCTCTCTGTCTTCGATCCATCTGGCAATCGTGTCGGTGCAAATGTTGACGGCACGATCGATGCAGAGATTCCCGGTCTCTACGAATTTGTCCCGAGCGACGACGGCCCGGAATATGTGACGATTTTTACAGAGGAGCGGCTGATGTTTGAATTACAGGGAACGGATGTTGGGACAATGGATTTCTTTGTATCGAAGTTGTCTGAACCGCCCTTCGACGAAGCTCTGGGTATGACGCAGATGAACCAAAATGCAATGGTATTTGAGGATGTTCCTGTGTCTCCGACATTTATCGGCATCGTCAGTACGGAAGATGATTTGATGCAGATTGACCAAAATGGAGATGGCGTGCTTGATGGACTGCATGGACAGGGAGATGCGCCGACATTGAGCACTATGATTGCTGCGCTTTCCGATGATGCGTTTCATAAACGTTTCCGCCATACGCGCCACGCGCTTCTCTCGCAGGCACAGCTCATTGAACGACTGCTGCAGCAGGGACTGCACCGACAAACAGTGAGACGTCTGACTGTTCTTGAAAAGCTCTGCAAAATGTTTCTTCAGGACAATGAGGAGGTGCTACAACGAATAGTAGTCATGCAAGAGGTGTTAGAGGATGTCTGAACCATAAATGTATGTCTGATCCGCGTAATCCGTGGTTCAGACAACTATCCCTTCCCTCATCATTTTGCTATCCTCATCACACATGCAACAACTCCTTCTCCCCCTTCTTGCATTCGTCATACTCATGATTCCAGGAATATTACAATTTCAAATTGCAAATCAACTATTATTTGCATTTTGGCTCCCTCTTGCCATTCTAGGAAGTGCAATTGGTTTTCTAATAGGAAAAATTGAAAACAAAACAAAAAGAAGTAAATATTCATATGCATTCTTCGGATTTTTATCCGGTGCCGTGCCACATTTATTTGCCTTCGTTTATGTCTGGGTCGCCATCGGTTTAGACATCTCCATTGTATATAAAGGAACCATCTACTCCATCCTTTCCGCCCTCCTTTTCTACTTCATCGCGCACATTTCTTCCCTCATTCTTCGCCTCCTCACTGCTTTCCTTGCCGCAGCAATCATCATCATTGGATATGCGTGGTGGATTTTATGATTTCTTCCTTGTAACCGACGCACATCTATGAAACCCACACTCGATACGCTTCAAACACAATTGTACCTTGCCAATGGACTTGGCTTTAACGATCCGGGAGATGCCTTGCTTAAAGCAGTTCTTGTTCCTTCGCTTGAGAAATTGGGAATCCATGTCATTGAACCATTCTCTGATAAAAGATTGCACGAAAAAATAGCACCACTTTTTAAAGAAATCGATGAGACGGACAGCTTGAGAATACAAAAACTCATCTATCAAAAATTACGACGGGTCATTGGGATGCATAATATCGATCACATCACCAATTGTGACGCTCTTCTTTTTGCGATGGATGGCGGACACAGTGCTGATGACGGCGGTTGCTGGGAGGCGGGTTTTCTTGCAGGACTCGACTATGAGAAAAAGCCCGAAAAGCGGCGGCCTGTTTTTTGTTGGAGAACAGATATGCGCTTGTGCGAATTTCCAGAAACCGGAGTGAACAGCATGTTTCATGCCGGGTCAGAAGTTTCCGGAGGAAAAGTGATCGAAGGAAGAGGAACGCTGCCAAAGCTCCTGGAAGAAATTCGCGCATGGCACGAAAAACTGCTCTCTTCCTCCTTATGACATCACCGCACATATCCGTAGTCGGCAGTTACGTTCAGGATCTTGCATTCGAGGCAAAGACCTTGCCGGAAAAAGGGGAAACGCGCATCGCTCATCATTTTCGCACCGGACCGGGAGGAAAAGGTTTTAATCAAGCAGTCGCTGCGCACAGGCAGGGGATACGAACACTTTTTCTCGGAGCTCTTGGCGATGATGTTTTTGGAAAGCACGCAAAAGACTTTGCAAAAAAGGAAAGAATGGACGCCGCATTTGAAATTCATGCAGACTCTTACACAAGCGCGGCATCAATCGGTGTTGACCAAAACGGCCATAATCAAATTATCGTGGCTCTGGGAGCCAACAATCATCTCACGACATCATTCATCGAGAAATTCCGTGAAAAAATTGCCAACACCAAAATTCTTGTCTGCCAACTGGAGTGCAACATGAATGCGACGAGAAAAGCGCTGCAAATCGGCAAAGAAGAGGGGCTCATAACCATCCTAAACCCCGCACCCATCAATGAAGAATTTTCTGCAGACATATTGAAAGACGTTGATATTCTCACGCCCAATGAATCGGAATTCCGCTTTCTCATTAAAAGACTGCTGAATGCCGATCACACCGAAGAAGAGCTCATGAACAAACTGAACAATAACGATTTGCATACCATGTGCAATGATCTTCAGGTTCCGACGATTATCATTACAATGGGAGAAGCCGGCTCTTTTGTATCATGCAATCGGATGGGTGAATGCGCACCCGCACACTATCGCATGGGAATATGTTCTGTAAAAACCGTTGACACAACAGGAGCGGGCGATGCGTTCAGTGGCGGACTCGCCGCCGGCATGATGCATTATGGCAATGATATTTGCCAAGCAGTGCGATTTGCAACCGCGGTCGCCGCACTTTCCGTTACCAAGCCCGGTACGGCACCTGCCATGCCTCATAAAAATGACGTCGAAAATCTCCTGCTTCAGCAAAACCCCGCTGTTCTTTCACGCGATAGAGGGATCAGCCCGTGATGGTTCGTGACGATTTTGCTTTCGCAAAATCCCTCACCATAACACGGGCTGCAGACATCCATCACTATTGTAAAACAGATTCTTATCGCGTGAAAAATCCATCGCTTCGCGCATCTTCTACGATCATCTGCGCTTCGAAAGCCAAACGCCATGCGCGCGTGGAATCGTTCTGTAAAAGCGCCTCCTCCGCCATGGAAAGACGCTCTTTTGCCTTGGCAAGGAGAATCATCGCTTCATCGGCGACTCTGAAGCCAAGCGTTTGTTCCAGTGCAACATACCCCTCTGCCTGAAGATGGACATTCTGTGCCGTGCGAACCATCGCCTCCGCGTCTCCCATGCTCTGCTCTTCCTGTGCCGCACCGCCATCATCAGAAACAATATCTGCCAAAAGCGGTACAGATGCGGATCCTGCGAGGACTGCAAGCGCCCCGACGATCATCGCGATATTTTTTCGATTTTTTTGCACTTTTCGGCTCTTACGAGCAGGTGCTTTTTTCTGCTTTTTCTGTCTTTTTTTTGTGTGTTTCTTCATAGGAATAAGAAAGAAATCTATTCAGTATAGCAAATTTGCCCTTTCTTGAAAAGGTCATTTTTTGGTCATAAAAGCAGTATTTCCTCTTTCTTGACATATCTGATATACTGTATTTAAGTTTCTTCACAGCACCGAATCCAAAAAAGGGAGAGTTTCGATGAATGTTTGGGTAGAACAGGTGTCGTCATTGGTAGAGGCTTTAAAGAAATCCGGAGCCTGCCAGGGAGACCTCGTCCAAGCCAGGCTCGTGGCAGGCGTCGTGCAGATGGAGGATTGCACGCCATGCCTCTGTTTCTGTCCGGTCGCCCTATCCCTCGAGTCATTCACCCAAAAGGGATGGCCATGGCAAAGAAGCCAGAACCACAGCAACCGACTCACGGTGGTCAATGCACCGGAACTCGCGAAGGAGCTCTGCTGCTTCTGTGGCATGGTCTCCATGCGGGTACAAATCCGATGGACTCGGAGTTTTCTGAAGATGACGGCGAAACTGTCATCTGTGGAACTCTTCCCAGTCGAGGGACTTCCGTGCAGTTCATTGCCCGCCGTCGCCGAGCTGCCCTTCGTCGAATATATCGGCGAAAGGGGTGAATGCGAAGAGACCGTCATCGCCACGCCCCTCACAAAAGAGGGACGTGCGCTACGCACAAGAGACGGCCACTTTATGGCCGTCGAAATCCTTCAAAAAATGAACAGGCCAGGGCTGGTCAACATGTCCTTGGCATCGTAACCCTTCTTCATCTTGAAGAAGGCACAACCGGCAGCCCCCCCTCGGGCTGCCGGTATTTTCGCATAAACATTTCTCAATACAAAACTCTGTTTGAACCCTCCCCTTTATCCCCTCCCTAAAGGGAGGGGTGCACTGATTTGAACCCTCCCCCCCCGTATGCACATGGAGCATATCCACGTCTCCTTGTGTTATGGTGAGGGAAAACAGCCCGTGATGGTTCGTGACGATGTCTCCTTGTGTCATATTGAGGAGACATCCCTCACCATGACACGGGCTGATGTCACGAAGTACGATACAAGGAATTGCGTGACGCTCTTCTTGGATACGAGATATACTTTCACCTATCTGCCCGCGTAGCTCAATTGGGTCGAGTCAGCCCATGGCTGACGAGCACATAAAGGAATTGCGTGACGCTCTTCTTGGATACGAGATATACTTTCACCTATCTGCCCGCGTAGCTCAATTGGATAGAGCGTCTGGCTTCGGACCAGAAGGTTGAGGGTTCAAGTCCTTCCGCGGGTACCACACATCTTCGCCCGACGGTGTATATCGCTGAATGTAGTAGACGGCCATAATATAACCGATATGTGAGAATGCTTGAGGGTAATTGCCAAGATATTCTCCCGTTTTCGGATCAATCTCTTCGGCAATGAGGCCGTGGCTGGGGATATGTTTACCGAATTCCGCAAAGTATTCTTGTGCTTTTTTATGCTCCCCAATCGCAGCCAGCGCCGCTATGTACCAGAACGTGCACAGAATGAATGCCCCTTCCTTTCCCTCAAGCCCGTCTTCATTTTGATAGCGATAGATATAAATTTTTTCTTTGCACAGTTCTTCACACGTGCTCGCAATAACTTTCTTTGTACCCTCATCGTGTCTATCAAGAAAATGCAGCAGCACAAAAAGAAAATTCGTCGCATCCTGGGCATGGGATTCCGGTGACTGCAAAAATGTACACCGGGCTTTATCATGGCAATTTTCCCACACCCATGTGGCAATCTCATCACGCAAACCCTCCCATTTTTTGCGGATGTCATCCGGTATCTGAAGTTCTTCCGCCATCCGCAGCGCACGATCCACACCCACCCATGCCATGACTTTCCCATATGTATGGTGACGCAGCTCGTTACGCACTTCCCAAATGCCACTGTCTTTTTCTTGCCAATGCTCTGCAATCTTTCGCACAAGCAAGCGCACAACAGATTTTCCTCGAGAAGAAATCGGTACGCCCAATTTCATCATAAAATAATATGCATCGATGACCGAGCCATAAATGTCCAATTGTTTTTGTCCTGCAGCCCCATTCCCGATACGCACCGGCTTCGATTTTTGATATCCCCGCAAGTGCGGCAACGTGAATTCCCGCTGCACCCTCTCACCCCATACCGTGTACATGATTGCAATATCCACGGAACAATTCTCATCCTCACATTCGCGAAATCCTTCGGAAATTTCCTCAATAAAGTGAAAAAATTTTTTCGCTTCATCGCTGTATCCCAGAACAAACAGTGCGTAGAGCGTGAATGTTGCATCCCGAAGCCATACATAACGATAATCCCAATTGCGAACACCACCAATATCTTCCGGTAACGATGTGGTCGGCGCCGCGATAATCGCGCCCGTTGGATAAAACTGCATGAGTTTTAATGTGATGGCGGAGCGAATAAGCTCTGCCCGGCAGAAATCGAAAAATGTACCCTTCATAACCCACTGCCGCCAAAAATCCCGAGTTTCCTGTTCCAGGTCACGCTTTTGAAAACGCAAACGAGTTTCGAAAGAATGCTCGACAATGATCGATTTGGATTCTCCTTCTTTCACCATAAAAGAAATATCCATAGAAGTCCCGTCAGCTTTACGTCGTACTTTTGCGTCTTCGGGCAAATGAAGCCACAAATTGCGTTCACCCAGTCGCGCATAGAAGATATGACTGCTTTTTTTACGTATTCTGACCCGCTGGCGTGCATACTGCACACGGGGTTGGAAAGAGAATTTCACTGTCGATTCTCCCCTTGTCCCCACCACCTTACGAACAAGAAAATGCGGAATAACATCAACGGAAGCTTGGGGTAATAAAAAATCACGAACAATGAACGAGGATGTTTTTCCTGCACATGTTGTCTCCACAATGGCCGTCTCGGGGATGTATTCTGTATTCGATGTATATCCTTTTTGTAATTCGATGGAAAACTTCCCTCCCCTCTCTTCATCAAGGATGGCTGCAAAAACACTGGGAGAATCCATGTGTGGAAGGCACAACCAATCAATGGAACCGGTATTCGATACCAATGCCGTGGTATGCATATCGCCAATCAGAAAATAATCCTTTATGGAAGACATGATGAGGTGACGCGAGGGATTGTAGAGAAGAAGAGTGGTGAAGCAAGCAAAATTTAGCGGTGTCGCTCTCTTCTTCCCATGCATAAAAAAAACGACACCGGTTCGGCGTCGCTTTTTTTCTGTATCGCTACGAATTATTTCCTCCTCTTCGCCTTCCTTGCCGGTGCCTTTCGCTTTTTATGAGCACCCGCCCTCTTCACAGACTTCCTTGCTGTCTTTCTTTTTGCAGATTTCTTCACTGCTTTCTTTCTTTTCTTAGGCATATGAATAAAGGGTAAGAATACAAATACAAGTTTGTATTGTAGAAAATTTACAAAAGAAGAAAAGGATAATTGTGCGGCGTAAATGCGAAAATATTTTCTATTTATCTTATGAACAATTGTTCATTTCTCATCATACATGACGAAGGATGTGTCCCATCTTTTCTTTCTTCGTCTTCAGATACTTCTTCTGCTTGCACGAATGGGGAGGAACTTCAATCGGCACCTGCTCAAGAATATGCAAACCATATCCGTCGAGTCCGATGACTTTTTTCGGATTATTGGTCAGAAGTCGCATCTGTCCGACGCCGACTTCTTTGAGAATCTGTGCGCCGATTCCGTACTCACGCAGATCCATAGGAAACCCCAGACGTTCATTCGCCTCCACTGTATCCAGTCCTTCACTCTGCTGAAGAGCATAGGCGCGAATTTTATTCGCAAGCCCTATGCCGCGTCCTTCCTGACGCATGTAGAGCAGGACGCCGTTCCCCTCCTCTTGTATTCGTTGCATCGCCGCATGCAGTTGCCCGCCACAATCACAATGCAGCGAATGAAAAACATCACCCGTCAGGCACTCCGAATGAACACGAACAAGAGTCGGACGCAACGGCTCCACCGTTCCATAAATCAATGCAACATGGTCCCTCTTCTGAAAAGGATCGCGGAATATTTTCATCTGCCACTCTCCATATGCCGTTTCGAGCGGACTTTCCGCTTCACAAATGACCAATGTTTCATTTTTTCTGCGCCATGCGATGATATCGGCAATGGAAATAATCGGCAGATTGTGAGTATGGGAAAATTTTTTGAGCGCGGGAAGACGCATCATGGATCCGTCATCGTGCATAAGTTCACTGATGACCGCACCTTCCCGCATGCCAGCCATACGACAGAGATCCGTGCTCGCTTCGGTATGACCGGCGCGCACGAGGACGCCGCCGTCTTTCGCACAAAGAGGAAAGACATGACCGGGACGCGTAAGATCGGACGGCTGTGCGGCGGGATCTATCGCCGCGCGAATGGTATGCACCCGATCCGTGGCAGAAATCCCCGTCGATATTCCCTCCGCCGCTTCGATGCTCACCGTGAATGACGTTCCCAATTTCGACGTATTGCGTTCCACCATCGGAGGCAATTCCAATTGATCGGCAATGGTTTTATTCAAAGACAAACAAATCACTCCTCCGGTATAGCGGATCATGAACGCCATCTTTTCGGTATCAATATGCTCCGCACTGCACACAAGATCGCCTTCGTTCTCGCGGGATTCATCGTCCGTGACTATCAGCATGCCGCCGGAGCGAAGAACATGAAGGGCTTTTGGAATGGGAGTAAACATAGAAAAAGGATTCTACACCCTTCTCCTCACTTGCGAAGCCTATTCCAACTGAACGGTGTACTTCTGATTTCCCGTATTCATCGATGTTCTCGCTATCCCTACGTAATACGTACCAGGCGGATAGGCATACGACGCATTGCACTCGGGATTATTAAATCCGTAGAGATCGACGTCTTCCATTGCATAGACCAAGCACTTTGCATCATTGTCCGCGACAAAACGCAACTGCATGTTTGTTTCTTCTTTTACGACGAAAAGGTACCAATCAAAAGTATCATTGGATTCCAGAACCGCAACACGCGGAACGGTGCGTACGAGACCGCGCGCTTCGCGAAAGCCATCATTGCCATCTCCTTGTTCCTCTTGAAGAGAAAGACCATAGCGCGCATCCGCAAATGTAGCACGCAGTTCCAATTGATACGATCCCGGCGCAAGCGCAACGCGCATTTTGCAGGAATTATTCGTTTCCAGCCCCAGATAAAACTCGCTGGAAAATCCCGTCTCTTCCAAACGATACAGACGACAACTGATCTTCTCTACATGAACAGTTGCATATAAAAGAAACGTGCTGTCACGTTGCAAGTCAAAAGTAAAGACGGCGGGTTTCTTTCCATCAAACAGTCCTTCCATGTCCGTCGGAACAGAAATTTTCTGTATTGCCGTCTGTGGCGCAGTCTTCGCATTCGGATCCATCTGCCGCGGCCGATCAGAAGATGTGTCCTCGATAATCTCGGCATTGATGGCATCCTCTTCTTCTGTACTCTCACTCATGCTACTCATGTTCTCCACATGCAACGCATTAAAGATGTATGATGCCGCTTCACCGCGAAGGAGCGGCTGATCCGGAAAAAATCTCGGCCCGTCATGTCCTGCAATCGGAAGAATCCCTTTTGAGAACGCAAGATAGAGATATTTTGTATACCACGCAGACAGAGACACATCCACAAACTTCACCACGCTTCGCGATTCCTCGGTCAATTCTTCCACGGATATTCCAAACACTTCCGCAATCATTTTAATTGACTCCACGCGACTCACCGATTTTTCCGGACGAAAAAGACCGTCGCTGTATCCTTCGACAAAGTGTTGATATGCCGCATCGCATACGTACGGCTCGTACCATCCTCCCGGCTGCACATCCGGGAAACACATGCGCTGAAAGGCATCCGGTTCCCGTCCGGCAGCGTGATAGAGCATCTTGAGCATTTCCGCCCGATTGACATGCTTGTCCGGATAAAAGTTTCCATCGGGATTCCCGTTGATCACCTGTTCCCCGACTAAAAATTCAATATTTTCCTTATGGATGTTTCCAAGCGGAACATCTGGAAAGATTGCCGCAAAAGCCATCGTAGTAACAACGCTTCCGACAACAACGCTTCCGATTTGTAATGCACGTCTGGAGAATTCCGCTTTCATAGCGGAAAAAAGTGTACCGTGGATACTGGAAAAAGGAAAACGAGGAACCCTGGACAAAGCCTCATTTTCCTGATACGCTTGGCTCCCTCGCGCCGCTTGTCGGCGGGATTTTCGTATAGAAAAATATCCCTATGCCTTGAACATCTCCCCTATCACCCATTACCTCTATTCTATGGAAAACATCATTGTCAAAGGCGCCAAGATGCATAATCTGAAAAATATCGACGTCACTATTCCTCGAAACACGCTTACCGTTGTTACAGGTCTTTCGGGATCGGGCAAATCATCCCTCGCATTCGATACGATCTTTGCGGAAGGGCAACGACGCTACGTAGAGAGCCTTTCTGCCTATGCGAGACAATTCATCGCACAGATGGATAAACCAGATGTGGAAAGCATCGAAGGACTTTCCCCCGCGATTTCCATCGACCAGAAAACCGCTCCCAGAAATCCACGATCCACCGTGGGAACCGTCACCGAACTGTACGATTACATGCGACTCTTCTGGGCAAAAATCGGCAATGTGCATTGCACGGAATGCAATCATCTTCTCCAGAGACAATCTGCAACCAAGATTGTGGATATCATCGCCTCGCTTCCCGAAGGGACAAAAATCATGCTTCTTTCTCCCATTGTGGACAATCGGAAAGGAGAACATGCAAAAATACTCACGAATATCAAGCGCGAGGGATTCGTTCGCATGCGCATCGATGGAGAAATCGTTACCGTCGACGAAGACATCATGCTTGATCCAAAAAAAGCACACACGATCGACATCGTCGTTGACCGAATGGTGATCAGGAATATGCAGGTACAGGAAAAAGGAGACAGCACGCCGGAACGATCGCGACTTGCGGATTCCGTGGAACTCTGTTTGAAAAAAGGAGAAGGCACGCTCTTTCTTCTCGATATCGATACTGGAAAGGAGCAGCGTTTTTCAGAACATTTCGTCTGTCCACAGCATCCGTTGAATGAGATTGCTGAACTGGAACCGCGACAGTTTTCCTTCAATTCTCCTCATGGCGCCTGCGGGGAATGTCACGGACTGGGATCCATTTTACAGGTGGATGAATCACTCATTATTCCCAATGTGGCTCTCTCGCTTGCCGAAGGCGCCATTCACCCGTGGGCAACATCCGCAAGCCGCATGAATTTCATGCTACATGTTCTTGAAGCACTTGCCGAGACGTTGCGATTTTCCATGGATACTCCATGGGAGAAATTACAACAGGAACATCGGAATGCCATCCTCTATGGTCATCATACCGTTCTCTCGGTGCACATGCCGGAACAAGACAGCACGTACCAAATGCGCTTTGAAGGCGTTGTCGAAAATCTGAAACGGCGTCATGCGGATACGGAAAGCAGTTACATGCGCAGTCAAATTGAAGAATATATGCTGGAACTTCCCTGCCGCACCTGTGAAGGCCGGCGATTGAAGAAGTACGTTCTCGGCGTCACCGTCGGCGGAAAAAACATCATCGAAGCAACGGATTTGAGCGTGGATGAAGCTAAAAAGTTTTTCGATAGTCTTGTGTCGGAGAGCCACATATCACAACATGAATATGATATTATCAAAAAGGTGTTGCAAGAAATCCTTGCGCGACTCTCCTTCCTGCAGAATGTGGGGCTCAATTATCTCACACTCTCACGGGCGGCTAATACGCTCTCCGGTGGAGAAGCACAACGGATTCGTCTGGCGACGCAAATCGGCTCCGCACTTCAGGGTGTGCTCTATGTCCTCGATGAACCGAGTATCGGACTGCATCAAAAAGACAACGCGCGCCTGATCAAAACACTGCATCACTTGCGCAACATCGGCAATACCGTGATCGTCGTGGAACACGATGAAGACACCATCCGCTGTGCAGATCATATTCTCGAAATCGGACCCGGCGCGGGAAAATACGGAGGAGAAGTTATCGCGGAAGGAACATTTGATGTATTTTCTAAGAATACGCAATCCATTACGGCCCAATATCTTAGCGGAAAACAATCGATCCATATTCCGAAGAAACGACGAAAAGGGAATGGCGCATCCATTGTGATCCGCGATGCGTATCATCATAATCTGCAACACATTGATGTAACGCTTCCGCTCGGAACATTCATTGGCGTTTCGGGTGTGTCCGGTTCCGGAAAATCGAGCCTTGTGCACGGCATTTTAGCTCCGGAATTACTGCGAAACCTGAACAAGGCACACACCAAACCACAACATGTCGGCAGTATCGAGGGTCTGAATCACCTCGATAAAGCAATCGTCATCGATCAATCTCCCATTGGCCGAACGCCGCGCAGTAATCCGGCAACATATACTGGTGTCTTTACGGATATTCGCGATCTCTTTTCGAGTACGCCGGAAGCAAAACTCCGCGGATACAAACCCGGACGTTTCAGCTTTAATCTCAAAGGCGGCCGATGTGAGGAGTGCGAAGGAGACGGCATGAAACGTATCGAGATGCATTTCCTTTCCGATGTGTTTGTCACTTGCGAACTCTGCCATGGAAAACGATACAACCGTGAAACACTCGAAGTCACCTATAAAGGAAAGAACATTGCTGAAGTGCTTGATATGACCGTCGCCGAAGCATTCACTTTTTTCTCCTCGATTCCCATCATTAAAAAAAAGCTCCAAACCCTCGAAGATGTGGGGCTGGGATATCTGCACTTGGGACAAAGCGCGACGACACTTTCCGGTGGCGAAGCACAACGCATAAAACTTTCGACAGAACTCCTCAAGCGTGCAACCGGACAAACATTCTACATTCTCGATGAGCCGACCACCGGACTGCACTTTGACGACATCAAGCGGCTTCTGAAAGTATTGCAATGTCTTGTAGACAGAGGAAACTCGGTGCTCGTGATCGAACACAATCTGGATGTTCTGAAATCCGTCGATTATCTTGTCGATCTCGGTCCCGACGGCGGCATCGGCGGAGGAAAAATCGTTGCCACGGGAACTCCGGAAGAAGTGGCAAAGGTGACTGAAAGCTACACGGGACAGTATTTGAAGAACATCGTATCAATGTCTCATGCATAGGTTCAGATATATATTGCCCTTCTTTAGAATCTTTTCTTTTTTCTACTTTCGCCTTCATCCTCGCTTCCTCGTAGGGCACCCCTCCCTCCCCTCATCACCGTCCCTCGCAAGGCACCCCTCCCATAGGGAGGGGGTAGGGGGAGGGGATTGTCCTTTTGCTATACTTTCCACCCTACCCTCCCCCTGCGGGGGAGGTGTTTTGCAGATCAGGACGCGCACGAAGGCTCGTGCGCTGGGGGATAAAATGATCATTCACCTTCATGGCATCATTCGCTTGCGCTCTCTATGCATCGGTGCGTCCAGCGTACGATCCTTCGTGCGCTGGAGATGGACTAATACATTTTATTTTCACTATACCCATTATCAATTTATACTCGCCCAATGTTCTTACTCGACCCCGAGATTTTCTTTTGGGACATCGCAATACTATCGATGATGGCATTTGGCCTGACGATAAACTTCATTTGCTTTTTCTGGATAAAAAAACACTGCGCTGCTCCATTCGCAAAACGATTCTTCCTTGGCTTCCTTGGCTTCCTTGGACTCTTGGGTTTCCTCACCGTTGCCTACGGTTCCTTCATCGAGCCGCAGATCATTACCATCACACAACATTCGATCACGCTTCCCGCAACAAATGAACTTCGCATCGTTGTCCTGTCTGATTTTCATGTCGGTCCGTATAAAGATGCTGCGTTTGTCAGACGTGTTGTGCAGCGTGTGAACATGCTTTATCCCGATCTTATCCTCCTCACCGGAGATTTCATTTACGGAAAAACCTCACAGACAAGCGACCTTCTTCCGCTAGGAGATCTGCGAGCATCACTCGGTATTTTTGCCGTGACGGGCAATCACGATGCCGGACAGTCTCTCTCTTTTCTGCGTCAACCAATAAAGAATGAAGATCGACGCGCCGAAATCATGGACATGTTTGAAGGTATGGATATCCCCGTTCTCCATAATGAACATCGTATCGTCACACTCCCAAACGGTTCGCTTGCCATCGCCGGCATTACCGATCTTTGGACAGGAGAAGCAGACATCGAACGTGCTTTGAATGGCATTGAGCCTACGACGCCGACGATTCTTCTTTCCCACAATCCCGATGTCGTGCTTCATGAAGAAAGCCATACCGCCGATCTCATTGTCAGCGGCCACGCGCACGGCGGACAAATTCGCCTTCCATTTCAGAAAATGTTTTCCATAGATACCAAATTGACAAAGACACTTCAGCTTGCCATCACTCGCGGCGTAGGAGAATCACTCGCACGAGCGCGACTCTTTGCATGGCCGGAGATACTCGTATTAGACGTAAATAGCATGTAGCTCTGGAGTGTGAAAATCTCCAGAGCATACATGCGAACATTGTCATATATTTCTCGTGCAGGAAGATTTTCGATATCTTGCTTTGTAAACCATTTCATCTCTTCTGCCTCATGTTCATTCATATTCAAAACCTGATCGATATTGATCGGTCGCGCAAGGAATACGAAATCCATATGTTGATGCGCGGTCTCGCCTCGCTCTTCGCTTGCGGGAATATTTTCGAGAAGCATCGTGAATGGTTTTTTCAGCATGCGTCCTTCATTCTCCGTATTCACAAACACATTCGCTTGGGCGTCACCAATAATATCAACATCGAGTCCGGTTTCTTCTTCGCATTCTCGTTTTGCCGTTTCTTCGGGAAGTTCATTCGGTTCCATGTGTCCGCCGGGAGGCATCCATCGTTGTAATCGTTTGTGCCATAAAAATAATGTTCTTTGCGGTTTCTCTTTTCGTATATCAATGACGAAAGCAGTCGCGGTAAAATGACAATCCATCGTTTCAATTCTCAACTTTTTTTTGACAATCATCAACCCCATATGCAGATCTTCCTCTATTGCACTCTCGATACCTTCTTCACCCCCGGCACTTGCAGTAAAGCATCGAAGAGATCACTGAACTGCTCAAAATCGTCCATCGAAAGCCAAATCTTATAGAGTCCGCCCTTTTTTGGAAGAGAATACGCGGTGAAGCTGGACATGTTGATATTGCGATCGGCAAAACATCGTGTGATTTCATGCACGATGCCCGGACGATCATCGGAGGAAATGTCGAGTTGAAGCATTGTGGATCGCGCATGCAGCACCAGTACATGCGGACGTACGATGAGGAGTGCCAGGAAACGAGTCGCCCATGTTGGAGGATGTTTTAGAATTCGATCATAGGTATACATGACATCTTTTACAGGACGATACCCCGCGCCGATATCTCGAAGAAGAACAGAAAAATTTTCAACATGACTCTGCTCACAGAGTGCACGTTGCATGCATTGCGCATGAAATAACAACCACGCAGGCAAACGATGCTTCTGACATTCGTTGGTAAGCAGCAGACGTCCTTCTGCAAGGAGTTCATTCTGCGGAAGATCCTGCGCTTTTTCCTGCAAAGCCGTACGTGCATCTCCTGTGGATGCGCGCTGCCTCCAGAGTGCGCGAAATTCTTCGGGCATATCTTGTGATGACAAAATAAGTTCCACGGTATTTCCGTCATATAACGGATGTGTCACTTCTTGTTCCTGACCATTGACACGCATGCCCGTAAGTCGCGCAAAGAAATCGGGATTCAGCGCAAATGCAAGATCGATGCCATTCGATCCCGACGGCAATGTGACAATTTCTCCTGCAGGGGTGAAGACGGATACTTTTTCTTTGAGCACATCATTTTTCAGTTCCATCATGTACTGATCATGGGGGATAAAACGCTGATGCAAACTGTTGAGTGCACGATAGAGATTGTTTTCCTTGTCCTTCATCCATGATGAATATTTGCGCATCTCTGCATATTCAAGCATCGATTTCGTTTGAATACGCAATCGCACCTGATGGTTATGGGACAGAAACACCGTCGTATGGAGCGCCTGATATCCATTCGTGAGCGGCTGGCCGATACAATCCCGAAATGACGCCGACTTGAACGGCACATGCTGATGAATATCAGCAAGAATCGCGTAACAGATCTCTAAAGAGGCATGCGCATCTTTTGGAACAATCGAAATGGAATCGAGAAGAGAACTTTCTTCAAGAATTTCACTGTCAGAATCACATCGAAGGAAGAGTTCATAATCGGTCATCCGGGTGAGCGTCGTATCAATAGGCACGGAGACAAAAGAATGAAGTGAATGACAGAATTCCCTGCGAGCAGTAAGCAGACGTTCACGATGTTCATTGACATGCCTCTGCCACTGTATTGCCCGATCTTCATATGCAAGAGGAAAGCAACGCTCTTCGAAACATCTCTTCATCCACCACAGACCCATCAGCCGCGCAAAAGGCACATAGATATCCAGTGTCTCACTCGCAATGCGCTTCTGCTTTTCGAGAGAAAACACTTCGAGCGTCTCAACATTATGCAGTCGGTCGGCAAGCTTGATCATGATGACGCGCAAATCTTCGCTCGCCGCGAGAAGCATTTTGCGAAGCGACGCAATCTGACGCTGCGATCGCCTGCCTTCATACTGTAACTTTGTCAGCTTTGTAACGGCATCCACAAGCTTCATGACCTCCGTCCCAAATGCCCGTTCAATCTCTTCGAGCGTCGCACATTCATCTTCAACCGTATCATGGCAAAGTCCGGCAATAAGTGTGTTTTTCCCGCATTCCAACTTTGCCAAATAATTCGCCGCTGCAATCGGATGATCAACATATGGCTCTCCGGATTTCCGCATTTGTCCTTCATGCCAAATTTTGACAGTTTCAAGTGCTTTCTCCACTTCATGACGATCATTCGCATCAAGATACGCAAGTGACTCCCGGAAACGCTCTTCGATGGGGCTCATAAGCGAGAATTTTATCAGAATGGCTTTCTGAAGGGAAAGACGAGTTATTGGGTTATTGATTGAGTTATTGTAACGTAGTAACTCCTCACACTCCCATGTCCTTTGATCCTGTCTCTCCTCATCAATCTTTTTCCGCTCTGGAACGCGGAATCCTCGAGTATTGGAACGAAAATGACACATTCCGGCAAAGCTTGAAACAGCGACTGAACGCGCAGCAATTCAGCTTTTATGACGGGCCGCCGTTTGCGACAGGGCTCCCCCACTACGGGCATCTTCTTGCAGGAACGGTGAAAGACGTCATTCCACGTTATCAAACCATGCGCGGAAAATATGTGGAACGTCATTTCGGGTGGGACTGTCATGGTCTTCCCATCGAAAATCTCATCGAAAAAGAGCACAATATTAAAGGAAAGCAGGAAATCGAAGAAAAAGGCATCCGATGGTTTAACGAACTGTGTCGTGGATCGGTACAACGATACACAAAGCAGTGGCGTACTACGGTCGAGCGTATGGGTCGATGGGTTGACATGGATAACGATTACCGAACAATGGACCCGGAGTACATGGAGAGTATCTGGTGGGTATTCGGGCGCCTTTGGGAAAAGAAATTGATCACAGAAGGATATAAGCCGATGCATGTGTGCCCCCGATGCGTCACCCCCTTAAGTAATTTTGAAGTCACGCTGGGATATAAGGAAGTGACAGATATGGGAGTGACGGTGAAGTTTCAGCTGCAGTCTGCTGACCCCCCCTCCCCTGTGTCCCCTCCCTCAGGGAGGGGAGAAATGGAAACATTTCTTTTAGCGTGGACGACGACGCCGTGGACATTGCCTGGAAATGTATTTTTGGCAATTAACCCCACGATCACTTACTTGAAATTCGAGTATAAAAACTATGAGAATCCAAAATTAGATGGCACATACATTGCTTCACAACGATTCTACAATCAACTTGCAGAGAAATTTTACGCTGGCAGTGGTCGAATAGATCACAATGACAATATCCCATCTATCACAGAATACTATGTCAGTGACCCAATACCAATCGAAGCAAACGATCTACTTGGCCTCACGTACAAACCCCTCTTCCCCTATTTCGCTGACCAGTACAGAGATGCTGCATTCCGCATTGTCGAAGGAGATTTCGTCACAACGGATGAGGGAACGGGCATTGTGCATATTGCTCCCGGATTTGGCGCTGACGACTATCATATTTGGGAAAAGGAAACTTTGCAGGGCAAAAGTAAAGATCGAGGGGAAGACCTTCCTTTACTCCAACACGTGACGATGGAAGGTCGCTTCACAGAAATGGTGACAGACTTCGCAGGACTCGATGTAAAACCGAAAGATGATCCGACGAAGACAGACAAGAAAATAGTAGAACATCTTGAAAAACATGATCACATTTTTTGTACAGAAAAGGTAAAACACAGTTACCCCCACTGCTGGCGCTGCGACTCCCCTCTTCTCAATTACGCAACGAGTTCGTGGTTCGTAACCGTCGAGAATATCAAAGAAAAACTCCTGACGAATAACAAGAAGACACAATGGGTTCCAGAGCACATTCGTGATGGACGATTTGGCGTTTGGCTTTCGAACGCGAAAGATTGGGCAATCTCACGAAACAGATATTGGGGAACACCGCTCCCTATTTGGAGAACGGAAGATGAAGAAGAGACTGTCGTCATCACCGGCCGTGATGAACTCATGCAATACTGCACGGATCGCTTCACAAAAGTTACTGTGCTGCGACACGGAGAGAGTGAAGGAAATGTGAATACGATGTATCAGAGCTCTTGCCCGGGAACAGATTTAACGGAACATGGGAAGCAACAAGCACAAAACGCCGCCGCGTTCTTATCGGCAGGAAACCTGCAACCTCGCGTCATCTACACATCCCCTCTCGCACGCTGCCAACAAACCGCACAGATGATCGCCAAGGAAACAGATGCAAAGATCATCATTGATGAGCGGCTGCGAGAAACACGATTCAACGAATGCGACGGGAAACCCGTGCTTCATGATGAGGAAAAACAATTTCGAAGACTGCGTAAGGCTTCCGCACGAGGAGAAGATGTGACCAGTCCGTGGGAATCATGGACAGATATGCAAGAACGCATTGATGCATTCTTCACCGAGACTCTTCCAAAACACCCGGGTGAACATATCATCGTCGTAAGTCATGGCGATCCGCTTCACAACGTCCGGAAATTTTTTACGCAGGAAGAACCGGGAAAAATCGTCGAGCATCCGATGGCACATTTTGCTTCTCCCAAAGCTTACTTCTGGGATCACACATGCAAAGCACAGATGGATCTGCATCGGGAAAATGTCGATGACATCACATGGACAGAACCCAACGGTAAAGTATTCAGGCGCGTGCCGGAAGTATTCGACTGCTGGTTTGAGAGTGGATCAATGCCCTATTCACAGGAAAATTATCCGTTTTCATATTCATCCTTCTCTTCAGAAAGGAGTGCCCCACGCGGGTTTCCTGCCGATTTCATCGCCGAGAATCTTGATCAAACGCGCGGATGGTTCTATACACTTATCGTTCTCTCTACAGCGCTCTTCGATAAACCGGCTTTCTGGAACTGCATTTGTGGAGGAATAATCCTTGCAGAAGACGGAAAGAAGATGAGTAAGAGTCTGAAGAATTATCCGGACCCAAATGAACTCATGGAGAGACAAGGCGCGGACGCCCTGCGCTTCGCGCTCATGTCCTCTCCCGTCGTTCGTGCACAGTCACTGCGGTTCAGCGAACAGGCGGTGCATGAGGTTATTCAACATACGCTTCTTCCTCTCTGGAACGCCTACAGCTTTTTTGTGACGTACGCGAATGCGGCGGCATTTGAACCGACGTTTAAGCACAGCGCCTCATCTTATCCGCTTGATCAGTGGATCCGCGCGAAGCTGCAGGATCTGACCAATCGCATGACGGAACAACTGGATCACTATGATCTTTCTGCAACATGCAATGAGCTTCATGAAACGATTGATGCACTCACCAACTGGTACATCCGTCTTTCACGCAGGCGTTTTGCCGGAAAAGAAGGAAACGAACGGCAACAACAGGAAGGACTGCAGACACTCTACGATTGTCTCATTCAATTATCACAACTGCTTGCACCGTTCTGTCCATTTATCACCGAAGCTATCTACACAAACCTCTCACAGGAGAAGAACGGTTCCGTGCATTTGACCAATTGGCCAGAGCCGCGCGAACTGACAGACCATGAATCCATACTCCTCGATAAGAACCGCGTCATGCGCTCTGTAGCGTCACTGGGACTGAAAGTCCGTTCAGACGCAAAGATCAAGATTCGCCAACCGCTTGGCATGGCGCGTCTTGCCATCCCGCCGGAGTCCAGAAAAAATTTTTCCAAAGAGGATTTTGCTCTCCTGCGCGATGAACTGAACGTCAAAGAACTGACGCTCGTCGAACATCCCGAAGATCTCGCAAACGCTCTTGCTCTTGTGGATGCGCGGAAAGTCGGCCCGCGACTCGGATCCCGCATACAAGAGATCATCGTTGCCGGAAAAGAAGGCGATTTTGAGATCTGTGATGACGGAAATATTCTCATTCTCGATGAAAAGCTTTCACCCGACGAAGTGGAAATCACCTACAAAGGAAAAGAAGGGAAAAATACCGCCGGCATTCGCGGCATCGTGATCTCCATCGACACAACACTCACGCCAGAATTGCGGCAGGAAGGATATGCGCGTGATCTCATTCGCACCATACAGAAACTGCGGCAGGAATCCGGCCTCTCTTTCACCGATCATATCCGCCTCTCCATCGATGGCGCCGACGAACTTTTGAAATCATTTGGCGACGTCATAGCAGAGGAAACCCGATCCCACCTTGCAGAAAACAGCGGTGAAAAACATACGGTGAAGGTTGGGGAAACAGATGTTACAATCCGTTTTGAAAACATGAAAACACCCTCTTCATAACTATCAATGTCCCCGTTGACTCGCATTCTCCTTCGTTTCATTCTCACCACGATCTTCGTGTGGTTTATGTCACAGCACCTCGGTCAGTATTTCGTAGTAACCGGCGGCATGCCGGCAACCGTTCTTTTGGGGCTCATCTTTACAATCGCCCATAAACTTCTCCATCCTCTTCTCTATCTCATTACTCTCCCCCTGCGGCTCTTTGCCACGCTCGTTGCAATTTTTCTGATCAATGGACTGCTGATAAGCATCGTGGTGGAGATCATCAAATTCCTCGACCCCTCACTCATCACTTTGCATATTTCCGGCGGATTTATCGGCTGGATCGCGGTTATTCTTCTTTTTGGCCTTGTACACTGGTTGATGAAAATTCTTGTAAAATAGACAAAAAATGTTGCATAAAAATGTTGCATAAAAAATATAAAAGTGCTCTAATGAACATCTATGTCAAAAAGGGGATTTACGACAATCGTACGGTCATCGACAAATCGCCCACCTGAACAAGGAGATGACAACATGGGTGATTACCTCTCTCACATAGCAAAATATCCTCTGCTTTCACGAGAGCAAGAACAGGAAATCGCCCGCACGATTACTGAACGCCGTCAGATGTTCCAAAACAGCGTACTCTGTTCCTTCTTTGGAGCACATACTGCATGCCAGATCATTCAACAATCTCTCGATACTCCGCGCATAAACAGACCGTCTGTTTTTCAAATCAATCGCCTCAACGAGGATGTGGCGCAGCAGAGAAAAAAAATCGAAGAACTTCTGCAAAAGCCGACACTCGCTCTCTTTAAAGAATCACCGCTACGCACGTGGGTTTTGGAACAGGTGATCGCAAAAGGAGAAGAGCGACTGGTTTCCTCTGCAATGCAAAGGAAACAAACAACAATCATTGAAGGAACACACGAAACACGAGCCACCCTGCAAAAACAGATGAAAGATATGAAGAAACAGAGAAAATCCTATAGGCAAGCAGTGAATACTCTCGCCAACCATAACCTTCGTCTCGTGGTCTCGGTTGCCAAAAAATACATGGGTCGCGGGCTCTCATTTGCCGATTGTATTCAGGAAGGCAATGACGGTCTTCTCTATGCCGCGGATGGATTTAATCCACATCTTCAGAATAGATTCAGCACATATGCCGTATGGTGGATTCATAATCGGATAAAACGCTCCTTGGAATTTACATCACGCATCATTCACATCCCCCCGCAGGTGCAGAAAAAAGCATGGGCAGGACATCATGGCGTCATTGCACCACGGTGCATGACCAATATTCTGTCTAAAAACACCGGTAGTGAAGAAACATCATTCAATGAAGAAACACCATTGATCAGCACCATGGCCATGGTAGAAGATACTGATTACATGCACATGGCAGAATTACATGACCTATTCGATGCGGCTCTTTTGAACGTTGATCTTCGTACACGAAATATCATACGCGCCAAATTCGGACTCGATGACAGCAGCCCCAAAACACTCGAGACAATCGCTCAAGAATTTGACATCACCAAAGAACGCGTACGACAAATCTTGATGAGAGGAATAGAAAAATTGAAAAAAACGCGATACAGAGAACAGCTTCTGCAATTTTTGGAGTAATCTGTGCTTTGGTGAGGGATCAGTTCGTCTCATGGTGAGGGATGTCTCCTCAATATGACACAAGGGGAGCGTCCAGCGTACGATTCTTCGTGCGCTGGAGTACGATTCTTCGTGCGCGTCAGCCCGTGTCATGGTGAGGGATTTTGCGCAAGCAAAATCGTCATAAACCATCATGGGATGACGTCACGAAGGATCGAAGAACATTCAGTGGAAAGTATAGCAAAAGGACAATCCCCTCCCCCTAACCCCTCCCTATGGGAGGGGTGACTTGCGAGGGACGGTGATGAGTTGTGTCTCTACAAAACACCTCCCCCGTAGGGGGAGGGTAGGGAGGGGGGATTCAGTCATACTCTATGCGAAGCACCAGCCGGATACGTTCAAGAATGCCATCGATATTGTTTAGTGTTTCTTTGTGACCAATGTGAAGAATAGTAAGTCCTTTCTGTCGAAGAAACGCATCACGCTTCGCGTCTTTCTCCTGTGTATCATCATGAGAATGTCCATCAATCTCAATAACAAAATCTTTCTTCACACAGAGAAAATCCAATACATATGGTCCAAAGGGGACTTGTCTACGAAAACGCAGTCCGAAGAATTGCTTTCGCCGAAGCTTGCTCCACAGTAATTTTTCTGCGGGATTTCCATCACTTCGAATATTTCTTGCAAAAGCAATTTTCTCTGTAGATGTTTTTGTACGCACATGAAGCATATCCACTATTGATAGAAGAACATTCAGTGGAAAGTATAGCAAAAGGACAATCCCCTCCCCCTAACCCCTCCCTATGGGAGGGGTGACTTGCGAGGGGCGGAGATGAGGGGAGGGAGGCGTGACTTGCGAGGGAGAAGTACCGTGCAAAGACCAATGAAATTCAAAGAGTGCCATGATGGATGGACTGATACTTCATTTTACCAAGATACCAAGATGGTGTCGGCAATTTTTTGAACACGACCTGCGCTCCGTATGATCAAAACACTTCGCGCAAATGAATTGATTCTTTTCACATTTCGCACACACGATTTCCCTGTCCCCCGGATCACCGCAATGAGGACAAACATGGAAGCGCTCTGAAGGTTTCAGTTCCTGATCAACCGCAACGCGATGATCAAAAACAAAACATTCCCCTTTAAATTTCCTGTATGGGAATGTTTTGAGATACGCAAGGATTCCGCCGTCGAGTTGGTAGACGTGCTCATATCCCTGTTTTTCCATTTCGAGCGACGCCTTCTCGCAACGAATGCCGCCGGTGCAGTACAAAAGAATCCTCTTGTCTTTCGGCAGATTCGCCTGCTTCATGAGCCTTGGAAACTCATGAAATTCTTTTACTTTCAGATCCATCGCTCCCTCGAATGTGCCGATCTCTGTTTCGTAGTCATTGCGCAGATCGATCACAAGAACGTCATCTTCCTCCATCATCCGATCCCACCGTTCAGGGGAGAGATGATGATACTTTCCCGTCGGCCGCACGTCTGGCTTCTTGAGGTTGACGATCTCTTCGCGAATCTTCACGAACCATCGCGGAAAAATCACAGTATTCGCCTCACTGTCTTTGAATGTGATCTCTCCAAAATATTTTTCGAGGAGTTCCTTCCATTCGCAAATACACTCCGATTTTCCAGACACCGTCCCATTGATCCCTTCCTCCGCCAGAAGCACCAAGCCCCGCATGTCTCGTTCTTTGCCAAATTTCATCAGTTTTTCCTGTATAATCGGCAAATCCTTCGGCTGGATCGCGATGAATTTATAGAAAGCGGTAATAGAGAGTACATACATGGCATGGTATAGTACTCTTAGGCGTTCGTTCACACCACTGGTCGTGCCACGTGGTCGCAAAACGACTTTACGTGGGGATGACAGGCTTCGACAGTGTGATTCTGTATGCGTCTGCTTCTGTTCGGGATGGTAACGGTTCCCGATACCCACTGTTACAACGAACAATTGCAACAGCAAAAGTTCCCGCTATCTTCAAGGACGCATTTGCAAACTTCCGCACTCCGGAATTTGCTCCTGCCCTTGCAGTGGCATAAGTCCGCCTTTTGCGCGGACACGTTCCTCCTCCGATCCTCACTACGAGGATGGGGCGTCATTCGTGAGGTGATCCCACAGTTGATGCGATCTGGGATGACATTGAGCATCAATCCTCTTTTGCTTTCTTCGTCCGCTTCTAAGGCAAAAGCGATCTGAAATGGACACGACAGTACGAGCACCGTATACACACATTGGACGCGGGTTCAACTCCCGCCATCTCCACCACTCGTGAACTATCACTTTCAGCTTCCTTGCAAAGCGCAAACAGAAGCGAAAAAGTCGTGGTTTCATAACCCACACCCTTTCGATACGGCAAACGCTCAGTGAAGACGAGCTTCGGCACGAGCCGTTGTTCGTATAGATTGTCGCTGTGCCACAGTTTTGAGGGGTCATTGATGAAATCGAAGACGAGATCGGTAGCGGTTTCAAATCTGATGCCGCCTGTCTTGGGTTTGTTGAGGCTGGCTTCGAGTGACAGTCGCTCCTGCTCCATGTCTTCGATGCGTGCCTCATAGCGGCTGATGACCGTCTCGCTGTTTGTCTTCTCGACGCGCTCACAGAGTTTCTCGATGCTCTCATCGAGTTCTTTCACGCGTTCCTGACGCTTCTCTTTGACCTGCTCCACACCGCCCTGCTCGGTGTTCCACACGTCTAGCACAATCGCTTTCGTGAGTGCCAAAATCTGCGGCTGCGGTTTCATCTTCGTCAGCAGAGTCGCAAAGTCATCTTCGATGTCCTTTTTCTTCACGCTTTTGTTGTGCATCAAACAGCCTTTGGTCTGACATCGGTAGTACGCGTATGTCCCGTTCCTGCCAGTGCTCCAACTGGCCGTGTACGACTCTCGACAAGAGGCACAGAGAGCGAACCCGCGTAGCGGGAAATCCTTGTTCAAATCCTTCCTTTGAGGAGCCTTTGCTTTGCCACTGAGACGCTCCTGAATCCGCTCGAAGGTATCGAGGTCGATAAACCCCTGATGGTGCGCCTTGCGCCTTGTAATGCCCCATAGAGGATATTCGATGTACCCCGCATACAGGATGCGGGTCAGGAGGCGTTTTACCTGTTCGAGATTGACCCGTTTCGGCTGCTTTCGATGGAAGAAGCTACGGGACTCCAAGAAATGCATGACATCTGTCTGTTCGAACAGCCGACCACTGGCGAAGCCCTCAAGGGCTTCTTTGATAATACTTGCATTTGGTTCATCTGCGATGATGATTTTCCCATGTGCAGGGTCTTTGACGTAGCGGAAGCCCGGTGGCACATCGAAACACCAGTACCCTCTTTCAAGTCTCGCCTTCATGTTGGCGATGACCTTGATCTTGTTCTCGCCCCTCCACATTTCCGAGTATCCCGCGATGACTGTCTCTATGAACCTACCAGTCGGAGTATTTTCCAACTTGTGCGAGATGCACTCCAACCGCGCATTGCGGGAGTGAATAGCCTTCTTCAGCTCAAAGTGAGCGATCACGTCTCTCGCCCATCGTGAGAGGTCGTCCACGACAACGACGATCTGGGGGGCATACAGTGGTCTTTCTTCGAGAAAGGTAAGAAGTTCTTGGATGCCCGGACGGTCAAGTAATCCACCTGACACGCCTTCGTCTTTGAAGACTCGTTCTAGATCATAATCCTTCATCTTGCTGTACTCCTTTCCTCTCGATTCCTGAGCATCAAGCCCATGCCCTTCTTTTACCTGACGAGGTGAGGAAACTCGACAATAGATGACGGCGGGGAGCTTCATTGGGCATTTTGCGAAACAAACCCATTTTCATGCTGCACGTCCACAGCAAGCGGTGCAGTTATGACCTCCCCCTTCCTCATACGCTGAATCCTTTCCAATTCATGCATCGCTTTGTAGAGTCTGTTCTCTATGCTCGTCTCGTAACGATTATATACACCGTACAGACGTTCAACGTACTCGAACTTCAATACGGGCTTGTACCCTTTATCACTCTCCATGACCGCATCTAAGTCAAACTCTCCAGGATTGAGCCGCGACAAGATATATTCCTTCTCCGCCTTACCCGCTCGATACAGGCGAAGATAGTAAATTGCGATACGTTCTACAAGGATTTCTTCGAGAGCTGTTTCAGGTCGGAGTTCCTCAAATACCTGATTCAGATAGTGTTCGTAAACTCCTTTCTCATAGTCCGAGATAAGGTTAGAAAGGATTCCGTGCTTCCGTGCATTGAAGCGTATAGAGGCTTTGCCACGCTCTGTCTTTACGCCACCGAGCTTGGCATTCTCTCGATTTGCTTCGAGCTGTGCTGGTGAGATGTTATTGGTCATTGTCAGTGAAGTGAGGAGCTAAAACTGCTTGCGAGATGGCATAGAGCGCATCACGGAGTTCTTCGATTTGCTTGTCCGATAATGGAAGGTCTTTGAGATAGATTCTGCATTGTTCAATCGTGAGCATTGGAACGAACGGCCTTCGACTTCGGTTTGTCCGATGATCGAAGTGGTTCTGTAGAAGAGGCTCGGAGGTTTTCCGTAGCTTTGGAAGCAGGCTTGGTCTTTACCGTGCGCTTGATTGAGACAATTTTGCCAGTGGCTGTCTTTAATTGAATGTCCTGATATTCAGCATCCTTCAGGAGATCAATCAGTCGTTTTTGAGCATCTATAGTTTGCGTCGCTTCAATAAGGACTATTTCACCGTTATTCATTTTTACGCCTACGCTTTCATATTTTCCGCTTCGCATTTGAAAAAGCACATCTGCTTCTTCTTTAGTCAAGACTTCAAAGTATTGGAGTGCAGGCGAGAAGTCATGATTCTTATATATATTTGAGACAATGGTATTCAGGCTGATACAAATAAAATTATCAAGATAATAAAGACTCATAGTTGTATGAAGCCGTTCCTCTGACATTACAGCGGCTCTCCCATCGGGTAATACCACAAGATATTGACATAACTTCAAAAATACTTCAGAAATAGCAAATTCAAAAAATCTATAGGGAGAGCGATCTGGTTTTCCCCCAAAAAGTTCTTTTTGTGTTACCAGTAGTTTTTCCAGTGGAAAACCAAACTGACGTAATTTGGAAATAATTTGTATCCATATGAGGTCGAGCATACTGAGTTTTCTCCACGAACTATTATTTGTGCGTTCATCTTCGATCAACCCTAAGCTGCTCCAGTGATTGATTGTGCGATAGCTTTGATCGGTATCCTTAATAGTATGTCTTTTTTCGTTCAGTAGATCAGACATGCGGCTATAGTTCTTGCCCTGAACATACGCTGCCCAAGCGAGATCGTAGCCATCGCCGCGACCGATGATTGGCACTTGGAACCTCTCGGATTCCTCTGTGGTCTTGTGATCTGGCATCAGAGCCATAGTACATGAATTGTACCAGTAGGTACAATTCATAACTAACATATGACTTGCTTTTCAAAAGAGCATGATTCAGAAAACGCTTATACCATTCGCCGCCCGCATCAGTTGTTACGACACTGGCTTGTCGTGAGCAGTTTTGCCTTCTGGGAGTCGGAAATCATATAACGATGGGTACGATGTAGAGACGTCAAAGACGATCAAATCAGCGAGCAACAGGATGAGCGAAAGCCACGACCCACACGTTCGGGATGAACTGACGTCGGAGCATCGTGTCGCTCTCATTCCAGTTCAGTTTCTGCGCCTCAGCCTTCGTCAGCACCGTCTCGAACACTCGCTCATCGCTCTTGTTGCCGTACTTGTCAGTCAGCTCCAAGTACGCCGTCACTGTCGCGTTCGCCACTCCCAAATCCTGCGAGTAGAGGGCGCGGTAGTATTCGGCCATATCGCTCTTCATAGCACTGATGGTCATGCTCGCAGTCAGGTTCTCATCCGCGTTGAACTTCACCCAGACCTTGTAGCCCTCGCCTTGCTTCGTTACCTCAGTATCTATGACACGAGTCTTTCCCATGTTCGTCTTCGCGGAGAATGCGGAGGCAATCATCGTCTTGATCTTGTCTTCTGGCGTCTGTAGCTGCTCAACGATAGGAGCTGCATCATTCGACGCGGTAGCGGTCGTCTGAGGGTTTGGGTTCTGTTGTGATGCTGGCGTTTCGGTCGTGACACCAAATAGAAGGAAAAAGACAATCATTGCTCCGCCGAACGTCAAACCAATTTTCTTTCTTGTTGCTTGCCCCTTAAAAAACCGTGAGAAAGTTGTGGGCAGAATCAGACCAACGACCAAAAAGAAAACAGAAAGAAGAAAAAGAAGTAAAAAAATGTCGTCCATTAAATGCATACTAAATTACCAACCTTGGTTTGTAAACCAATAGACACAAACAGACGACAATTAGGGCGTGAAAAACAAGGACATCCGCATAAAGCTGGCAGGACGTATACGGCAGCTACGTGCCAAAAATAGCCTCACGCAGGAAAAGCTGGCGCAAAAGGCTGGATTGAGCTTGTACTACGTTCAAATCCTTGAAGCCCGTGTGCAGAAGAAAAATGCCACAATTATCACTTTGGAAAAGTTGGCATCTGCGTTTGACATGGAAGTTTGGGAATTTCTTAGATTCCCGTAGTAAATCACCTCATTTAATTAACGTAATTGAACGATGCGATTGATGCTTATAATGAGTAAATGAGGAGTATATTTAGCGATATCTTTTCAGAGAACAATGCCTGATATTCCACAAACTCTTGAATTTCTTCACTATAAACGGCTCTTAGAGCCATACATTCGTGGTGAAACGGGTGAAGACCTTGGATTCCTATATCGTGCATCATGGCAGGGTTGGGCTATCAGTATTCAGAAAGAGCATATTCAAAATATGTTATTTGCCGAATGGATTTGCGGGGAGATTTCTAAAAAAGACGAGGCTGGCTTTATTGGAATCGCATCACTGCTCGGAGAAGAACAACATGAATCAGCAAAAAGGTTAGATGTAGTTGCCGATTTAGATCATACGGTTAGGCAGGAAGGGAATATCAATCAGAAATTTCGTGCGCTGCTCGGATACTACAACACCCTGTTTGAGAGTGAATTTAGACTTTGGGCTACCCCTGCTTTTTATCATGGTGTGAAATATGGAAGCTTTAAATCCAAAGCTTCAACAGCATCTGAGTTCTTGCAGGTTTCAGCAGGAACAAAGTTCGATTCACTGAAATCAGTCACCATTCATCTTACAAAAGGAAATCTCGCAGACTTGGCAGGAGATTTTGATAAAGACATTCGCAACGCTGGTGTTGCACATGATTCATATGAGATTAGCGAGGATGATATTTTGATTCTCAAACCAACTGACCCTGTGACAGGGAGACCAAAATCAATCGGGCAAAAGCACTTAAAGGAAAATGAATTGCGAGAACAGCTAAAAGCAGCCGCTAGAACAGTGTGGTCGCTCAAGATGGGTTTTGTACTTTTCCTCATCAACAACCCAAAAACTAGATCAAAATTGAAAAGAACTAAGTCATTTAAGAGGGATGAAATCCTTTCGATCATTGGATCATTTGCATACGACAGATGGTTTGAAATAGACACATTTGAGCTAGATAGGGAGAAAAAGACTTCTATTCTGAAGATTCGCTTGCTTAAAAAAGTCTATAAATCTGAAAGCCAAATGATTTATCTCGGTACGGCTATGAGAAGGGCTGTCGTTCAGAAAGAGCTGAAAGCTAAATACAAAAATACAATGGTTCCCTTGCTTCATCGACTCGTGAACTGCTTCACGTTGGAAGAGCTTCCTCGTCTTCGCTACATAGCTCTCAATGAAAGCGGAGAAGTCATTTCTGAGTTAGAATTTGAGCCAGATGTATTGAAATCATTTTATTCATTACCTACACCCGACAAGCTTGTAGACCCATCAAAAGGTACATGGTCAGATGCAGTCTACGACAGGATTGTTGAAACACCCGTTCAGCCGCATCAAGAAGAATGGTGGAAAAAGATTCTTGCTGCTATGCCGGAAGATGATATGCAATTTAACAAAGAGATGGAAGAAGCAAGGAGCAACCCCATGAAGTTTCTGAAAAAATACCTTCAATAAAATATGACGCCCCGTTCACCATCCTTACCCGTTCCAAAAACACTAGAAGAATCCGTTCAATACTACGGTAGGCTTTTTGCTGAGTGCTCAAAGGGGACACAGGATGTAATGCAAATGTATATGGTGAAAAGAGAGGAAATACGAAAAAAATATCCAACATGGCAAGCGGGTGCAATGGATGAAAAGTTTGATCGAGTTGATGCTAGGATTGGTCTTTTTACTAAACAAATCAACAGTCTCATAACTACAAGTTTTCACCATGTTCTTTATAGTAAAAGTCTTTGTGATCTCACTTGGCTGCAATCGAATATTCACGAAAATTACAGCTCACATCTAGCTGTTATGGAAAAGCAATTTGATAACTGTTTTAAGTTTGCAGCCCAGCAATGTTTTAATTCCATTTTCCATCAAATGGAAAGTTCTTTCCGATTATTTATTAAGAACGTTCATCCGAGCGGAGAAACACTTGCAACAAATAAGTTTCAAAATGTTTACACTGCTCTGTTTGCTCGTCTTGATATTAAAGATCGTGCTGAGCGAATAAATTTGATGCAATTTATGAGTGTGATTAGAAATTCAATGCACAATAATTGGTGCTACATCCCAACGTTGAAACAAGGAGAGACAGCTGCACCAAGGGAATTTGAATACAAGCAGCAAAAATACACTCTGATACCGAACGAATTTATTAGATTCATTACTTGGACAATGATCATGGACTTCGCCAAGGATTTACTCGAAGTCTTTGATGAAATGGTAAACCACCCCGACATAGTCTCGATACCAGAAATCATCGAAGAGAGATTCCCTTCAAATGAGTGAGCCTTAACCATAGTGATTTGATTCTCTTCTGGTGAGAGAAGAACATGCCCCATTACGCAGAAGAAAGAGCAAATCCATGCCTTTCATATATTGGCTTTAGCTGTTCATACAACTCTATAATCATCTGCGGCAGCTGGTTCCAACTTCTCCGAACCGAGTCCACCACGCCCCAAAAAAGAGCTTTTTCGACTCGACAATCATTCTCGGTAAACTCGGACTTGGACCAGTTCATGGCCTTCGGGCATGATGGAATGACCCCCGTATACTGTACACATCAGCCCCACCATTCATCGCCAGCCCTCCACGGTGAAGCCGGACTGGATGCCAAAGACGCCGCCGCCTATCGTTCCACTATTGTCCCCGTACGCTGTACCAGTGGTGGTAAATCTCGTCGTTTCCACGGCCTGTAAATAGTGATAGCCGATCCCAGTGTAAGCATGGAAATCACACGCCGAGGCAAAAAATTCACTAGCGATGCTGTGCACTATCATCGTCGTCTTCGTTCTGTCGATAGCTGTCGCACTATCTACGGCTATTGCAGCGATGTATTCCCCCGTGTTTGTGATGTGTGCTTTCGCTTTCATCTGTCCGCGAATGTCCAGACCGATCAAAAACTCGTGTTTCCAGGCGGCGTTGCCGCCATCGACCGCCGACCACGTTCCATTGCCAGCGTCGGTCCAGCTATCGGTTGAGTCGTTTCTATAATCCTTGAACTGCACCGGGTTGTACATGTTCCACACGAACCGCTTGGTGTAACTGTCTTCCGTCGTGTTCGTGCCACTGGCCCGGATGGTGCCCAGGTAGAGCTTCGTCGCATCGCCGTCCTTGACGTACACGCCGTCTTGCAAGACAACGTCTGTAGCTCGCGTCGTGTCATCCGTCCATACCACCGATGACAGCGTAGTTGCGTCATCGTCGAGGAACACGTCGTAATTGAACCCGCTCGTGAGCGTCAGCGCCAGGGAC